>ERZ772945.1664-NODE-1664-length-15166-cov-9.712991_pt1 | contig 15166 bp, 15 predicted proteins | sample MGYA00511681_ERZ772945 | MGnify/ENA primary metagenome ERZ772945 (study PRJEB29015, sample SAMEA2737943) | human oral metagenome | biome: human oral; feature: human-associated habitat; material: dental | place: China | collected 2143 ...
CGCTACTGCCAAACAACCCTGCGGCGCAGAAAATCCCGAGGCGCTACTGCCAAACGACCTCGGTTTGCAGAAATTCCATTGGGAAAAGTGGATGGATGAAAAAGGCGAGCATGCTTCACAGCACACTCGCCCGCTCATTTATTCAAATTTTATCTGCTAATGAAAGCTTTTTAATCGTCAATCGCTGACGTGATGGGGTTGCCGACGCAGGCATTGGGCATCTGAATGTGGAGCAATGCACAAATGGTGGGGGCAATGTCGGTCATGCGTGTGGGGGCAAAAGTCTCGCCTTTGTCAACGCCCCACCCCATGAAAATGAGCGGAATGTGGGCATCGTCGGGGTTCCACAGCCCGTGGGTGGTGCCTTTATAGGTGGGCGATGCCTTCACATTAATCCATCCGGGATGGGTGACGATGAGCAAATCGCCTCCCCGTTCGCGGCTGTATCCGTTGATGATGCGTTCGCGGATGGGCTGCGGAATGGGCTGCGTTTCGACGTTGTTGTAGTCGACAACATAGGTGATGTGGGGCTGTTTTTCGAGCCATTCCTTCGCGGCGGCCTTCACTTTGTTGAGGTCTAAGCCCGCGTTTTGGATGGCCTGGTGGTCGAGATAGATGCGCAGCGAGTTTTCGCCCAGCAGCAATTTGGCGCCGGTTGCAAATTGTTTTTGCAAGGCCTCGTTGAGCTTTGTGGCGAGCGTCCATGCTTCAAATCCTCCGGCGGGCATCTTGTGGCTGCGCATAAAGTTGGGATTGTGGGAGCCACCGTGGTCGGCCGAGAGGAAAAGCAGGTAGTTGCCGCGGCCGACAGTGGCGTCTAAGGTGTTGAGGAAGCGCGTCAAGTCGCGGTCGAGCTGCAAATAGGCGTCGTGGATTTCCTGCCCGCGGGTGCTGAATTTGTGCCCGATAGCGTCGGTCGACGAGACGCTGATGGCGAGCATGTCGGTTTCGTTTCCTTGTCCGAGCCGTTCGTTCCTGAGGGCTGCTTCGGCCATGTCAAAGGTCATGGGGATGCCCTTGACATTGGTTTTGAGGTCGAATCCCGGTGCCGTCTTGTGGGTTTTGTTGAATTGTTCCACCCAGGCGGGCAGCTGTTGCATGTAATACGTGCTCGAAACGAAGTGTCCGGCGCGTGTGTCCCACCAATAAGCTGCGTCGGCACTGTGGCCGGCTGGCAGGATGGCGGCGCGGTCTTTGAGCGCCACTCCAACGACCTTTGCGCGGAAATTGGTGGCGAGTTTCAGCTCATCGCCGATGGTTGAAGCGAGCAGATTGCGGGGCGACATCTTGCCTTCGACGGTCGTTGAGCCCACGCTTTGCACGCTGTCGTCCTGGCAACAATAGGTGGGTCGGCCGTTGATGAAGAAGTCGTTGCCGAGAATTCCGGTCAAAGCCGGCACGCTGCCCGTGTAGATCGACGAGTGACCAATGGCGGTAACGGTGGGAATATAGGGTATCATGGTGTTTTGGCAGCTGCGCCCTTCGCGCAACAGGCGCTTAAATCCGCCCTCTCCAAACTCGTTGTTGTAATAATAAAGGTAGTCCCAACGCATTTGGTCGACTACGATTCCGACAACCAATTTCGGTCGTCTCACCTGTGCATTGAGCACGGTGCAGCATGCTAAGAGCAAGCCTATAAAAATGGATTTTTTCATTGTGATGCGGAGTTAGTTTGCTTCAAGTTCGTGGATGCGCGCGAGGAAATAGGCCTTCACGTCGCTCCATTTATAATAAGGTGCGGTTGCGCTGTCGATGGGCAGCCGTGCTTCGTGCTCGTTGCGCAGAATTTTCACCAGGATGTCTTTCTTCGTTGGGTGGCGATAGAACACGAGTTGGATGTTGCAGGCCATGGGGAAGATGCGGTAATCCTGCCATCCGCGCTCGTCAAGCTCTCCGAGATTGTCGACGCGCATGCCCAAGTTGTCGAGGTTCATGAGGCAGGAAAGCGGCATCACCATGGTGTCGTGTCCATAGCGTAGCGTTGCTCCGGGGTGTTGAAAGCGGATGCAACTGTCGGCTTCGGCAATGATTTTGCGCAGCAGGAACCGCTGCGACGAGGGCTGATGTCCGCCGTTGAGGGGCGAAGGTCCGTAGGCAATGTACCAATAGGCGTTTTGCACTTGCCAGAGATTGTAGAGCTCATCGTCGGTGAAGAGGTCGTAGAGGCTCATCGTGTGGCGCAGCTCTGTGCTCTGCAAGTCGCCCGCTTGACGGAAAAGGGTTTCGTAGAGGGCGAGCGTGTCGACATGATTTTTCCAATATTGCGTGTCGTTAAACAGCTCATTCATCACGCGTGCGGGCTGCTCGTGCAGCTTCTTGAAGTCAAGATAAGCCTGCTTGGCGGTCGCGGTGAAGCGCTTTTTGAAAAGCGTTGTGTCGTCGTGGTTCATGTAATACATGTCGTGGTTGCTGGCATCGTGGCTGATAACGAGCTGCGGATTGCGGCGCACCAGCTGCTGCAAAGCGTTCTCCATGCTGAGAATGCAGCGTATGATGGTGGTGCTTTTGGCGTCGATATGCGTTTTTCCGGCGAAGATTTCGGGGAAATTCTTCATCATGCGTGCGGCAATCTGTTGGTGTTGCTGTGCGCCGAGCAATGTGAGTTCGCCGTCACGTCCGGCGGCTGCATCGCGAATGATACGCAGTTTCCGCAACACTTCCTTTCCTTTCGGCGTGAGTTTGCCGAGCGAGTCGGCCTGCATGAGCCACACAACGGGGCGCTGATAGTCGCGTTCGCCGATGAGCCAGCGGCTGCCATGTCGGCCATAATGGCTCAAGTAAAACGGCACATAGCCCTTGGGTGTCGGCGTGAACGGCTGCTTTTGTGGTCCGGGATAAGCCAAATAGTTGGCTGCCGACACACGTCTGTCGGCTTTAAAAATACTTCTTGTTGATTGTGCTTGGCTGCTGAAGCAGACGCTTAGCATGGCCAATCCTAATAAATAATGTTTCATCTCATTATACGTAGGTTTACATGTCATGCAAAGTTAGCAGAAAATATTGGATGCTCCCAACGTTTTGCGCCAAAAAACCATGAAGAATGAATTTTTACGGCGAAATGTGTTTAATGCCGTCTTTCTTTTTGTTTTGTTTCTGATTATCGTTACCTTTGCATTTGTTTTTTCAGAATTCGCACATGGCACAGAAGTTAATACAAACGCAGGAGCAGAAGTTGGCGCAGAACATGCGGCTGTCGCAGCAGCAGTTGTTGCAGATTCATTTGCTCGAAATGCCACTCACCGAGTTAGAAGAAAACATCAATGCCGAATTGGACGATAATCCGGCGTTGGAGAAAGCCGACAACGATGCGCTGTCCTTGGATGAAGAACAGCACGAAGACGACAACGAACCCACCGACTTTGAAGCGCAAACCGAGAAGGAGGAACGGCAAGATGCACTCGACGCCGCACTCGAAAATATCGACAGCGACGACGTGATGCCCACGCCAAACTATGCCAACAACCACGACAATGCCGATTATGAAGAGATGGTTTATGGCGACACGCTGTCGTTCTATGACCGGTTGAAAGAGCAAATGGGCATGCTCACCCTCAGCGATGAGGAGCACGCCGTGATGGAATACCTCATCGGCAGTTTGGACGACGACGGCCTCTTGCGCAAAGATTTGGGCATGCTGAGCGACGAGTTGGCCATCTATCACAACATCGATGTGACGCCCGAGCAGATTGAAGCCGTGCTGAAGAAGCTGCAAAGCATGGATCCTGCCGGCATCGGTGCGCGCTCGTTGCAAGAGTGTCTGCTGCTGCAAGTGGCACGATGGCGCGAAGAAGGCGAGAGCACGCCACGCGTGTTAGACCTGTTAGAAGTGATTTTCACGCAATACTTCGACGCGTTTACCAAAAATAATTGGGACAAGATCAAAACACAATTACATCTCACCGATGTGCAAGTGGAGGCGCTGCAACACGAAATTCGCAAGCTCAATCCCAAGCCGGGAGCCGCATTGGGTGAGACCGAGGGGCGCAGTTTGCAACAGATAACCCCCGACTTTATCGTCGACACAGCTGACGATGGCACCGTCACCTTCAGCCTCAATAACGGTCAATTACCCGAATTAAGGGTGTCGTCCTCGTTCAAAGAGATGGCCGATGCCTATAAACAAAACAAGGAGGGCATGAGCCGTCAGACCAAAGAGGCGTTGCTCTATGCCAAAGAAAAGGTGGCGCGGGCACAAGGTTACATCGCTGCCATCAAGCAAAGGCAGCGCACGATGATGCTCACCATGGGTGCTATCATCGAGTGGCAGAAACGCTTTTTCCAGGAAGGAGATGAGACAGAACTGCGCCCAATGATTTTAAAAGACATCGCCGACCGCACAGGATTGGACATTTCTACCGTGAGTCGTGTGAGCAATGTGAAGTATGCGCAGACCCGATGGGGCACCTTTCCCCTACGCTTTTTCTTCACCGACACCTTCACATCAAGCACGGGCGAGGCCTTCTCGACGCGTCAAATGCGCTTGGCTTTCAAAGCGATTGTGGACAACGAAGACAAGCAACATCCGCTGAGCGACGATGCTTTGGCCAAGACTATGGCTGCAAAAGGGTTTCCCATTGCGCGGCGTACGGCGGCCAAATATCGCGAACAGCTGAACATTCCCACAGCCAAGCTGCGCAAAGAAACATAGCTTTCGGAAACGATGGATAACAAACGCAAAAGCAAAAGCATGCAGATTGGTGCGCAAAGTGGTGCAAATAAGGCCACAAAAGCGCCTTGTTTAGGCCGCAAAATGGCATTGTTTGCAAAAGGATAGCCGCACAGGCACAACATAAGGACAAAAAGATTACATCAAATTGCAATAGGAGGAGCGCACAAACGCAAATGAAAGAGAAAGATTTTATCTTGGCCGCACGGGTGGTGAGCATGGTGTTTACCCCATTCTATCTGCCCCTTGTGGGGTTGATGGCCCTGTTTGTGTTCAGCTATATGAGCCAACTTCCCACGGGCTACAAGCTCTCTGTGCTTGCCTTGGTCTACTTCTTCACCATTTTGTTGCCCACCTTTCTCATTCGGTTCTACCGGCGCTATCAGGGCTGGAAGGCCTTCGATTTCATTGTGAAAGAGCGGCGCATGGTGCCCTATGTCATCTCCATCGTGTGCTATGCGGCCGCCTATTACACGATGAACGCCCTGCACATTCCCCATTTCATGGGCAGCATTCTCATTGCCGCGCTGCTCATTCAGGTGTTTTGTGCCTTCATTAATGTGGGTTGGAAAGTGTCGGTTCATGCCGCAGCCATCGGGGGTGTGGTCGGTGCCTTGCTGGCTTTCTCGCTCATTTTCGGTTTCAATCCGTTGTGGTGGCTCTGTCTCACCATCTTCATCTCGGGCGTTGTGGGCAGCAGTCGCATGCTGTTGCGCCAACATTCGCTGTCGCAAGTGGTGGTGGCCTGGCTCATCGGCTTCTTTATTGCCTTTATTGTCATCGCCCGATTTTAATTCAGCATTCTTTTAAGCATCAATTTATAACATCATTCATTATGACACCAATCGTTAGCATTATTATGGGTAGCACGAGCGATTTGCCCGTGATGGAGAAAGCTTGTCAATGGTTGAACGACCACAAAATAGCGTTCGAAGTGAATGCTTTGTCGGCACATCGCACGCCCGATGCCGTCGAACGTTTCGCCAAAGGTGCGCAGGCGCGCGGCATTCAAGTGATTATTGCCGCAGCAGGCATGTCGGCTGCTTTGCCGGGTGTGATTGCAGCCTCAACCACTTTGCCCGTTATTGGCGTGCCCATCAAAGGCATGTTGGACGGGTTAGACGCGATGTTGTCAATCATTCAGATGCCTCCCGGCATTCCGGTTGCCACCGTTGGCGTGAATGCAGCGCAAAATGCGGCCATCTTAGCGGCGCAAATCATTGCACTTTCCAATAAGGATGTAGCGGCACAGGTGGCCGAATGGAAGGCGAGCTTGGGGCAAAAAATTGAGAAAGCCAATGCCGATTTGGCACAAGTGAACTACGAATATAAATGTAATTAAGTCCCCTTTCGCGGGCAACTCCTTCGTCAGGGGCTTGCAAGGTGCAGGCCATTGGCAGGCAGTGAACGGTTAAAAAAGAAAAACGGATGGTTGATATTTTTCAATATAAACGCAGGGAAACGAGCACGGTGCATATTGGTGACTTGGAGATGGGAAGCGCATTTCCCATTCGGGTGCAAAGCATGACCACCACAAACACCAACGATACCGAGGCATGTGTGCGTCAAGCCCGTGAGATTATCGATGCGGGAGGCGAGTTAGTGCGCCTCACGACACAGGGAATACGCGAGGCCGAGAACCTCAAAAACATTCATGACGGGTTGCATGCGTTGGGTTATCACACGCCGTTGGTGGCCGATGTGCATTTCAATCCCAACGTGGCCGATGTGGCATCTCGCTTCACCGAGAAGGTAAGAATTAATCCCGGCAACTATGTTGACCCTGCAAGAAAGTTTATTTTGCAAGAATATTCCGACGAAGAATATGCAGGAGAGCTGAAGAAAATCGAAGCACGCTTTGTGCCTTTTCTCAACCTCTGCAAGGAAAACCACACGGCCATACGGATTGGAGTGAACCATGGTAGCCTGTCAGATCGCATCAGAAACCGCTATGGTGACACGCCCGAAGGCATTGTTGAAAGCTGCATGGAGTTCTTACGTATCTGTCAACGCGAGGCTTTCCACGATGTGGTGATTTCGATTAAAGCCTCCAACACCGTGGTCATGGTGCGGTCGGTGCGCCTGTTGGTGGCCGAAATGGAGAAAGAAAACATGCACTATCCGTTGCATTTAGGCGTGACCGAGGCCGGCGAAGGTGAGGATGGGCGCATCAAAAGCGCCGTAGGTATTGGTGCTTTGCTGGCCGATGGCATTGGCGATACCATCAGAGTGAGCCTCAGTGAAGAGCCGGCAGCCGAGATTCCCGTGGCACGTCATCTGGTTGATTACATCGGGAAGAAGGAAGGACATTTGCTCGTTCCGGGAACAATGGCCAAGGCTTTCAACTGGATTCGCCCCGAACGGCGATTCACCCGCGCCGTGAAAGGTATTGGAGGCAGCAACCATCCTGTGGTTATCGCTTCTGCATGGAGCGGCAATGCGCAGGAGGCCGATTATATTTATGCGGGACAACAATTACCCAAGGACCGGAAAGAAGGACAGAAATACCTCATCGATTACGACCAATATGCCCAACTTGACAACGCAACGGGCGTTTATCCTATCTTTCCTGTGTCAGCCGTTCCATTCATCGGTATGACAAAAGCCGACCTTAAGTTCCTCGTATTGCAGTTTGGTGCGCCTGCCGAAGAATATTTAGCTTGCTTGAAACTGCACCCCGAAGTGGTGGTGGTTTGCATGAGCCATCATCAAAATCGTTTGGCCGACCAGCGTGCGTTAGTGCACGAGATGTGGGCTGCCGGAGCCTATAACCCCGTGGTATTTGCAGAGATGTATCAGCATTCGGCCAGCGAAAAAAGCGAGTTTCAGTTGGAAGCAGCAGCCGATTTAGGGGCTTTGATGATTGATGGGCTCACCGATGGCATTTGGTTGATGAACGATGGCGACCTGTCTCAGCAGGTGATTACCGACACCGCCTTTGGCATTTTGCAGGCGGCTCGTCTCAGAACAAGTAAAACCGAGTACATCAGTTGTCCCGGATGCGGACGCACCCTCTATGATCTGCGTGAGACCATCGCCCGCATTCGTGAAGCGACGAAAGACATGAAGGGGCTGAAAATAGGCATCATGGGCTGCATTGTGAATGGTCCCGGTGAGATGGCCGATGCCGATTATGGCTATGTTGGCGCAGGTGTTAACCGCGTAAGCCTGTATAGAAAGCAGGTTTGTGTGGAGAAAAATATTCCTCAGGAAGTGGCCGTCGACCACCTGTTAGCGTTGATTCGTAAGGATAGAGAGCAAGGAGCAGAAGTATAGGTCGTTAGAAGTAGATGGTAAGAACTCGGCGTTACAATACTCTAAACTTCACCATGTCTTGTCCAAGATGTGTCCAAGATATGTCCAAGATGTAGGTGTTGAAGTGGAAAAGGGTTGGCTTTTATGCTTACAACGTTGTGGAGTAGCCATTTCGGCTGTCGAGTTATTAGATGGGATAGAAGATATTTCATTGAAACAAAGAAAGCGGAAATATCTTCAGCCTCTTTTAGATTTTGGGCTTATTGAGATGACAATACCTAATGTTCCAACATCACGTAAGCAAAAATATGTACTCACGACCAATGGGAAAAGTGCATTATCTCAAATCCAAGCAGAATAGAAGTGACACCGAAAAGGCTTCTAACAGCTAAAAATTGCGTACCTTTGCAAACATATAGATGAGCGAACAATCGCTGTTCGTATAGTAAATTTGTAAAAAGGGTAGTTCATTTAAACGATAAAACGATATGCAAGAGACAAGACAAAATAAGATTTCAAGGTTGTTTCAAAAGGAGTTGGCAACCATTTTTCAAGAACAGACCCGAGCGATGCATGGCCTGATGGTGAGCGTTACGCGGACGAAAGTAAGTCCCGATTTGGGCATTTGCACGGCCTATCTGAGTGTTTTCCCGAGTGAAAAGGGTGATGAGTTGCTCGAAAATGTGCGCAAGAATGTGAAAGCCATACGCTATGAGTTGGGTACCCGCATTCACAATCAGGTGCGCATCATTCCCGAATTGCGCTTCTTTATCGACGACAGCCTCGACTATATAGAACACATCGACGAATTGTTGAAAAAATAAAGGCCAGCATTAGGCTTCGCGTCGACATGAATTTTCCTTTTTATATTGCCAAACGTTATCTCTTTTCGAAAAAGAGCACCAACGTGATTAATGTCATTTCGCTGATTTCGGTCATCGGAGTTGCTGTTGCCACCATGGCCTTAGTGATTGTGTTGAGCGTGTTTAATGGCTTTCACGACTTGGTAGCTACCTTCTTTACCAACTTCGATCCTCAATTAGAAGTGGTGCCCACGATGGGGAAAACGGCTGCAGCCAACGACCCACTGTTGGCCAAAGTGGAGGCGTTGAAAGCGATTGATGTGGCTACCGAAACGGTGGAAGATCAGGCTTTGGCCATCTATCAGGGGCGACAGGCCATGGTAAAGGTGAAGGGTGTGGACGACAACTTCGACCAATTAACCCACATTCGCGACATTTTGTTTGGCGATGGCAACTATAGTCTGCACGCAGGCAACCTACAATATGGTATCATGGGGATCCGGTTGGCCAACAATCTGGGCACGGGTGCACGCTTTGGCGACTATCTTCGCATCTATGCACCACAGAAAAATGGGCAATTTGATGCTACCAATCCGGGTGATGCCTTTGTGGTCGACTCGCTGTTATCGCCGGGTGTGGTGTTTGCCGTAAACCAAAGCAAATATGACAAGAACTATATCATTGCGCCCATTGCCTTTGCTCGCCATCTGTTTGGGCAGCAAGGACGCCTCTCGGCCTTGGAATTGCGTTTGAAAGAGGGGAGTAATTTGGATGCAGTGAAACGTGATATTCAAGCTATCGTAGGCAAGAAATATAAGGTGTTGGACCGCTTTGAGCAGCAAGAAGACACGTTTAAGATCATGCAAATTGAAAAGATGATTGCCTATATCTTCCTCACTTTCATCTTAATGGTGGCTTGTTTTAACATCATTGGGTCGCTATCCATGCTCATCATTGACAAGAAAAACGATGTTGAAACGCTACGCCATTTGGGCGCAGATGACAGGCAAATTGCACGCATCTTCTTGTTTGAAGGTCGACTTATCTCCGCTTTTGGAGCTATCTTAGGTATTGGTTTAGGACTGCTTCTGTGCTGGCTTCAACAACAATATGGTTTGGTGTCGTTGGGCAACAGCGCCGGGAGCTTTGTGGTGAATGCCTATCCCGTGAGCGTACACTATGACGATGTGCTGCTTATTTTCATCACTGTGCTCGCCGTTGGCTGGCTCTCGGTGTGGTATCCCGTTCGGGTGATGAGCAAAAATATAGAAAGGGTTTAACCCATAGCAGATACCGTTCGGGCGGTGTAAGCTTTTTCCTTGGATTTTACTTACGCCTTTCGCTCAGAGGCTGTAAAGTTTGTTGTTTCACTGTGCTTTCAATCAGAGCATCATAAGTATACATTTTTCCTAGTAGTAAAGACCTTATTTGAGCGATTAGCATCCGATTACGGGCTCTTTATTAATAAACAAAAAGTATCAGTATGAATAGATTATTGCAAGTTACACTTCTGCTTGCTCTCTTTGCGCAGGTCTGCTTTTGCGAAACAAGAGAGGATTTGATAAGATTCGATTATAGCCGAATTTTTATGAATGGAGACTTAATTGGATATATCGGTGATGGTCAGAGATTATATATGCATTTTGACAGGATCTATAAAGATCAAGTTAATCCTTTATTCTACAATATAGAGGGCAAAAGTCGTGTTAAACAGAATATTTGCAACTTTAAGGGAAAAATTGAGATTGACTCCATCATTCGTAGACCAGACGATTGTCATTTGGTTGAAAGATATACCCTTTCAGCCAAATATTTGCTGAGAGAAGACAGCACACAACGCGGTACAGGAATTTTTAAGGGACAATTATCTTCCTGTTTCTTTGTTTATAATGACTCTGTTTATTTTGATGATTTAGAGGGCGGAATGGATGGCTATCATAACAACCAATTTGAGGGGGTATGGCGTTCTTATCGTGTAAACGTGAAGAAGAAAGCTAACTTCGGGATAGACAGAATCCCGGATTCCCAAAATCTGGATATAGGGGCTGATGAATTTAGAGTAAATAGAAGTAAAATTACTCTTGGGTGGAGAACCTTTTACTTGTACCAAAATGCAAAAGGAGACGAATACCAAGCAGCCTCAGCAGAAGAACAACGTGAATGGTGGAAAACGAATCATGAAACAGTCGTTACGTGGACATCTAAAACAAAAGGCAACTCTGTTCTTGTCGATATACTTAGGAATTCTAAATATCTGCAAACCATAAAATTAAATAGTCCGAATCAAAACTACTTGGTTTCACTGGAAGATTATAATTTTGATGGTTACAGGGATATTGCCATAAGTCACGGCGATTCTGACTCCTTACACTTGTACCTTTGGTCTCCAACACAAGGTAAATATGTGGAACAGCCGTCATTCGAGAAGATTAAAAATCCCTCTCTCGACAAAGATAATCAATGCATAGTTGGCAATCAGTTTCTTGACGACAACAACATTGAATATAATCTGTATAAGTTCGAGAACAACCGGTTTCTACTTATCTCCACAATAATAAAAGAAGCTTGGGCAAACAATTACAAGAAAATGACAGAATATGATTTGGACGGTAAGATAAAAAACAGAAAGGAGAATCTAACTTATAGTCAGTTGTGTGAGTTTTGGAGAAGTTTCTTTCTCATTGATTATATTATAGAGAATTGCTATTAAATGCACAGCGCATGTTCTATGCCTACACCTACGATGATGTGCTCTACAGCCTTGTTACCTCGGTAAAAGACGCTTACGGCTATACGTCGGGCACCGTCTACGACTACAAGTGGGGCGTGCCGACGGAGACGACCAACCTGAACGGGCAAAAGATGCGCTATACCTATGATGACATGGGGCGTCCCGTGGAAAAGCCACTCTACTTTGAAATGAAAAAATATTTCTTAGATTTTATAGTAGCTATAATCTGTACTATTCTTTTCCTTGTCTATAGCCTTATAGACTATATAAACAATTACCTCGTTTTCCTACCTAACATACCAGAATCATATTTCTCTGAGAAAAAATGGAAAAAGAAACTTAGAAGATTCTATAAAAATAAACATGGATAAACTACCATTTGATTTCTCCTCCATTCCACCTATCTGGACACTGTGTTATGATTCCTATCCACAGAGTGAAATTCCTCAACGTAAAACACGTGGACGATACGCCGATATGCAGAGTAAACTTGGAGTATGCAAGTTCAGCAATGTTTATGGTATCAGCGGCAACAACGTTACAGCAGGTCAGAAAGACTATGCCGCCCGCATGATGCAGATAGAGAAACAGCGTGAGGAGTATTATAAGTCGCGCGAAACGCCGCCGGGTGTTCCTACGATGAAGGGTGCAACGGCAGACCCTGACAACACCCACCGTGGTTATAACGACATTATCGGGGATTTGGGCGACCACTCCGTGCCCGAAGGTTGGGTGCAACGACCGAAGTTCAACGAAAAGGGAGATGTTCCCGGGCCGCCCGTCCAATGGCAGAAGCCCGAAGACCCGGATAATGCCCAGCCGGGCTATGGTTATGTCCCCACAGACACCACCAACACCGAAGACATCTTCTTCTATCATAGTGACCATCTCGGCAGTACGTCTTACATCACAGATGACAAAGCCAACATCACCCAGTATGATGCCTACTTACCATACGGTGAACTATTAGTTGACGAGCATAGCAGCTCTGAGGAAATGCCGTATAAGTTCAACGGTAAGGAACTTGATCAAGAAACAGGATTGTATTATTACGGGGAGAGGTATATGAATCCGAAGACGAGTCTTTGGTATGGAGTAGATCCTATGATGGAAAAGTATCCTTATATGAGTAGTTACGCATATTGTATGAATAATCCTATAAATGTTATAGATCCCATTGGTGCAGATACTTTAAATATAACTTATAACGAAAGTATGAAGAAATGGACTTTTACACCTCCTGTTATTTTCAAAGGGAATGATGTCTTTATTATCCATATTGGAAAAGAAGTAGGGAAAGTAGAATTCTCAGAAGATACGTATGGTGACAGGTTGGATATGCTGAACGTTTATGTAGGAAACTTTGATGGTGGCTATACTCTGGACATTTATCATTTATCAGGAAGTTCTTCGCCTGCTGCTACACGCCAGGAGGGACACCTGGTACAGAGGAAGGTTCTGGCAGAAGAGTCCCTGAAGGAACATATCCTATGACAACTCCTAATGGTAGCGAAGGATGGAGGCAGCCCGGGTTAGGAGGATCTGTCATAAACCGAGGAGTAAAAATTCATTTTGGATATCCTAAACCGAGGAAATGGACAGAAGCTTGTTTTGTAATATCTTCAGATTATACAAATACGAGTGAAGGCGTTATGTATAATAAAGTCCAAAGCCGTAATCAATTAGTTGCATTTGACAAACTGTTAGGAGCAACGAATACATATAACTATCGCCTAAAAGGTAAAAAATATGATAGAATTGGTGCCACTTTTAAACATAATCTCCAGAAAACGATTTCTGTTAAAACATTAAGGAGTAAATGGCAAAGGCAATAGTATTGTTACTTGTTGTAGGAATGTTTTTCTCGTGCTCTTTTAATACAAAAAGGAAAAGGGAAAATATAGAAGAGAGAGATTCTTTTTCTTATAATTGGGCTATGGATAAAACATTTTTCAAGGGGATACGTCTTTATCCTCTTGAAGATACAATAACGTCTATTCTTGAATCTCAAAAGAAAGGAGTATATTTAGAATTAGAAAGCGGAGATACGCTTGTCCTTATAACGAATATTGATAGACTGTTTAATAACTCAATTAGTTCGTTTAAAGATAAATTGGAGATAAGACAATTTTATAAAAGCTATGATATTGATTTTGATGACGATTTACCAATAAGTTGCTATATAACAAACCGGTGTGATTCTTTTATATATCAATTAGGAATTAAAAAGAACTATTTATTAGAATACGGAAATATTAAAAGTAATTTACTTGTGTCTGATTCATTTAAAATCGGTATAGATATTAAAACAATGTTTAGTCGATATGGAATTCCGATACCACAAAAGATAAAAAGGTATAAATATATCGCTATTATTTCGACCGAAGTTATAGGGGAGGCATGGTATACAAAATATAATATTCAGATAAAAAACAACACCCCCTCTTTTTCACTTATATTCATACAACTTTCAAATAGTACTATTAAAGAGATTATTTTTACAAATATTGGAACAGATAGTATAATTGAAACATAAAATTAACATTCATTGATATATTTGAAAGCAAAAACAAATTCTGTCTATACCAAGTTTGGTCACAGTGATTACCTTGGTTCAACATCCTATATTACCGATGCCAAGGCCAACATCACCCAGTTTGATGCGTACCTACCCTACGGAGAATGGTTTGTGGGTGAGCACAGCAGTAGAGAGGATATGCCGTATAAGTTTAAGGACAAGGAACTCGACCAAGAGACAGGACTATACTATTATGAGCCAAGATACATGAATCCCGTAACGAACTTGTGGTACGGGGTGGATCCGATGGCTGAGAAAATGCCAGAAGTATGTTCTTATCTATATTGTTTAGGACTTGTTCAATCTTTACTATTAACAAGTGACGAGTCTACCATCATTGCTGGTTCTACAACATATATGAGTTCGCAGGTAAATATCAATGATAGGAATGGTACATTAAAAGATTACTCAATCGTTGCTATAGACGTCACTCATGAACTTTTACATACATTGCGATTAGGGCACCCATTTGAACGAACACAAACTGCTGATACGAAATTATTAAGAGTTGAACCAAATTCTTATATTTCTACTCCCTCAACAGTATCAAATATTGTAGATAATGTAATGAACTATCCTATGATAACTATCGATGGTAAGGCATCAACAACCCAGAATTCATTAACAAGAGGACAACTGGATTTGATGCTAAAAAAGATAGAACTTCAGAAACAGGGATATGGAATTTATAAATACAATAACAAATTAATAAATAGCCAAAATGAAGAATTATATTCAAAATATTTCATTAATTATTGGGATCATAATCAGTGGCCTGGATACCCTGTGCAAAAAAAATAGTTTTTTAAAATACTTTCTTATAATATTTATACTACTTTCATGTAATGCATCTACATTATTATCTTCAGATTCTAATGTTAGATATGACAAAAGGACAAAACTTAAAGTAACGTGAGTTCGACGAATTCAGAACAAAGTAAGCTGTGTATCAATGGTCCTTTGTACATTGATGCATGGCTTCTTTGGAAACAGGCAATAGGCCGCAATGGCACCTAATAAGTTGACGATGAAATTGTCAAAGCATCTATGCCTGGAGTGCTCTACCTGTGCGATGTTTTTAAGTTCATCATTCACCGTTTCTATAATGGCTCTTTTTCTGAGTAAAAGTCTGT
>ERZ772945.1668-NODE-1668-length-15140-cov-12.749088_pt1 | contig 15140 bp, 10 predicted proteins | sample MGYA00511681_ERZ772945 | MGnify/ENA primary metagenome ERZ772945 (study PRJEB29015, sample SAMEA2737943) | human oral metagenome | biome: human oral; feature: human-associated habitat; material: dental | place: China | collected 2143 ...
TGCCCATCGAGACCACCAAGCACAACCCCTTCTCCATCGACCAGAACGTGTGGGGGCGCGCCATCGAGACCGGGTTCCTGGAGGACCTGTGGAACGCCCCCACCAAGGACGTCTATGTCTACACCGACGACCCGACCTACCCGCCGCTGCCCGACGAGGTCGTCATCACCTTCGAGCGCGGCATCCCGGTGGCTATCGACGGCAAGAAGGTCACTCCGCTGGAGGCCATCCAGGAGCTCAACCGCCGGGCGGGCGCTCAGGGCGTCGGCCGCATCGACGTCGTCGAGGACCGGTTGGTCGGCATCAAGTCACGTGAGATCTACGAGGCCCCCGGAGCCATCGTCCTCATCAGGGCCCACCAGGCGCTGGAGTCGGTGACCCTGGAGCGCCTCCAGCACCGCTACAAGCGGCAGATGGAGCAGGCCTGGAGCGACCTGGTCTACGAGGCCCAGTGGTACTCCCCGCTCAAGCGCTCCATGGACGCCTTCATCGAGGACACCCAGAGGTATGTCTCCGGCGATATCCGCATGGTGCTGCACGGCGGGCGCGCCACGGTCAACGGCCGGCGCTCCGAGTCGAGCCTTTATGACTTCAACCTGGCGACCTACGAGACCGGCGACACCTTCGACCAGTCCTCTTCGCGCGGCTTCATCGAGATCTTCGGTATGCAGTCCAAGCTCGCGGCGGCCCGCGACGTGCGCATGGGCGAGGGCGTCGGGTTCTGAGCGCTTCTCCGGGTCGCTTCCGGGACGCGCGCCCGGCCCAGTGCGGCGGGGCGCCCGATGACGGTGCGGCTGCCGACCCGATGCGGGCCGGCAGCCGCACCACCGCGGTCACCGCGGTGGCAAGGCGCTACTGCGCGGGGACGTAGCAGGAGACGGTCTTGTCCTTGGGGATGAGCAGACGGGTGGGAGCACCCAGATGGCTCTTGACCTGGCCCGCGCTGGGCAGGCTCCCGCGCATGCTCTGAAACAGCGGGGAGAATGTCGGGGCCGCCGAGGGGATCTCCCAGAGGTGGCTCCCGGTGGAGACGTCGACAAGGACCGTGGCCTTGTTGCCCTCGGAGTCGGCGGCATAGTCGACAAAGCCCGATCCGTCGGCCAGGATGGTCGCGGTGAGATTCCACTTCTTCTCCGTGGAATCATATCCCAGGCTGAGCAGGGGCTCGATTACGCCGTCGTCGTTCCAACGGATACAGCCGCCCTCGTACGGGACGAACGCGACACCGTTCTCGGCGACAACAGCCTCCACCCCGCTGAGCTCCGCCAGCGAGTGCCGGACGACCTCGAGCGACGGCACTCCATTGAACCTGACGCCTGCGCAGTTGCTGTCCTGCTCCCACTGCGGCGATCCGGTGAAGCTGAAGGCATGGGCGGTCAGGACCCCTGGCTTCGAGGCGATGCTGGTCAGAACGACGAGCCCGTCTGCGGCCAGGACTATGCCGCCTGTGTCCTTGCCGCTCTTGAACGGGGGAAGTGCCGCCACCATCTCTCCCGTAGAGGTGCTCACAAGGTGCGGGGTGAGCTCGCGGTGCTCATCCTGCGCGGAAGTGCTGTAGGCCTGGTAGCCAATGAGAATATCCGGCTGCGATGGATCGAAGAAGGCGTTGGTGTAGGACTCGGACGTGCGCCAGAGCTCATTCCCCTGACGATCGACCGCAATCATGGCTCCCGTTGCAGCGCTCTCCTCGCCCGGCTGCACCTCCAGAAGCAGGGCGGAGTCGCTGTCGACCGCTCCGAGGAACAGGGACGAGGATGCGTCCCAGGGAACGGGAGCCACCTCGCCGCTGTGAGGATCGATGACCATGTCCTTCCACATGGGTGAGCCGCCCCACCAGGACTGCCACGCGCTGAACCGGCTCGGATCGCGCTGGTCGTCCTTGTTCCAGCTCGATGACGGGATATCGACGGGATCGCCGAGGCCGGAGTCGGCAAGTGGGTAGATGCGGTAGCCGGCAGGCTGCTCATCGGTGTCCTGGGCATAGTACTCGCCGAATAGACAATCTCCCGCGGGGGATACGCCTTTCGCCGCGAATGAGTTGATCGACCATGCCTGCGTGACGCCTCGGATGAACTCTCCGGACAGCGCGGATATGGAGAAGCCTCGATTCTCGTCTGGAGAGGTTGCCGCCGCGGCAGCGTTCTTCGAACGTTGGGACAGCTTCCACGCGCCGACGCCGGTCAAGGCTCCGATGACGGCGATGCCGACGCCAATGGGGAGCGCCTTGGTCACCGACCGGCGCCGCACGCCGGAGGGCGCCGGGTCCGCACTCGGCTGGTCCGGCTGGTCCTCCTCGGGGACAGCCGGCTCCTCCGAAGAGCCTGGAGCATCCTCCGGCTCCTCCGGCCCCTCCGAAGAGCCTGGAGCGTCCTCCGGCTCCTCCAGGGCGGCTGGAGCGACCTCCGGCTCGTCTCGAGCCTCCTCCGGCTGGGCCGACTCCTGGCTCGACTGCTGGGGGACGGTACTCGGCTCATCCAGATGCTCCTCCTCGGCGTCATCCGCCTGGGCCACGGGGTGCGGCACGGTCGTGGCGCCCTGCGCGGCGATCCAGCTCGTGAGGGCGGGGAAGCAGTGGGGATGCTCGGTGATGACAGGGTGCAGGTCGGGACGCCGCGTCGCGATCCGTGCCAGCTCGCCGGCGGGCGTATCGGGGTTGCGCAATGCCTCGGCGTCGCGGTCCGGCTGTGATGAGGAAGAGGATGGGGTGTGGGTCACAGCCAGGAGGGTAGCGCAGATCGTGTGCTCATATCGTTACCAACGACTATGACGTCCAACCACTTTGAGGGGCGCGGGCGGCTCTGCCCCAGCCCTGGCCCGCGAGACGGCGGAGGTCGGGACGGCCCGGTGGCATGCCACGAGGATGGCCCGGGCCCGCCCAGAGCCGGCCCAGGGCCGAAGGAGTGAGCTCCCGGTCGTGGCGCCGCCCACGATCCACGGCCCGGATCGCGGGCCGCGGCTGACGGCGCCGCCGGCCAGGACGTCGGAGTCTCGACCATAAATCGCGGGGCAGCGTGAATCGCACTGTGCCCGGTGCTTCTGGGCGACCTCGGCTCCCGGAGCCGGGCAAGCGTTAGACGGCGCGCAGACTGCGACCGGCCGGGGCCGGGGCGTGCACCAGGGCAGTCCCTGCGAAGCCGGTGTGGATCCGGTGACGAGAGGGTTCAGCGCCTCAGGGGCCGGGTGCGAGGCATGTAATGGTTTGCGGGGAGAAAAGCGAGCCGGTGGCGACGCACATGGACTCTGCGGGTCGGGAACCGTTTGTGATCCAGGTTCCAGCCGAAAATACGGGCCGTCGTCCCTGGTTCGGCGGGATGCCTGTCAAGAGATAGCTGGGAAGAGACCATGCCTCCGTTCCGCTGCCTGTATCGATCATGCGTATTTCGGGGTTCTTTGTGTCTTTAAGGCTGTAAGTAAGGACGCCCGAGCCGTCGGCGAGCACGGTGAAATATTGGAGGTCGTCCAGGCGGACTGTGTCGGCATGATAATTTCCGAGTCTCACGGCCGTGCCGGTATCCTCGCGTGAAAAACTACCGTCGGCCGCCTGGATGAGGGCGGTCCCGTTCTCTGCGACAAGTGCGGTGGAGCCATCTCTTGAAGTGAGTGCCTGGTGGGCCACATCCAAGGTCGGTATCCCGCAGAACGCCAGCCTGTCGAACGCTCCTGTCAGTTTCCACGCGGCCTGTCCGTCAAATGTGTACGCCTCTGCCGCATCGCCGCCGTTGGGGAGGCACACGAGTCCGTCGGAGGCGAGGATGACCATGCCGAAAGGTAGTGGGGCCCGCACGGCGCCGGTCTTGGGGTCGAGGAGATGGGGCACGACCGAGAACGACTTCGGGTCGTCGTCGGCGCTGTCTTTTTGGTAGCCGATGAGCAGGTCGGGCCTGGCGGGATCGAGAAAGCCGGTGGTGTAGCTTTCTGCGGTTCGCCACAGCTCTTGGCCCTGCTGGTCGACGGCGACAATAGGGCCTTGGGCTCCCGGGGGGATGGGGAATGAGTCCTCTTGGAGGACGTGGGGGACCTCGATGAGCGCCGCCGTGCTCTTATCGAGGGCGCCCAGGAACGTGTTGCTGTTGGGATCCCATGGAACCGGCAGCTGGGTTGACGCGGACGAGTCGTAGATAACGTCTTGGAGCAGCAGGCGCTCGCCCCACCAGGAGAATATGACGCTGTTATTGTCGTCATTTTTCCTGCTATGGTTTTTGTCTTTGCTGAAAACGACAGGATCACCGAGTGCGTCCGCATTGATGGGATATATTTGGACCTTGGTGTCGCGATCCGATATGTTCAAGTGGAAGACCGCCACGTAGTTGCCGTCCGGAGAGACGTTAAGATTATCGAAATCACATTCTGGAATGCTCCAGGTCTCGTGGGTCCCCTGGAGGAATTCTCCATCCAGCGCCACGAGAGAAAAAGGTCCCGAGGCTGTCGAGGCGCTGTTGCTCGTGTCGGCGCGGCGGGTGGCCCACCGGGCTCCCGCGCCCGCGAGGGCCCCGACGGCGGTGGCGCCGATGCCGATAGGAAATGCCTTGACCACTGACCGGCGTCGCACTCCGGGCGGCGTATCCGGTGGTGTCTCCTGCTGCTGGGAGCTGGACTGCGGTGCGGGCTGCCGCGTGCTCGTACTCGACTGCTCCGGCTGTTGCTGGGGCACGGCTCGGTTCAACTGCGGTGCTGGCCCTGCGCTCGGCCGAGCAGGTTGCTGCGAGCCGGTGCTCGGGGGCTGAGATGGGCCTCCCTGGGCGGTGATCCAGGCGGCGAGGCCAGGGTAGCAGCTGGGGTGCGCGGCGATGGCGGGGTGCAGGTCGGGGCGCTGGCCCGCTATCCGCGCCAGCTCGGCGGGGGAGGTGGTGGGCCTGCCCACCGCCTCGGCGTCGGGGTCTTGTCCAGGCGGGAGCATCTCGCTCATGGATCGCAGGATAGCGCGCACCGCGCGGTCTCCGGCGTCTCCGAGGAGTCTGACTTCTTAGGCCTCGGCAATGAGCCTACGTTCGCCGCGGCCGCGGCGACGCCGCCGGTGTCCCGGCTTGAGTCATCGGCGGCGGTCGGCGGCGTAGTGCGTCAGGATGCCGGCGCAAAGCACGTAATGGTCGCCGAGGGGCCCGTGCCGCTGGCTATGAGCATGATTCCGGCAGGAAGGGGGCCATTTCTTGTCACGCCTCCGGTCGAACGCGGCAGCGTCTTCACAGTGCTCTGGTTCTGCGGGAGTCCGTCGCCCACGAGCTGGCCGGGAACGGACCACGCCTCTGTCCCGGTGCTCGTGTCGAGCATACGGACGGACTCCTCCTTCGCGGAGGCCTGGGTGAGGACGCCCGAGCCGTCAGCAAGCACGGTGAAGTAGGAGAAGTCAGCGAATCCCACGTTTTCGGCATCGTACTTACCGAGTTTAAGAGCCGTGCTTGTGCCCTCGAGGGAGAAGCCGCCGTCGGATGCCTGGATAAGGGTTGTGCCGTTCTCTGCGATGAGCGCGGTCGACCCGTCCTGAGACGTCAGGGCCTGGTTGACCACGTCCAGAGACGGCACCCCGCAGAAGACGATCTTGGCGAATTTGCCGGTGAGGCTCCACGCCGACTGGCCATCGAACGCGTAGGCCTCTGCGGTCATCGTGCTGCCATCATTCGAGAAGCATACGAGCCCGTCGGAGGCGAGAAGAAGCCCGCCGGACTTCTTTCCCGAGTCGTCGAAGACCACCGGTGAGAGCGCGACGCGCATGGAGCCGGTCTTGGGGTCGAGGAGGTGGGGCGTCACGGAGATTGACTTCGAATCATCTTCGCCGCCCTCATTCTTGTAGCCGATGAGCAGGTCGGGACGGGCCGGGTCGAAGAAACCGGAGATGTATTCATCGGTCGTGCGCCACAGCTCCTTCCCCGACTTGCCCACGGCGATCATGGCGCCTTGAGGCGGGGTGGACGGCGTTTCATCGAAGACGTGGGGAGCCTCAAGAAGTATCGCCCTGCTCTTGCTGGGCGCGCCCAGGAACATGACGCTGGCGGTGTCCCACGGCACCAGCGAGCTCGTCGAGGAGGAGGCGTCGTAGACGCTGTCCCAGATCAGGGGGCTTCGGGCCCACCAGGAGAGAACGACGCTGTACTCGCCGTTGTTCTTGCTCATCTGGTCCTCCGGGAAGACGACGGGCTCGCCAAGAGCATCCGCGTCGACCGGGTAGACCCGTGGCTCGTAGGAGAAGTCCGACGATTCCAGTTTCGGGCACAGCGCCACCACCTGGGTACCGTCTGGGGACAGGGCGACAGTGGCCCGGCCCTCGGCAATGCTCCAGGTCTCGCGAGTCCCCTGAAGGAATGCTCCCTCCAGCGCCGACATCGAGAAGGGGCCCGCGGCCGCCTGATCATCGTCCTTCGAGCCGTCACGGTGGGTCATCCACCAGGTGCCCGCGCCTACCAGGGTGCCGATGGCGGTGGCGCCGATACCGACGGACAGCGCTTTGATCACGAATCGGCGTCGCACCCCGGCCCCGGACGACGCATCCGGGGTGTCGGTGGGCTGGTCTGGTTCCTGGGGGCTGTCCGGCTGGTCCGGCTTGTCGGGGCTGGCTGGCTCCTCGGGGCTCGTGGCGGGCCCGGCCGTCTGCTGGGTGTCGGCTACCTGCTGGGCGCTGGCGGCCTGCTGGGTGCTGGTGGGTTGGGCTGTGTTGGCCTGGGCGGTGATCCAGGCGGCGAGGTCGGGGTAGCAGCTGGGGTGCGCGGCGATGGCGGGGTGCAGGTCGGGGCGCTGGCCCGCTATCCGCGCCAGCTCGGCGGGGGAGGTGTCCGGGTTGCGCAGCGCCTCGGCGTCAGGGTCCGACGGCAGGGGGAGCGGGGGTGGGATCTCGGTCATAGACCGGAGAGTAGCGCGGATTGCGCGTGTCCTGGCGCTTCCGAAGGGGGCAAGTTCTTGTAGTACTCGCGTCCGAAACCGGGGAGATGTCCCCACGTCTGAGCCTCGACGCTAAGTCCTGCCGGTCAGCGGTACTCCTCCGATCTGCTTACGATGCACGTAGCAATGTGGACCGCCGCCGGGCCTCGGGCTCGACCATCGCTCTGCGGTGCCGGTGGTCCGATAACACGAGAGGACTTCCACGTGCCAATAGCCGAGGCTCGTTCCGGAGCTGCTGTCGTCGGCGCACGGCGCAGTCTCATGCCCGCCCTGGGAACATGGGGCTTCATCGTCACGTTCTCAGGCCAGGGCCTGCGCAATGTTGTCGGCTGGTGGGCATTCGGCGTCATAGCTGCGATCAGCGGCGTTATGCTCTTCTTGGTCTTCGTGCGCGAGGGACATCGCGTCCAGTGGCGGGCGCTGCCCGCCATGGCCTGCGCCTACACCATCCTGTGTATGGTGAGCGTCATATGGTCTCATTACCCACGTGAGACCGTTCTGGCCGGGCTCCTCATGCTGGCCACTACTACCACCGGCGTCCTGCTGGCCTGCGGGCTGTCTCTGCGTCAGTTCACCGATGCCCTCAGCCGGGCTCTTGAGGCCACCCTCGTGCTGAGCTTCCTGCTCGAGCTCTATGTGGCGCTCGTGCTGCGCGAGCCGTTGGTTCCCATCTACATGAAGGATTGGGAGGAGGTCCCGCCCTCCTACATCTGGGTCGAGGGCAATATCTTCCAGGGCGGACCGATCCAGGGCATTGTAGGTAATCGCAACCCGCTGGCCTTCATCGCCCTGCTCACTCTGATCTGCGTGGTCGTGCGCTGGAGGGACTACCGGCTGCGGCTGCCTAACTTCCTGATCTGGTCGACCCTGTCCATCATGACACTCATCCTGACCGGCTCGGCCACCGTGATCGTCGCGGCCGTTGTGTGCGGGATCGTCATGTTGTTCCTGTGGCTGCTGCGTCACGTTCCTGTCGCTCTGAGAACCACCGTCATTGTCGCCGCCTCAACACTGGGCGTGGCGGTGATCGTCTTCGCGATCGGCTGGCACTCCCAGGTGACCGCTCTGCTCGGGCGCAGCCCGGACATGACCGGCCGCTGGGAGATCTGGCTGAAGGTGATTGATTTGTGGGAGCAGCACACATTCCTGGGGTGGGGGTGGATCATGTACTGGGTGCCGTGGATCCCCATGTTCGGCACACTCGTGATCCGCCCCGACGGCACACCGACGCTCAGCGCCCACAACGCCTATATCGAGGCGCTCTTCCAGACGGGCGTCGTGGGCGCCTCGATGATCGTGGTTCTTGTCCTCACGCTTCTCATCCGCTCCTTCCGGCTGGCCGTGCGCTACCTGGACTCCGACGCCTCGGTGCTGCTGCCCGCCCTGCTCATGACCGCCATGGTCGTGCAGTCCATGACGGAGTCCCGCCTGCTCTCCGAGGGCAACTGGGTGACGGTGTGCGCGCTGGGCACCTGGCTCGGGCTGCACAAGAACATGGAGCGCGAGCGCGACGATCCCTGGGCTCTCGAGGAGAGCATCTCGCGAAGGCGCTGAGTCCATCGCGGTACGGGGCCGCCTCGCGGCGCACGGGAGCCGGGCCGGCAGATGGCGCCTGATCGCGGCAGAAGGCGACGGACGATGAGGGCCGACGGCGGAGCATCTCGCGCCCGCCCCGCAATGCGCCATGATGGGCACATGACCAGCGAGCAGAACCAGCACGAGTCCGCCGGCGCCGGAGCCGGGATCAGCCTGTGGGGCGGCCGCTTCACCGGTGGCCCCGCCGACGCGCTGGCCGCGCTGAGCGTGTCCACCCACTTCGACTGGCGGCTGGCCCGCTACGATATCGCGGGCTCACGCGCCCATGCCCGGGCGCTCGCCAAGGCGGGCCTGCTCGACGACGCACAGCTGGCCGGCATGCTCGACGCCCTGGACCGCCTCGAGGAGGATGTCATCACCGGCGCCTTCTCCCCGGCGCCTGCCGACGAGGACGTCCACACCGCCCTGGAGCGCGGCCTCATGGAGCGCGCGGGGAGCGAGATCGGCGGCCGGCTGCGGGCGGGGCGCTCCCGCAACGACCAGATCGCCACCCTGGTCCGCATGTACCTGCGCGACCAGGCCCGTCACGTCGCGGGCCTCGTGCTCGACGTCGTCGACGCCCTGGTGGACCAGGCGGCCCGCGCCGGCGAGGCGATCATGCCGGGGCGCACCCACATGCAGCACGCGCAGCCGGTCCTCGTGGCCCACCACCTGCTTGCGCACGCCTGGCCGCTCATGCGCGACGTCGAGCGCCTGGAGGACTGGGACGCCCGAGCCGCCATCTCCCCCTACGGCTCCGGTGCCCTGGCCGGCAGCACCCTCGGCCTCGACCCCGACGACGTCGCCGTCGAGCTCGGTTTTCACGCGGCCGCGGAGAACTCCATCGACGCCACCTCGGCCCGGGACGCGGTGGCTGAGATCTCCTTCGTCCTGGCCATGACCGCCGTCGACGTCTCGCGCCTGAGCGAGGAGATCATCATCTGGAACACCAAGGAGTTCGGCTTCGTCACCCTGGATGACGCCTTCTCCACCGGTTCGTCGATTATGCCGCAGAAGAAGAATCCCGACGTCGCCGAGCTCGCCCGCGGCAAGGCCGGCCGCCTCATCGGCGACCTCGCCGGGCTCCTGGCCACCCTCAAGGGCCTTCCCCTGGCCTACGACCGCGACCTCCAGGAGGACAAGGAGCCGGTCTTCGACGCGGTGGACACCCTGGCGGTGCTGCTCCCGGCCGTGGCCGGTATGGTGACCACCATGACCCTGAGCTATGAGCGGATGGAGGCGCTCGCCCCTCAGGGCTTCTCTCTGGCCACCGACGTCGCCGAGTGGCTGGTCAGGGAGGGCGTCCCCTTCCGGGAGGCGCACGAGGTCTCCGGGGCCTGCGTGCGGGAGTGCGAGAGGCGCGGCATTGAGCTGGGGGACCTGTCCGATGACGACTTCGCGGTGATCGATGTCCGCCTGACTCCCGGCGTGCGAGAGGTCCTCTCGGTCCGGGGTTCGGTAGCGGCCCGGGCCGGGCACGGCGGCACCGCGCCGGTGCGCGTCGTCGAGCAGCTCGCCCGGGCGATCGAGCGCGCCGCCGAGCTGCGGTCCTTCAGCGGGGAGGGCTCGCTGCTGGACGAACCGGCCGGGCCCGACGACGATGAGTCTGCCTGAGGGCGTGGGCGTGCAGCCGGGCCGCACGGCGGCGCAGGACGTGCTCGACCTCCTTCAGGGCGATCCCGTCGAGGTCGCGCCGCGCCTGCTCGGGGCGGTCCTGACGGCGAGGGACGGCGACGGCGCCGTGGCGGTCCGCCTGACCGAGGTCGAGGCGTACCGGGGCGAGGCCGATCCCGGCTCTCACGCCTACCGGGGGCGCACCGCCCGCAACGCCGCCATGTTCGAGGCCGCGGGCGGTATCTACGTCTACTTCACCTACGGCATGCACTACTGCGTCAACATCGTGTGCGGACCGCGCGGCCTGTCGCGGGCGGTCCTCCTGCGCGCGGGCGAGGTGACCGCGGGGGCGGACCTGGCCCGGCGCCGTCGGCCCGCCGCTCCCGGCCCCCGGTGGAACCGCTCCGAGCGGCCGCCGGGCGAATGCGTCAGACCCCCGCAATAGCCTCGGCGCATGAGATCATTCACCGCCCCCTCGCTGCTCGACGAGGCGGGGCTGGCCCTGGAGCTCGCCCCCGCGCTCACGCCGCAGGGACCGGCCGAGGCCCCCGGGTTCTTCTCGGGGTTCGCCGCCCAGCCGCTGGTGCTGGCGCGCGGCCTGCTGGTGCTGGCCGACGTCGCCCAGACCCGGTACATCCGGCCCAGGCCGGCGGCGTCGTACGACCCCATCTGCACGGCCAACGGAGACCGCATACGCATGGAGGCCTTCTCCGCCTGCAACACCGTCGCGGTGCGCCTCGACCTGCTGTCGCAGGCCTTCGACGGCGGGGACATCCGCCACGGCACGACGAACGTCGACCTCAACCGGCCGCTGCGCGAGGCCCTGGCCCGGATCCGCTCCTCGGAGCTGATGCACCTGAGCATAGGCGCCGACGAGCTGCGCGTGTCGACCCCGCAGGCCACCCACGTGGAGCGCAAGGTGGACCTGCCCGAGCGCTGGATCAAGGCCCTGGGCTCCTCCCAGGAGCTCAGCGCCGGCCTGGAGCTCATCGGCGAGGCCCCGGCCGCGCCCGCGCGCCGGTTCCTCGCCTCCCTGACGGACGGACCGGGGCGCGCGGGGGCGTGGACGGTGAGCCGCACCGGCGTGCGCCCCGCGCTGCGCCCCGGGCCGGGAACGGTCCATGCCGAGGGCCTGAACCGGCTGCGATCCGCGCGCCGCCTGATCCCCCAGGTCACGGGGCTGCGCGTCTACGGCGCGCCCGGGGCGCAGAGGGCGGCATCGGTGTGGGAGGTCGGCGTGCCCTTCGGCCGGCTGACCTACACCCTCACCGCCGAGCGCCACCGGGGCTTCTCCGGGGAGGGCGCGCTGCTGACCGAGCTCGCCGCGGGCACCACGGCGGACGACGCCGCGCTCGTCGGCGCGCACCTGGCCTTCGAGCCTCGCATCGACGGGGAGGACCTGGCGCGCCGGACGGGGTTGAGCGTCCGGCGGGTCGGCCGGGCGCTGGCCGCCCTGGCCTTGGACGGGCGCGTGGGCTACGACCTGTTCGAGGGCGCCTACTTCCACCGGGAGCTGCCCGACGACTCCGAACGGGCGCTGAGGGACAACCCCCGCCTGAGGGGCGCCCGCAAGCTCGTCCGCAGCGGGGCCGTCCGCCCCTTCGAGGGGGCGCCGGGCGCCTTCTGGGTGACGGGCGACCACGGCGAGTACGTCGTGCGCACCGACCCGCCCGGCTGCTCGTGCCCCTGGTGGCTGCGGTACGACGGCGGACGGGGCCCGTGCAAGCACGTGCTGGCCGTTCAGCTGGCGCAGCGGCACCGGGCGCCAGCGGCCCCCGGCCGCTCCCCGCGCGGGGCCTGAATCCGTTGACCGCCGGTGCGCGGATCTCGTTCCGTCCCTGGGGGAGCCGGGTGCCGGCCCCGGGGGAGTCGAATTAGTGATGTCACCTGGGCTCGCATTGTGCGAGGTGGGATCGCGAGAATCGAGCGCGGGCTGATTCCGTCGCGCTGGGCTCGCACGGCGCGAGCCGGGGTGGATTTCGTCGCGCTGGGCTCGCATTGCGCAAGCCGGGCCCGGCGAGCGCCGGTCTCGGCAGTCTCGGGATCGGCCCATGCCAGCCTGAAAGTCGGCGGGGTTCTGGTCGTGGCGGGGGGTCGGTCGTGATGGCGTAAATCGGACGCACGTTGTCAGAGCCGGAATCTCGTCGCCGCGCCCGTGCGGGTCCATAGTCCCGGTATCGGTGCGCTCGTTCACATCGGCCTCGCGGGCGGGGGCGGGAATCACGACGCCAGCGAGCGCGACGCCGCCGATCATACGTCGGCCTCGCGGGTGGGGGCGGGAAACCGGTCCCCGCCCGCGCCGGGGACTCCAATCCGGTCCGCGAGCACGTCACTTAACCCGCGAGATCGCCGGGTAACCGCCGAGATCGTCACTTAACCCGCGATAACGTCTGCTAGAGGTACGTGCTCGCGGGTTAAGTGACGATCTCGCGCGTCGGGGTGAGTTTTCGCGGACCGAGCGGCGTTCCCGCGGGCCCACCTGGTCGTCGAACCTGGTTATCAATGCGCCCGTCATGGTCTTCATCCGCCCCGCCGCGGGTGAGCCCCTTGGCATGGACCGATTTCCGCGAGGTTCCTCCGCCGCGGGCGCGGGCACGGCTGCGAATGCTGCTGAGTGCCGCCTCGTTCACCCCACCCGTCCCATTCGTTCCGCCACGGGCGCGGACGGACCCGCGGCGGGCGGTCCGACGACTCAAAAAGGTGGCTGGCGCATATCTTTCACTCCCCGTCCTGCACCCCTCCCGTTCCGAAGTGGCGCAATGACGCCATTCCTCGGACGAGCGGGAGCCGCCGCACATCCGAAAGTTAAGCGCCAGCCACCTTTTTCCGCCCCGGCGGCGGCTCCGGACCTCGACTACGGGGCCGTCGGGCGGGAGATCATCCCCGCGCGACCCCGTCAGCGGCTCCGGGGCGGGTGTCGAGCCCGGTGTCCGGCCACCGCGACGCGGCGCCCCTGCCGGCGGCGGCCTCGCCCTTATCCGCGGGGCCAATACCTCGGTCGTCTGCGCGACCTACAACCTTCAGCCGACCTCGGCCCTGTGGGCGGCGCTGGTGGATCTGCGCCAGCGGCGGCCGGGCGTGGCGGTGCGCCTCTACGTGGACGCTCAGGCCGCCGACGGGCCCTTCCACCGGTCTGAGGAGTGGCGAGAACGTCAGCGGGAGCAGGGCCGTTACCGGGGCGGCGGCTCCCATCTGGACACCGCTGAGATCGCCCGGCGGCTGCGCGGCGCCGTCGTCATGCGCACCCGCGCGCCCGAGGACAGGATGCGCGCGGTGACGAGCCACGTCAAGCTCCTCAGCATCGACCACCGCTTCCTGCTGGTGGGCAGCGCGAACCTCTCCTACAGCGCCGAGGAGCGCAACGTCGAACTCGGCCTGCGCCTCGACGACCCCGCCCTGGCGCACGGCGTGGAGAAGCAGCTGCGGGACCTTGAGGGGGTCGTCTACGAGCAGGTGCACGATTAATAAGTGTCGATGGTGATATTGATTGGAAGAATCAGGAGGTCTGATGATTGAGAATAAACTTCGAGTGGGGGAACCGAGGCTGTGTCGACTGGTCGACGGCAATCCGAACACTCCGGAGGCTGTAGTCATGCTCCAGGATACCGGCGATGCCATTGAGACAACATTTCCATTGTCGGGGATGGCAGAACCGGATGATGGACCCTACGATCGCTGGTGGTCACAAGGAGCCTACTATGGGGATGACCCGGATAGGGAGAAGTATAGTTATGCGCCACCCTCCACCATGTTGCTGTATGACAGTGGTGGTTGTGTTGTGCTGGTAGGGTGTCACGCGGCACGTAGAATCAGTGGCCCTGCGGCTGGCACTGGTATTGTGGTATCGGATTTTGCAGTGCTTGGCACCGAAAATTTGAAGTATGATCTCATTAACGGGATGAGAACGGAAAGTCAGGCGTTCTTGCGATGGGTCAAGAAATCGGCGACCAGGATTATCGAGGGCGCCGATGAAAGTGGTCGCGTGCAGTCCGCGAGGGCAGATGCCGAGTCTATACGGGTTTCCCAGAAGCTTAATATGACTATGCGTCGCCTACGGAGATCAACTCCGGTTCCGGGTGGACATGATGTTCGCGAACCCCTGGCATTCCAGTCGTTAGTCCAGGATCCGCGGCACTGGAACGAACATCTGCAATTGCATGTTGCGGTGCTCAACCTGGTTTCTATTGCGGCATGGAAAAATTGTGCCTTCCGGGCTCTATATGTCAATCGCGTAGACGATCCTAATATGGGCGTTGAGCGCTGGGCAGAAGTTGTGACGCATGTACTGCCCGGCGATGACATGACGGATTGCGATGGTCATTTCCTGTTCACGTACGGCGACATGGCTGAAGGGGCTATTGACGAGTGGTTTCGCCTGTATGAAATCTATGGACGTGCGCTCAGTTACCTCATTCGGATACTCAGATCGGGGTATACGTGGTCGACTTCGAGTGCAATTATGAGTGCAATCGCCCTTGAGCAGCTCGGATATCTGATTGAAGTTAATGAAAACGGAGGGTCTCGATTGAACGAGCACAAACAAATTAAATTCATAGATGCGCTCGATGTTATTCTCGAGAACATGGACGTTGCGCCCTTGGAGTCGAGTCGATTTGATGATTGGAAAGAGAGATGTCGCGACGTGTATATGGGCTCGAAGCATGCCAACCGAATCGAGAAGGATCATTTGACGACTCTCAATACGCTTCGAGAAAATCTCCTTGTGCTGCGCTACTGGATTGCCCAGCGACTTGGAGTGCCTGGCGATGTTCTCAACCAGAACCTGGTGCGGGATCCTCTTGCAAATAAGTGGAGGTCCTCATAGGAGAACCAGTCCATTGCGCACCGGTGGTCGCGACCGGATGATGCGTGAGCGGGACTGGTGTTTATAACACAAATGTGCAACGCGCGGTGGACAGGCTTCAACCTTTAGTGTCGTAGGTCACTTGAATGCTCGATCGTGAAGTAACTACGAAAGGCTGTCGGTGGACTCATAGGTGACCCCGCGGACACCGGAGTCGCCGACAAGTGCGGTGCGGCGTCGTCGGGTACCCGCGTGACGCGGCAGGCACGGCTCCGGC
>ERZ772945.1671-NODE-1671-length-15110-cov-3.939489_pt1 | contig 15110 bp, 10 predicted proteins | sample MGYA00511681_ERZ772945 | MGnify/ENA primary metagenome ERZ772945 (study PRJEB29015, sample SAMEA2737943) | human oral metagenome | biome: human oral; feature: human-associated habitat; material: dental | place: China | collected 2143 ...
ATATTTAGAAATATTATTACTCAGTTATGATAATTCATATGTAAATCCTGAGGCAAGTATTTTCGATAGAACAGCCTCTTGGCTTAAAAATCTAGATTTGGATGATGTCCAATTAATTCTGCCGAGTATAGATTTTAAGGTTGTAAATTTATATTTTAGAAACTATTCATTTAGCAAAATAAAAGTTACTGAGGAAGCGAAAGAATATTTGTTGAATCGAATTACTCATCTTCAAGAAAATCTTAAAATTACTGAGGATGAAAAACTTCGAGAACTTAAAAATATACTAACTTTTCTTCCTCTTGTTGATGATATTGACATAGAAAGAGTAATAGATATTTTAAATACTCAAACACTGTATTATAATTGGAGCGAGGAAGTTAGAGGACTTATTAAAATTGTTCTCGCTAATATGGATGCTATTGATAAAAATTCATTGAAATCTAAGATAATTGGGATTGTAAATAAACATTTAAATGAAATTTTGGAGAACAATTTTTCGTTATATTATTCAGTGTATCCACTCTATTCACAGTTACTAGAATACTGCTCAACTGATCAGGGAAATGCAATAGTAGTACTCGAAAAATTTAATACAGATATTTTAAGAATAAAATATAAAAAAGACGATATAAAAAATATCATAGAATATTCTGACTTGATATGTCACTTATTTAAGTATTTTGAAGAGGATATTAAAGATGACATTCTAGATACTCTAAAAGCTTATGAAGAATCAGAAAACATTATTTACCATAAAGTAATTGATCTGATGAGTTCTAAGGTCTATGATTTTCCTCAGATACAAAATAAAATCTACCATTATTTGATTGAAAGAATTAATGATAAAAAAGTTGAGGGGGTTAAAACTTTCCCAGAACCAAGAGAAAAATCTGTATCAGATTTATACAACTTAAGTAGAAAAGGATATTTTTCTGATTTTGAGATTTTAAAAGATATTAAAGAAGATATTCGAGGACTTTATCCTGAAGTAGATTGGACTTGGTTCCATGATAGAAGTGATGATGTTATCCATCGTCTATTGGAATATAGAACTCCCAATAATATTAAAACTTATTTTTCAAAAAATGAAGAAGATAATAAATTGATTAATGAGTATATTTTAAAAGCTCTCGATGAGGATAAACTAATACTTAAGAAATAGACTGAAACAACTAAATAAAAAACAGTTAATTTATGACAAATTTGACCTTGAAGAGAAGCTGTAATTTCCTAAAGTGAATTTTCAAAGACTTGAAAGCAAAATGTTTGAATCTAGCAGAACACTATTTAGTACAATAATAGGTAATCCATAGCTGTAGAGATTCGGTGGAACTTTTTGATAGTGACAATGAGTTATCTACTCAAAAATTCAAGGAATTGTAGTTCCAAAATTCACACAAAACTCTTCAATTTGGGTTTGTGAAAATCGGTTTTTTATGATAGAATATTAAGGAATGTATGTCATTCGATAAACAAATTTAATGAGGTAAAAACATGGAAATCATGACCATTGCGATTGTTGTTTTTGCCGTCATCATTGGTTTAGTCATTGGATATGTCAGCATCTCAGCTAAGATGAAATCATCTCAAGAGGCTGCAGAGTTGATGCTTCTAAATGCTGAACAAGAAGCAACTAATTTACGAGGACAAGCTGAGCGCGAAGCGGATTTATTGCTAAATGAAGCCAAGAGCGAAAGCAAGTCTCTTAAAAAAGAAGCACTATTGGAGGCCAAAGAGGAAGCCAGAAAATACCGTGAAGAAGTGGACGCTGAATTTAAGTCAGAACGTCAGGAGCTCAAGCAAATTGAAAGTCGTTTGACGGAGAGAGCTACGAGCCTTGACCGCAAAGACGACAATTTGACGAACAAAGAAAAAACACTTGAACAAAAAGAACAAAGTATTTCTGATAGAGCAAAAAACCTTGATGCACGTGAAGAGCAATTAGAGGAAGTCGAAAGACAAAAAGAAGCTGAACTTGAACGTATCGGCTCGCTTTCCCAAACTGAGGCTCGAGATATTATATTGGCTCAGACAGAGGAAAACTTGACCAAGGAAATTGCTAGTCGCATTCGTGAGGCTGAGCAAGAGGTGAAGGAACGTTCAGACAAGATTGCGAAAGATATCTTGGTTCAGGCTATGCAGCGTATCGCTGGTGACTATGTAGCAGAGTCAACAAACTCTACAGTTCACCTACCAGATGATACCATGAAGGGACGCATTATCGGACGCGAAGGTCGAAATATTCGTACCTTTGAAAGTTTGACAGGGGTCGATGTGATTATCGACGATACACCGGAAGTGGTAACCTTGTCAGGATTTGATCCGATTCGTCGTGAAATTGCTCGTATGACCATGGAAATGTTGCTCAAGGATGGCCGTATCCACCCAGCTCGTATTGAGGAGTTGGTGGAGAAAAACCGTCAGGAGATTGACAATAAAATCCGTGAATATGGTGAGGCTGCTGCCTATGAGATTGGTGCGCCAAACCTTCATCCAGACTTGATGAAGATCATGGGCCGTTTGCAGTTCCGTACCTCATATGGACAAAATGTCTTGCGTCATTCGATTGAAGTTGCTAAGTTATCTGGTATCATCGCGAGTGAACTTGGTGAAAATGCAGCTCTTGCCCGTCGTGCGGGATTCCTTCATGACATAGGGAAAGCCATTGACCGCGAGGTTGAAGGTAGCCACGTTGAGATTGGTACGGAGTTGGCTCGTAAGTACAAGGAACACCCAGTTGTGGTAAATACCATTGCTAGCCACCATGGCGATGTCGAAGCTGAAAGCGTCATTGCGGTGATCGTTGCTGCAGCAGATGCTTTGAGTGCAGCGCGTCCAGGTGCTCGTAGCGAGTCTCTTGAAAGCTATATCAAGCGTCTCCACGATTTGGAAGAAATCGCCAATGGCTTTGAAGGGGTGCAAAATAGCTTTGCCCTTCAAGCAGGACGTGAAATCCGTATCATGGTAAATCCAGGACAAATCAAAGACGACAAAGTCACAATCTTGGCTCACAAAGTTCGTGAGAAAATTGAAAACAATCTCGATTACCCGGGAAATATCAAGGTAACCGTGATCCGCGAACTTCGTGCAGTAGATTATGCTAAATAAATAAGAAAGAGCAGTTGAAAAATTACTGCTTTTTTGTTACACTAGATAGAAAGACTGTAGAAGGATAACTGATGCTATCATCAGTATCCGATAGAAATTTTACTTTATTTCACAGACTAACTAAAGGAGACATAATGGCAGACCGAGGCTTGCTAATCGTTTTTTCTGGTCCTTCAGGAGTTGGGAAAGGAACGGTTAGAAGAGAGATTTTTGAGAGTTCTGAGAATCAATTTCAATACTCTGTATCGATGACGACGCGTGCGCAACGTCCTGGTGAAGTGGACGGAGTGGACTATTTCTTCCGTACTCGTGAAGAATTTGAAGAGCTGATCCGTCAAGGTCAGATGTTGGAATATGCAGAATATGTCGGTAACTACTATGGAACTCCTCTGACCTATGTCAATGAAACTCTGGATAAGGGAATCGATGTCTTTCTTGAGATTGAAGTCCAAGGAGCTCTTCAGGTTAAGAAAAAAGTTCCAGATGCTGTCTTTATCTTCCTAACGCCACCAGATTTAGATGAATTGCAAGATCGTTTGGTAGGTCGTGGAACAGATAGCGCTGAAGTGATTGCCCAACGAATCGAAAAAGCCAAGGAAGAAATTGCTCTCATGCGTGAGTATGATTATGCCATTGTCAACGATCAGGTGCCCCTCGCTGCTGAGCGTGTCAAGCGTGTGATCGAAGCAGAACACTTCCGTGTGGACCGTGTTATTGGTCACTACCAGGAGATGTTGCCAAAATCTCCAACTACTCGATAAACTATAGGAAACAGGTACAAGCAAATGATGTTAAAACCCTCTATTGATACCTTGCTCGACAAGGTGCCATCAAAATATTCACTCGTAATCTTGGAAGCAAAACGTGCCCACGAACTAGAAGCAGGTGCGCCAGCAACTCAAGAGTTCAAGTCTGAAAAATCAACTCTTCGCGCTTTGGAAGAAATCGAGTCTGGAAATGTAACCATTCACCCAGATCCAGAAGGAAAACGTGAAGCGGTTCGTCTCCGTATCGAAGAAGAAAAACGCCGCAGAGAAGAAGAAGAAAAGAAAATCAAAGAGCAAATTGCTAAAGAAAAAGAAGATGGTGAAAAAATTTAAGGTTGGGGGGACTCAATCTTATTTTTTCTATTGCAAGAATTTGCTGACAAGAAGGAGGTGAGAAGATGGCTATCGCAAAGATTATCGTGGATGTTCCCCTGATGCAGACGGACCAGCCCTACAGCTACAAGGTCCCTGAGGAATTTGTAGAGATGCTGGAAGCCGGTATGCGGGTCCATGTCCCCTTCGGCAAGGGCAATCGTTTGATCCAAGGAATTGTGTTGGGCTTGGAGTCCCAGTCGGATGAAGAAGTGGCAAATCAGGACTTGAAAGAGATTGCAGAAGTGCTGGACTTTTCTCCAGCCTTGACTCAGGAGCAACTCTGGCTAGCTGAGGAGCTACGCAAGTCAGTCTTTTCTTACAAAATCTCCATTCTAAAAGCCATGTTACCAGGATTTTTAAACTCCAGTTATGATAAAATTCTCTATCCTCTAGAAGGCCTAAGTCAGGCAGACAAAGAGCGCTTGTTTGGTTCAGAAGATTCGCTAGCCTTTTCTTCTCTAGATTTGGCCAAGCAGGCAGAAATGATGCGCTTGACCAGAAAAGGTCTGCTCCGCTTAGAGTACCAGGCTGTCGATCAGAAGAAGGTCAAGACCCAGTCTTGGTATGAGATTGATGTTACTCGACTAGAGCAGATTGAGATTTCTACGCGTGCTAAGAAAAAGGCAGAGCTGAGAGACTATTTGCTATCTCATCCTGGAAGTGCTCCTCTGGCTAGCTTGTTAGAATCCTACTCACGCGAGCAAGTCAACTTTTTTGTGGAACAAGGTGCTGTGTCCATAGTCCAAAAGGAAGTGCAACGCTCAGCTGCTTATTTTGAAGGCATTGAAGCCAGCCAACCTTTGGAATTGAATCCTGAACAAATACAGGCGCGTGATGCGGTTGTCAGTGCTATTGGCAGTCAACAGCCTCCCTTCCTCCTTCAAGGGATTACAGGAAGTGGGAAAACTGAGGTTTACTTGCAGATTATCCAAGGAGCCTTGGACAAGGGTAAGACGGCTATTTTGCTGGTACCTGAGATTTCTCTGACGCCACAAATGACGGAGCGTTTTATTGCTCGTTTTGGCGAGAAAGTGGCCATTCTTCACTCAGGCCTGTCCAATGGTGAAAAGTACGACGAATGGCGCAAGGTTGAGCGTGGCGATGCTCAGGTAGTGGTTGGGGCCAGATCAGCCATCTTTGCTCCGTTGAAAAATCTAGGAGTGATGATTATCGATGAGGAGCATGAAGCTAGCTACAAGCAAGACAGCAATCCCCGTTACCATGCCAGAGAGGTCGCTATTCTACGGGCTCAATACAATCAAGCAGCCTTGGTCCTTGGTTCAGCGACACCAAGTCTGGAAAGCCGTGCGCGGGCTGGAAAAGGTGTCTATCAACACTTACGACTAACCCAACGAGCTAATCCTTTAGCCACGATTCCTGAGGTTCAAGTGATTGACTTTCGTGACTATATCGGACAGAATGAGACATCAAACTTTACCCCTCCTTTGCTAGAAGCGATCCAAGACCGTCTGGATAAAAAAGAACAGGTAGTTCTCATGCTCAATCGTCGAGGTTATTCTAGCTTTGTTATGTGTCGGGAGTGTGGGACGGTAGATAGCTGTCCCAACTGTGACATTTCTCTCACCCTGCACATGGATACCAAGACCATGAACTGCCATTACTGTGGCTTTTCTAAGGGAATTCCTCATGTCTGTCCCAACTGTCAGAGCCGCAGTATTCGGTACTACGGGACAGGGACTCAGAAAGCCTATGATGAGCTAGCAGAGCTCTTTCCTCAGGCCCGCATTCTGCGGATGGATGTGGATACGACTCGTAAGAAAGGTAGTCACCAAGCTCTTCTTGATCAGTTTGGGCGAGGGGAGGCAGATATCTTGCTGGGAACTCAAATGATTGCTAAGGGCTTGGATTTTCCAAATGTGACTCTAGTCGGAGTCCTTAATGCGGATACGGCCTTGAATCTACCCGATTTCCGTTCTTCTGAGAGAACCTTCCAACTCTTAACTCAGGTGGCTGGTCGTGCAGGTCGAGCGGAAAAGGCTGGGCAGGTCTTGATCCAGTCTTACAATCCTGAGCACTATGCCATTCGTTTTGCAAAAGATCAGGATTATGAAGGTTTTTATGCCTATGAAATGAGTATCAGGCGCCAACTCGGCTATCCGCCTTATTATTTCACTATTGGGATTACCCTCTCTCACAAGAAAGAAGAAGAGGTTGTCAAACGTGCCTATGAAGTCATGGGGATTTTGCGCTCAGGTTTATCGGAAACTAGTAAAATCCTTGGACCGACACCAAAACCTATTGCCCGCACCCACAACCTGTATCATTACCAGATTTTGATTAAATACCGTTTAGAAGATGAGCTGGGACCAACTCTCAATCGAGTTTTGGCCTTGACTCAAGAACGGGAAAATAGCGAGCTTCGTCTCAGCATTGACCACGAACCGCAGCAATTTTTATAAGAAGGAGAAGAAATGACAAAACTAATCTTTATGGGGACACCCGACTTTTCAGCAACAGTTTTGAAGGGTTTGTTATCAGATGATCGTTACGAGATCCTAGCTGTTGTAACCCAGCCTGACCGCGCTTTCGGCCGTAAAAAAGTGATCCAAGAAACCCCAGTCAAGCAGGCCGCCAAAGAAGCGGGCCTTCCTATCTACCAACCTGAAAAATTATCTGGAAGCTTAGAGCTGGAAGCTATTATGAATTTAGGAGCGGATGGGATTGTGACCGCTGCTTTTGGGCAGTTTCTCCCAAGCAAACTTCTTGATAGCATGGATTTTGCGGTCAATGTTCACGCTTCCCTTCTTCCCAAACACCGTGGTGGTGCTCCCATTCATTATGCCTTGATTCAAGGGGATAAGGAAGCTGGTGTGACCATTATGGAGATGGTTAAGGAAATGGATGCAGGAGACATGATTTCCCGTCGCAGTATTCCTATCACTGATGAGGATAATGTTGGATCCTTATTTGAGAAATTAGCGATTGTTGGTCGTGACTTGCTTTTGGACACCCTTCCTGGCTATATTGCTGGGGAGATCAAACCTGAACCACAAGATTCTAGTCAAGTCACTTTCTCGCCAAATATTAAGCCAGAGGAAGAAAAGCTGGACTGGACCAAGACCAACCGTCAACTCTTCAACCAAATCCGTGGGATGAATCCATGGCCTGTTGCCCATACTTTTCTCAAAGGCGACCGCTTTAAGATCTATGAAGCCCTACCAGTAGAAGGTCAGGGAAATCCAGGTGAGATCCTCTCTATTGGCAAGAAAGAATTGATCGTCGCAACGGCCGAAGGAGCTCTATCTCTCAAGCAAGTGCAGCCAGCAGGTAAGCCTAAGATGGACATTGCTTCCTTCCTCAACGGAGTTGGACGGACATTGACTGTAGGAGAACGATTTGGTGACTAAAGTAGAAACGGCTAGAAGTCTAGCTCTAACAGTGCTAGAGGATGTTTTTGTCAACCAAGCATACTCCAATATTGCATTAAATAAACACCTCAAGGGGAGTCAACTCTCAGCAGCAGACAAGGGCTTGGTGACAGAGATTGTCTATGGAACGGTAGCCCGCAAACTGACTCTGGAATGGTACCTGTCCCACTTTATCGAAGACCGGGATAAGCTAGATAACTGGATCTATATCCTGCTCCTTCTTAGCGCCTACCAACTTCGGTATCTGGATAAGATTCCTAATCACGCTGTAGTCAATGAAGCGGTAGAACTAGCCAAAGCGCGTAAAAAAGGCAGTGAAAAATTAGTCAACGCAGTCCTTCGTCGTATTTTGCGAGAAGGCTGGCCAGATGTTGACAGCATCAAACGCAAAAATAAGCGTGATTCCATTACCTATTCTCTCCCAGTTTGGCTAGTATCTAAGCTCAAGGAAGAATACGGCGAAGAGCGAGCCCAAGCTATTTTTGAAAGCCTATTGGTGCGCAACAAAGCCAGCATTCGAGTGACTGACTTGAGCCGAAAAGAGGAAATCAAGGCCGTGTTAAAGGCGAGTGATTCACCTTTGGCCGCTTCTGGTTTGGTCAAGGAGCAGGGACACTTTGCGGGACATGATTTGTTCTCAGAGGGTGCTATTACCATCCAAGATGAGTCCAGTCAACTGGTTGCTCCGACTCTTGATCTACAAGGCCATGAGCAGGTTCTGGATGCCTGTGCCGCTCCGGGGGGGAAAACAGCCCATATTGCCTCTTACCTCACATCTGGAAAGGTGACCGCTTTGGATCTTTATGATCACAAGTTGGACTTGATCCAAGAAAACGCCCAACGTCTGAGTGTGGCAGATCAAGTGCAAACGAAAAAATTGGATGCAAGAAAAGTGCATGAGTTTTTCGGTCGAGACTCTTTTGATAAGATTTTAGTAGATGCCCCTTGTTCTGGAATCGGTCTCTTGCGCCGCAAACCAGATATCAAATACAATAAAGAAACAGCAGATTTCACATCCTTACAAGAAATTCAGCTGGAAATATTAGGTAGTGTTTGTCAAACACTACGAAAAGGTGGTATAATAACGTATAGTACCTGTACTATTGTCTCTGAGGAGAACTTTCAAGTCGTTGAGGCATTTTTAGAAAGTCATCCCGAGTTTGAGCAGGTTAAACTAGAACACGAATGCAAAGATATCCTGAAAGATGGCTGCATCCTGATTACTCCAGAATTGTATGGAAGTGATGGATTCTTTATTAGCCAATTTCGCAAGATATCAGAATAGGAAGGAACTGACACAATGGAAATAGCATTATTAACAGATGTTGGTCAGAAACGGACAAATAATCAGGACTATGTCAATCACTTTGTCAACCGAGCAGGACGCACTATGATCATCTTGGCTGACGGGATGGGAGGACACCGTGCAGGAAATATCGCTAGTGAGATGGCGGTCACAGACCTCGGTGTGGATTGGGTGGATACCCAAATTAACTCAGTCAATGAAGTTCGTGAGTGGTTTGCCCACTACCTGGAGATTGAAAATCAAAAAATTCATCAACTAGGCCAGGACGAAGCATACAGAGGCATGGGGACAACGCTAGAAGCTGTTGCGTTTATTGACAACCAAGCCATCTATGCTCACATTGGAGATTCTCGTATCGGTTTGATTCGTGGAGAAGAATACCACCAGTTGACGAGTGACCATTCCTTGGTTAATGAATTGCTCAAGGCTGGTCAATTGACTCCAGAAGAGGCAGAAACTCACCCTCAAAAGAATATCATCACACAGTCTATCGGACAAAAAGATGAAATCCAGCCTGATTTTGGGATGATTACACTGGAGTTAGGAGATTATCTCTTGCTCAATAGTGACGGTTTGACCAATATGATTTCGGCAAGCGAAATTTATGATATTGTAACCAGTGATATTTCCCTAGCAGACAAGGCGGCAACCCTCATTCGTTTCGCTAACAATGCAGGAGGTTTAGACAACATTACGGTTGCCCTTGTTTACATGAACGAGGAGGCGGCAGAATGATCCAAATCGGCAAGATTTTTGCCGGGCGGTATCGGATTGTCAAGCAGATTGGTCGAGGAGGCATGGCAGATGTTTACTTGGCCAAGGATTTGATCCTAGATGGGGAAGAGGTGGCAGTTAAGGTCCTGAGGACCAACTACCAGACGGACCCGATTGCTGTGGCACGTTTCCAGCGGGAAGCGAGGGCTATGGCGGATCTGGACCATCCTCATATCGTCCGGATAACAGATATCGGTGAGGAAGATGGCCAACAGTACCTAGCTATGGAATACGTAGCAGGACTTGACCTCAAGCGTTATATCAAAGAACACTCTCCACTCTCAAATGAAGAGGCGGTTCGGATTATGGGACAGATTCTTTTGGCTATGCGTTTAGCTCATGCTAGAGGAATTGTTCACCGAGATTTGAAACCTCAAAATATCCTCTTGACACCAGATGGAACTGCTAAAGTTACTGACTTTGGGATTGCAGTGGCCTTTGCAGAGACGAGTCTGACCCAGACCAACTCGATGCTGGGTTCGGTTCATTATTTGTCACCTGAGCAAGCGCGTGGTTCTAAAGCGACTTTCCAGAGCGATATCTATGCGATGGGGATTATCTTCTATGAGATGCTGACGGGACATATCCCTTATGATGGAGATAGCGCGGTTACGATTGCACTCCAGCATTTCCAGAAGCCACTTCCGTCCGTCATTGCTGAAAATCCATCTGTCCCTCAGGCTTTGGAAAATGTTGTCATCAAGGCAACTGCTAAGAAATTGTCTGATCGCTATCAGTCTGTTTCAGAAATGTATATGGACTTGTCAACTAGCTTGTCTTATAATCGTCGGAATGAACCGAAACTGGTCTTTGACGATGCGAGTAAGGCGGATACGAAGACTTTACCTAAAGTCCCACAAAGTACATTGACCTCGATTCCAAAAGCTCCGGCGCAGGAAGAACGTCCTCAGTCAAAGAAATTAACCCCAGAGCAAGCACCTACGCAAAAGCCAACTAAAAAGCGGAAGTTTAAGGCTCGCTATATGATTCTTTTAGCTAGTCTTCTATTAGTTGCAGCTTCTTTGGTCTGGATTTTATCTAGAACACCAGCAACGATTGCTATTCCTGTTGTGGCTGGACAAACTGTTGCAGAGGCAAAAGAAGCTCTTAAAAAATCCAAGTTTGAAGCCGGTGAAGAAAAGTCAGAGGCTAGTGATACCGTAGCAGAAGGACGTGTTATTCGAACGGATCCAGAAGCTGGTAGTCGCCGAAAAGAAGGAACCAAAGTTAATTTGATCGTTTCTTCTGGTAAGCAATCCTTCCAATTGAGCAATTATGTTGGACGCAAGTATACGGATGTCGTAGCTGAACTCAAGGAGAAGAAGGTTCCTGAGAATCTAATCAAGATGGAAGAGGAAGAATCCAGCGAAAGCGAACCTGGAATTATTCTCAGACAAAGTCCTGCGGCAGGTACGACTTATGATCTTTCAAAAGCCAGCACAATTACTTTAACGGTTGCTAAGAAAGTAACAAGTGTTTCTATGCCAAGTTATATTGGTTCAAGTCTCGAATTTACAAAGAATAATTTGACTCAGATTGTCGGTGTAAAAGAGGCCAATATTGAGGTTGTCGAGGTTTCGACTGCTCCTGAAGGGACAGCAGAAGGTACAGTTGTAGATCAAACACCAAAAGCGGGTGAACAGGTTGACCTTGCTAGCACGCGTATCAAACTTTCCATCTACAAACCGAAAACACCACCATCAACTTCATCTTCTAGTTCTGCACAACGTGGGAACCAAGGTTCTTCTACAACTCCAAATCAGGGGAACCAACAAGGAAACACTCCTTCAACTAGTCAATCAAATAGTGAAGGAACCCGTGAAAGTTCTCGAGATTAAACGAATCTTTGTCATGATTTCATGACAAAGATTTTTTTTCATTGATTTTTGTGATAAAATATAGGAAGCAGAAAAGGAGGAGAAAATGGACGAATCGAGAGAGTTGAATGCCGTCATTGATGTGATTATGCTAGCTGGAACCATTCTCTTAAAAAGCGGTTCGGAGATTTATCGGGTGGAGGACACCATGATCCGTATCGCTCATTCACAGGGAATAGTGGATTGCAACGTTCTTGCCATGCCCGCTGCTATTTTCTTTTCTATTGAAAATACTAATATATCTCGAATGAAGCGGGTAACATCATCCTCCTACAACATCGAAAAAGTTTGTGATGTCAACCAAGTATCACGGGAGCTTGTCGGAGGGCAGATCGATCTCTCTACGGCTTTTGAAAGGCTAAAGGAAATCAGAAATCAAGCTCTTCCTTATACCAAGTTCCAAGTGACTATTGCAGCAACTCTCAGTGCCCCTTTTTTCTCGATTATGTTCGGGGGGAATACCTATGATGCTTTTGGTGCAGCCATTGCGACCTTACTTGGTTTTGCTTTTTCTCTCCATGTAGAGAAGTTTGTCCGCATTCCTTTTGTAACCGCCTTTGCGGGTGCCTTTGTTTTTGGATTGAATGCCCAGTTCTGGGCCCGCTATACAGGATTTCCTTCGACGGCAGACTTGATCATAGCGGGAGCCGTCATGCCTTTTGTTCCAGGGATTGCTCTGACAAATGCAGTTCGGGATATCATGACCAACCATATCAACTCTGGTATGAGCAAGATGTTTGAATCCTTGCTCATTACCCTCGCTTTAGGGGCCGGCACCTCCGTCGCCCTGGTTTTGATGACATAAGATGACTCTAACAAGTATTTTACTCCAAGCAGTGGCGAGTTTACTCGCCATTATCACCTTTCTAATCGTACTAAATGTTCAGCGTTCCATGCTCCTACCTGGTGGTGTTCTGGGAATGGGTGTCTGGCTCCTCTACCTCGTGCTCAAAGAACCAACCAATGTTATTGTTGCGACCTTTATTGCAGCGGTGGTTGGTTCTTGTATCAGCCAAATTTTAAGTATTGTATATAAGACGCCAGCAGTGGTCTTTGTCTTGGCCATTCTTGCCCCCTTGGTGCCCGGTTATCTATCCTATCGAACGACAGCCTTCTTTGTGACAGGCGATTACAGTCATGCCCTTACCAGTGCAACACTAGTAGTTATGTTGGCTCTGGTCATTTCTATCGGGATGGCAAGTGGAACAGTGATTCTGAAACTTTATTACTATATCCGAAAACAGCGAGGCATATCCTCCTAATGCTGTCAAAGCAAAGACTTGATTTGGTGAATCAAGTCTTTTTTCTCTCTTTTGCCCCTATTTGTGATAAAATAGAATAGAACGATTTTTTACAATGAATGAAAAAACAGAGGTAAATATGACAATCGGTATTGATAGGATTGGTTTTGCGACCAGTCAATATGTCTTGAAATTACAAGACCTAGCAGAAGCAAGGGGAGTTGACCCCGAAAAATTTAGCAAGGGACTCTTGTTAAATGAAATTAGTATTGCACCACTGACTGAGGATATTGTTACCTTGGCTGCTAGTGCCAGTAACTCTATCCTCACAGATAAAGAAAAAGAAGAAATCGACATGGTCATCGTGGCGACCGAGTCAGGAATTGACCAGAGTAAGGCAGCAGCGGTCTTTGTTCACGGTCTATTAGGTATCCAGCCGTTCGCTCGCAGTTTTGAAATCAAAGAAGCTTGTTACGGAGCAACAGCTGCCCTCCATTATGCCAAGTTGCATGTGGAAAATTCTCCAAAGTCCAAGGTCTTGGTCATCGCTAGCGATATTGCCAAGTATGGTGTAGCGGCTCCAGGTGAACCAACTCAGGGAGCTGGGAGTGTGGCGATGTTGATTACGCAAAATCCGCGTACCATGGCCTTTAACAATGATAATGTTGCCCAAACGCGTGACATTATGGATTTCTGGCGCCCGAACTATTCAACCACTCCTTATGTAAACGGCTTGTACTCAACTCAGCAATATCTTGACAGTCTTACGACGACTTGGGATGAATACAAGAAACGTTATGATTGGACTATGAATGATTTTGCGGCCATCTGCTTCCACTTGCCTTATCCCAAATTAGCCCTAAAAGGCTTGCGCAAGATGATGGATAAGACTTTGTCTCAGGAAAAAAAGGATAGTCTGCAAGAAAACTTTGATAAGTCCATTCTCTACAGTCAGATGATTGGGAATATCTACACAGGTTCCCTCTTCCTTGGGCTTCTCTCCCTTTTGGAAAATGCAGAAAATTTGAAGGCTGGAGATAAAATTGTCCTCTACAGTTACGGAAGTGGAGCGGTTTCAGAGTTCTTTAGTGGAGAACTGGTAGAAGGTTATGAAACTTACCTTGATAAGGATCGCTTGAGCAAACTCAAGCAACGTACAGCATTGTCTGTTGCAGACTATGAAAAAGTCTTCTTCGAAGAGGTAGAGTTGGATGAATCTGGTTCAGCCCAGTTTGCAGGTTTTGAAAATCAAGACTATGCCTTGGTTGAAATTCTCGACCACCAACGTCGTTATAGCAAGGTTGAAAAATAATGAAGAGAAGTTGGAATGGATTTTCTAAAAAGTCATACCATGAGCGCCTTGAGTTACTGAAAGCTCAGGCGCTCCTTAGTCCTGAAAAGCAAACCAGTCTGGAGCAGGATGAACAAGTCAGCTTGGCAGTTGCAGATCAGCTGAGTGAGAATGTAGTGGGAACTTTTTCTCTGCCTTATTCTATCATTCCAGAGCTTTTGGTGAACGGTCAGGACTACACAGTTCCCTATGTGACAGAAGAACCCTCAGTGGTTGCTGCGGCCAGCTATGCAAGTAAAATCATCAAGCGAGCAGGTGGCTTTACTGCTCAAGTACATGAGCGCCAGATGATTGGTCAGGTAGCCCTTTATCAAGTTGCTAATCCAGATCTAGCGCAAGAGAAGATTGCCAGCAAGAAGGCGGAGCTCTTAGAACTTGCCAATCAAGCCTATCCCTCCATCGTCAAACGTGGTGGTGGGGCGCGTGATTTGCATGTAGAGCAGATCAAAGGTGAAACAGACTTTCTCGTCGTCTATCTCCATGTCGATACTCAGGAAGCCATGGGAGCCAATATGCTTAACACCATGCTGGAAGCCTTAAAACCAGTCTTAGAAGAACTCAGTCAGGGACAGAGTCTTATGGGAATTTTGTCCAACTACGCGACCGATTCTCTGGTGACTGCAAGCTGTCGTATCGCCTTTCGCTACTTGAGCCGCCAAAAGGATGAAGCCAGAGAAATAGCAGAGAAAATAGCTTTGGCTAGCCAGTTTGCGCAGGCAGATCCTTACCGAGCAGCTACTCACAATAAAGGGATTTTTAATGGTATTGATGCCATTTTGATTGCCACTGGTAATGACTGGCGTGCCATCGAAGCTGGGGCCCATGCCTTTGCCAGTCGAGATGGACGCTATCAAGGTCTTAGTCAATGGACATTGGACCTTGAAAGAGAAGAATTGGTCGGGGAAATGACCTTACCCAT
>ERZ772945.1672-NODE-1672-length-15108-cov-21.562280_pt1 | contig 15108 bp, 14 predicted proteins | sample MGYA00511681_ERZ772945 | MGnify/ENA primary metagenome ERZ772945 (study PRJEB29015, sample SAMEA2737943) | human oral metagenome | biome: human oral; feature: human-associated habitat; material: dental | place: China | collected 2143 ...
ATCCAGAATTCTTTGATGAAGCCATCGAACGCAATGTGCCATTAACCTTGTCCGGCCATACTCACGGTGGACAAATTATCCTCTTTGGCATGCCTTGGGTACCGATTGGTACACCTTATGTAAAAGGTCGCTATACAGAGAAAAATAGCGTATGTTACGTCAATAATGGATCTGGGCACTGGTTCCCTATTCGTATTAATTGTCCGAGAGAAATTACGGTCATAACGTTTTTCGACGGTGTAGCTTAGGCAGTGGTTTTGCTATATTAATAGCTATAATATTTAAGCAATTTTAGATGATTAAAGTTCATAATATAAACGAGGTATTGTATTTTGCATACGATACCTCGTTTTATTATATGAAGTTATATAAGAGTTGTGATATATTAGAATTAAAATTTTAATTGTGTTGTGAAAGTATAGTTTTTATTGTGGGAGTAAATATATGTTTTTAAAAATCTATAATTATTTTGTACGAGGTATATTCATCTTTCTTTTTATAGGTATGACAGTTAGTCTAATTATAAATCCTGAAATAATAGAAGATGAAAACGATATTTATTTCTTCATTGCTTCTTATATCGCAATATTAGTATTTTATTTTGGTTGGGGCTATGTTTATAAATATTTAGGACGTAAAAGGAAACAGTGAGGATATAATGAACAACATATGGATTCCAGCATATAAAATTTTGGCTGATACTGTTTTTTTGGATATAACTTCGTTTACTTATGATTTAGATAGTATCAAGTTAGTCTTAGCTGATGATAATAATAAAAAGATATCTGTAGAGGCTAATGAAGTAATAAACTTTTCTTATACTAATGAGCAAGCATTGTATTTAAATGAATTTAATTTTACATCAGGTGTAGATAGAAAAGATTTTCCACATCATTTTTTTTATAAGGTTACTAACTCTACATTAATAGAGAAATTGGTGCATGATAGTGCTAATCTTTTAGACGCTAAAGATATAGAACATTTCTTGATACGCCTTTCTGATGGTTTATTTAATATCGTATGTAGAAAAGGAAATTTCAAGATGGATAAGGTTTTTATGTAGAAAGACAATCACAACTCTATAAATATATTTGGACTAATAGAGGGAGATATCAACAAAACCATGAATCGATTGAATGAAATACGAAGTTATTTGGCTATGAATGAAGAAATTGAATTTTCATATAAAGGGTTATAGTGTTTTATAACTCCAAATAATATTGTTTTGGAGTTTTGGGTTAATGATGAATGTGTCGTTAAAGAACATGATTTAGATACTTTTAATGATACCCTGCTTAGAAGGATACACAATAAGCGATATTTTTAATAATGAACTGTATGATGAAAAATCTATGTATATTTTCTGAGTTTTGAATAGATAGAGGTCATAAACAAGTGAAATATATAAATAAATTAACATATGTCTCTTATGACGGATTTATAGAAATGGATGATATACATAATAACTATGATTCTGTTTTAGAACTTGATTGTAAAAGCATATCAACAAAAGAGGAATTCTGGTTTCATATAGGTGCTCATTTTAACTTTCCTACATTTGTTAATAATTGGGCTGCTTTTTCCGATTGGATGAGAGATTTAGCATTTTGGGATAAAAGTAAATCTATTCTAATAATCTTTAAAAATATTGATGAATTATTTGCTAGAGATTTAACATTACAATCTTTAGCTATGTCTGTCTTTTGGGAAGAAGTATTACCATATTGGGAGAATAAAGTAATAAAAGTAACAAGTGGATCGATGCAGCCACGGCAATTTGATGTATATTGCGTTATGAGTCAATATGATGATTTTTAGTGTTTTTGCTTGATATAGTATTTTTATAGGTTTTAATTTACGCAAAAGTAGTAGTTGGAGGGATATATTATAAAGAAAATGTTTATTAGAACTGTTTTTATTAGCCTCCTAGTATGCTTAATATTTCAGCTAAATTCTGTATTTTGGTCAGATTTAAGTAGAAATAATCCTATACATTTTATTGGTTTGGGAAAATATGTGGTACTAGCAGATGGTGGGCTTTATAATGCATATGAACAAAAGAATATAGAGAATTTTGTTTATGCTGCTACTTCCACTAATACTAAGACCTATGTTGTTGGTGAATATGGTGTCTATATATTTGAAAACAAATTATCCTTTATAGAAATCTCGTTTTATCCAAATCCATATAAGAAGAATGATGTCCATGAGCAAAATATCAATTCAATAGTTGAAGCATCTGGAGATTCGTTTATCATTTTGTCTCAACTTACAAAGATTGATAAAACTAAAGTAAAAATAGCTATAAAATCTAGTGATCAAATATTTGATTACGGACGTTTACGTGACATTGATAAACAGTGGGTTGATTTATTAATTGGAAATTAAGTGATGAGAAAATTCAAATATATTTTTGATATAAGAGTGATGATAGGGATTGTAGCCATATTAAGTTTTAGTTTATACATATTCTCTGGAGCTACACTAAATTTTTATCAAAATCCTAGTAAGGAAATCGTTGTAATTGGTAACTATCAATTTAGTCGATATCCAGTAGTTGAGTTAGAGGATAGGAGTAAGAATATATCACTTGAAGTGAGCGTTTATGCCAAATTATTGGAGGATAAAACACTTTATGTATTAGGTGAACGAGCCGTTTATATTATCGACGTAGAGTCAAATAAGATACGCATGATTTATAATGATACCCCTTTGTTTGATCAGTATATAAGTAACGCACAACTAGAGTCACTATATGGTAGTAATATTGAGGCTGTTAATACATTATCGGATAAAGACAAGTATTACATAGACAAATTAATTACACCTAAAGTTTATTCATCTTTAAGTTATGATAAACGCCATAAGCAGTGGTTTGATAGAGTAGTAGACTTATCAAATAGTTAGTATTCAGATGAAGATTAAAAAATATGAGACATTTTTTAGCTGATGAATTCAGAAAGTTTAAGATTGAAGTAGTAGAGTTAATTCAATATGTAAGTAAATTTAAAACACTTACGATGAATATACAAACTTATCTTTCAATAAATATTTTAGTTTTATTGGGGATAGAAGCAAATATTTTTATGTTTTCTATTCCTTTTGATAAAGCATATAATCAAGAATACTACAATATCTTATTTTATGTAGGGCATACTCTTTATGTTCTTTTCGTTTTTATTACAAATTACATGCGATTGAATTATTATAAAAAAGATTCTTTTAATTGGCTTAATGCAATTATAATGATTTTATTAATAATGGTTTTGATTTTTGGGAATAGTATTACTATTTCTAGTTCTAATTTTAGGTTTACAAGCACTACTGACTATATATTGGGGAATGAAGTACTATGGAGCGTAGATACACCTGAATTGTTCTTTCCTTTTTTGTTCGGGACTCTTCTACTTTTTACATTTGGAATTGACAAATTATGGTCTAACCATAATGTTATTGAAACTAATGGGATTATTTTTGATAATAAAGTTATTGATGTATGGTGGGGAAACAGAAATGATTTAACTGATGGACAGATTAAGACTTTAAAGTTGTATTATAGCCGTCAAGATAACTATCCTTTCTGGGTTGATATTTATAAAAGTGTTTTAATTGATAGTTTATGGTTTTATGGACGTAGTACTGTCCGTCAGTGGCATATGTTTAATGTGTTTTTAGCTTTTATTATGTATAACTTTGTTGTAACTTATACGATTGAGCCATCCATTATAAGATATGCTTTATACATTTATCTCACATATACTGTATTTACTATGATATGTAGACGCTTGATAGATAGCAATAGCAGTATTTTCTGGCTTTTGTGTTTGTTTGTGCCTTTCGTTAATATATACGTACTATACTTGTTATATAATAAAACTTCGGCAGTATATGATCAGGAAAGTAACTCAATTTTTTATTATCACTTATAACTAATTAAACCCTGCTATGAGAATTTCATAACAACGTTTATTGTAAAGGTTTGAATTGGTGAAAGAAAATGAATGAATTTTTATGGTATAAAGGGATATTTCTAGTTCTATATATAATACTCTTATTTATATATACTAAAGTATATATTTTAATATGGACCGATAATAAAACGAATAAAGAGGTAGCATTGAACATGCGTTTTCCTCGAGTTTTTAAAGTGCTAATGTTTTTCTCCTATTTATATATAGGAGGCTTAGTTTACGCATATATAAGTGTAGACGACTTTACTACTATTATGAGCAGTACCATTTTTGGTGTGGTCCTGATATTTCTATTATCTATGTTAATTACTATCCAAAGAAAATCTTCTCCACATTATCATAATTGTAAAAAAGGGGCTCTATTTATGTTAATATACCCTATAATTGGTGTAGTTTTATATATATGGCTCAAATATAATGGGTTTTGATTTTTGAAAGGTATTATATATTAAATGAAAAGGCTTCTAAGATATATAGGTTACATTGGAATTCCATTAATAGTGATATATATAATGACCTATGCCGCGTCTACAACAACTTTTTTAGCTTCTTCTAATTATGATTCTGCTCTCGGTAGAGATGCTGGTTATCTTGATGATATGGATTATGATTTACGTGTTCCAGGTGAAATACTGACCGTTGAAGTTTATAATGACTATGAGATTGCGTGCTTAACGTCCTTTGGTGGCATTTTTGTGAATGGTAATGAGGGGAGTATTCGATATCTTATTGAAAGCGATGATAGAGCCTCACTTTTAAAAGAAATTACTCTTTATAAAGATAAAGCTAAGAATCGACAGGTTGTAGTGCTTAATAGCCGACAATCGTTAAGTGATAAAGAGAAAAAACTCTATCAAAAGTTAATTGATAGAGTTGATAAACGATTACCTACTTATGTTGACGTAAATCGAGAACCAAAATGGCTTCAAGTTCTAAGAAGTATAACAGGTAATGATAAAAGCTTGATATAATTGTTTCAATAAATCTAAAAAGGACGCTATAGTCTAATTTTCAGTAGTATATACTGAATGATTTAGAACTATAGCGTCCTTTTATTTTCCGTTCATTTGAGGTATGAGAGGATGTTATAGATATGTCAAAGAGATGTGAGAGGTTTATTTCATGCGAACTGCTTCGGCAAATTCGTCTTCGGTCATGAGTTTTTCTTCCAAGATGATTTCTTTGATAGAGCAACCGCGTTTGTACGCTTCTTTTACGACCTTAGCACTCTTATCGTAGCCGATGTATGGTGTTAAGGATGTAGCAATCATAAGGGATTGTTCTACGAAGAATTTAAGTTTTTCCGGTACGAATTCTACGCCGTCGATGCAGTGTGTAGTGAAGGAATTCATCGCATCTGCGAGGAGGCGACAGCTTTCAACAAAATCATAAATCATGATAGGCATGTACACGTTCAATTGGAACGCACCGCTGCCTGCACAAAGTGTCATGGTTGTATTGATGCCGAATACTTGGGCACATACCATAGCAAGGGCTTCGCATTGGGTAGGGTTAACCTTACCTGGCATGATGGAGGAGCCCGGTTCGTTTTCAGGTAGATGCCATTCACCATAGCCACAGCGAGGGCCAGATCCTAAGAAACGGACATCGTTCGCAATCTTAAACAATGTAGTAGCCAATGTGTTAAGTGCGCCGTGAGCCATCATGAACGCATCTTTCAAGGATAGGCCTTGGAATTTATTATTCTTAACGCGGAATGGAGCGCCTGTTACCTCTGGCAATACGGTTTCCATAACGTCTAGATATCCCTTAGGTGTGTTTACACCTGTACCAACGGCAGTGCCGCCAAGAGCAACGTCGAGTAGGTAGTCAGCGTTTTGAAGGAGCATAGTTTTGGCAGTTTTTAGGCCCTCTACAAAGGCGCTAATTTCTTGATCCACCATGATGAAAGTAGCATCTTGTAGGTGAGTACGACCAACTTTTTGCAAGCCTTTGCCTTTTTCTTGCAATTTTTCGAAAGATTTAATAAGGCCGTCCAATGCAGGAATTACGCGTTTTGTAATTTCAAAGTACGCGCAGATATGCATTGCTGTTGGGAATGTATCGTTTGTACTTTGGCCGCGGTTTACATCGTCGTTAGGATGAAGTGGATTAGATTCATCTAACTGTTTAGCCCGGTGAGCGATAACTTCGTTCACATTCATGTTTGTTTGTGTGCCAGAACCCGTTTGGAATACGGTCAATGGGAATTCATCATCCCATTTGCCATCTACGATTTCATCTACTACTTGAGCGATGAGTTTCGCTTTTTCCTCAGTTACTGCGCCACATTTTGCATTGGTTAAAGCACATGCTTTTTTGACAAGCGCAAGCGCTTTGATTTGTTCAATAGGGATGCGGTGGTCACCGATCTTAAAATTATTGAACGAGCGTTGCGTTTGAGGTCCGTAAATTCGTCTAGCGTCGACTTCGACTGGTCCCATTGAATCATATTCAATTCTTGTTTCCATAATGTTTACAACCTCCTTAAAAGACATGCCGACCTTATCGTCGGTTCCTCTTTATTATATACAGAAAAACGAAAAAATATAATAGAAAATGATAATAAATACCGATTAGATATAATGCGTGCATGGCTATTACCTTTATACATATTTGATTTATATCTATAAATTTGTGTATACATAGCACATATATGGTTATATTTATTGTCAACATCGCTTTAACACGATAAAATGAATATAGCTTATAGTTAGTTTTATTTAATTTATAAGAGGAGGTAAGTACTTATGAAACATGATTTTATGAGCCATGACCTTCACTTGCCGGAACTTACGTTGCGTGGGATGTTATTAGGTGCATTGATCACTCTAATATTTACGGCATCGAACGTATACTTGGGTTTGAAGGTCGGTTTGACATTCTCGTCATCCATCCCGGCAGCCATTATCTCAATGGCAATTTTACGTTTCTTCAAGGATTCTAACGTTCTTGAAAACAACATGGTACAAACGCAAGCATCTGCAGCTGGTACCTTATCTGCAATTATCTTTATTTTGCCAGGTCTTTTAATGCTTGGTTATTGGCAAGGATTTCCATTCTGGCAAACATTCTTGATTTGCGCATGCGGTGGTTCCCTCGGTGTGTTATTCACCATTCCATTGCGCCGTGCCATGGTAGTGAATAGTGACCTACCATATCCAGAAGGCCGTGCAGCAGCTGAAATCTTGAAGGTCGGCTCTCATAATGGTAGTGAAGTTGCTAAATCTGGTTCCGGTATGGCAGACATCGTTTCCGGTGGTGCTGTAGCGGGTATCATCAGCCTTTGCGCTAACGGCTTCAAAGTTCTTGGCGATAGCATGAGCTTCTGGTTCACAGTTGGTAAAGGTACAACTCAAATTCCGTTGGGATTCTCCACAGCGTTGTTGGGTGCTGGTTACCTTATTGGTATCGCATCTGGTATTGCTATCCTCGTTGGTGTCCTAATCGCGTGGGCTGGTTTTGTACCTTACTTGACTAATGTGTTTGCTCCAGATGGTGGTGCGACTGCTAAATTTGCTATGGGTATCTGGAAAGAGAAAGTTCGTTTCATCGGTGCCGGTGCTATTGGTATCGCAGCGATTTGGACGTTGATTACCTTGATTAAACCTATCATCGAAGGCATGAAAATTTCCTTACAATCCATGAGTGGCAGTTCTGCTGAACGTGAATTGCATCGGATGGATACTGATATGAGTACAAAATCTGTATTGATCGTATTTGCCATCATCCTTATTGGTTTGGTTGTTACGTTCTGGGATTTTGTATCCGCTGTACCTATCAGTGCAGGCTTGATGTGGACACTTGTTGTAGTAGGCGTTATCGTAGCCTTGTTAATCGGCTTCTTCGTAGCTGCAGCATGTGGTTATATGGCAGGTCTTATCGGTACATCTGCATCTCCAATCTCTGGTATTGGTATCTTAGCAACTATTATTTCTTCTCTAGTGGTATACTTCATCGCTTCTGAAAATAATTTGTTTGCTACCGAAGCAGGCGTTCAATTCGCTACAGCTATGGCTATCTTCATGACATCCGTAGTTATTGCTATTGCATCTATCTCTAACGATAACTTGCAAGACTTGAAAACTGGTCAACTCGTTGGTGCTACACCTTGGCGTCAACAAATTGCATTGTTACTTGGTTCCGTAGCCGGTGCTATTGCGATTGCTCCAGTTCTTAACTTGTTATACCAAGCATATGGTTTCACAGGTGCGTTGCCTCGTGCTGAAATGGATCCAAATGCAGCATTATCTGCTCCACAAGCAACATTGATGACTACAATCGCTCAAGGTATTTTCAATGCTAGTATGGATTGGAATTACATCTTGATCGGCGTTGGTGTTGGCGTAGTAGCAATCATTGTTAACTTGATTCTTAAGAGCACAACTGCTTCCTTAACATTGCCTCCATTGGCTGTTGGTATGGGTATCTACTTGCCTCCAACATTGGAAGTACCTCTTATTGTCGGTTCTTTCTTGAGCTATTTCGTAGGTCGTTACCTCATGGCTCGCGCTAAAATGCGTGCTGGTGAATTGGCTGAATACGATGTAGAACAATCTAATCGTCGTGGCGTTCTCTTTGCGTCTGGTTTGATTGTTGGTGAAAGCTTGATTGGTGTAATCATAGCTGTTATTATTGTATTGTCAGTTACAACTGGTGGTGGTGAATCTCCACTTGAATTAGTTGGTCCTGAATTTGAAAGTACAGCTGGTTGGTTAGGTCTACTTGCTTTCATCTTCGCTGCATTCTATCTAGTTCGTCGTGTTGTAACTCACAAATTTGATAAAGCAGAAGCTCTCGCTATGAAAGCAGAGCAAGAACAAGCAAAGTAAGAGGCTAACCATGAAATTAAAACAGACTGTTCTCATCATGATGGCTGCCGCATTGCCACTCACATCTATGGCAGCCGCTAGTGAAACGATTCCTGTAACAAAGGATACTGGTGCTGTAGTAGCACAAAATAATCGTCACGATGTGACATATCGTCTCTCTAGCACGGCTACGCCAGAGCAAAACAAAAAATTACGTTCCGTAGCGAATAAAACTGATCGTGGTACTATCGAAGTGGTAGCACCAAATGCAGATCGTTATATGGATCGTAAAGAAGTAGGCGTATCTCCTGTAGATGCGACTACAGATCATTTGAATCTCGTATTCCCAGAGGTTAAATCTGTTAGTCCTATCGTTGAAAAAGCCATTAATACAACGATTAAGAAATACGTGTCCAAGGTTCAAAATGACACTCAAAAATTGAACGAAAAAGAATCTAATAAAACGAATGTCATCATGTACTATGATGTAAAAACGGATAAAAATGGTATCTTTAGCGTTTTGATTCACACCTATACAATGCGTGATGGCGATGCAAATGGTGTAAATTATGTAAAAGGCTTTACATTTAATACTACAACAGGTCGTCAATTATCCTTGTATGACCTTGGTGGTTTGAATAAGAAGGAACTCGTTAATGCTATCAATAATAATCAACAAGTGAAGGATGCAGTTGGTGCGAATGCTACATTCGACAAAATGCCATCTGAATTCTACACAACTGAAGATTATTCGGTAGTGATGATTCTTCAACAAGATGTGGATACAATCCATAGTGCTGGTACCGTGTATGTACCAGTTGGCAATCTGCGCGACCGTCAAAACGATGTGACCAAATAACAAAACTAACTATATGTGTCTGTATTGTTAAACAATGCAAGGTGCGTAGCACCAAAAAGGGTACACAGACTGTTTTATGTGGTATAGAACTTAATACTTACTAGAAAGCCCCTCCGCGATGTGCGGAGGGGCTTTTGTGTGTATTGTCCTGTATGAAGAATAGGGGGATAGGACAAAAAAGACAGCCCCGAAGGGCTGCCTAACGAATTATTTGGTTGGTTTTAATGGTAATGGGAATTGGATTGTCGTAGTCGGAGTTTCATCAGACGGTGTTTGAACCATTACCTTCTTACCAAATTTCTTTTTAAATGCCTTTACTGTTCCAGGTTGTACAGAATCAGCCGTAATAACTAATACAGATGCATCGTCTGTTGGTAAAATACTAATGATTTTACCTTGAGGTTCTATATTTTGATAAAGCGCCAATGCATCGGATTGGAGGCCTTCTAATTGGGCTTGTGTCAATTTGCCTTGGCTTACAATTAATGCATTATCGAGTTGTGGATCGTGAGCGTCAGCTAGTGCTGTATGAACTATATCAAAGTGTTTTTTGTTCACTACAGAAACGTGCAATTTACCTTCCTTCCAAAAGAGAGCACCGTCGTTTCTAAATTGTGTGAAGTCTTGACCATAGTGAAGGGCGTGGCTGATGACATTGGATGTTTTTCGTTCCACTTGTTGACGGTAGAGCACATTGTGGAATGCCAATGCTTGTGGTGTTTGTGTCATACGGTAGGAAATTTCAGCCGCCTCTGCACGGGTTACGTATTTTTCTGGGTTAAACATCGTGCCTGGTGCATAGTTGGTAAATCCTAAGTATGCTAATTCACGCACTGCGTCTTGTGCCCAAGGGGCTACGAATTTTTGGTCCCCATACGCTACTTGATCGAGTACAGTAGGGTCATCTGTTGTATAGCCTAGATAATGTAGGTAGTTATCTGCTACCACAGCAAATTCTTGGCGGGACATATATTTTTCAGGTTTATATGTAGTATCGCCATAGCCAGAGATGATATTCTTGCGCGCTACTGATTCAATAGCGAGGGCAGACCAACGGTCGGATGTAATATCTTTAAAGTGACTAGAGATGAACGCTGCTTGGCCATCATCGGTAATGTTGTTGAATAGGGAGGCCACTTCTTCGCGTGTCATTGGTTGATTAGGACGGAATGTGCCATCCGCATAGCCTTTCATCAATTTAGCCTTTGCTACGGCACTAATTGATTTAGAAGCCCAAAAATCACTTGGTACATCGGAGAAGATGTATGGTCGCACATCTTGGATATCCTTTGGAGACGTAACAACGCCGGAGCGAAGTTGTTGGTTAACAACAGTATTAGCAGGTACAGCAGTTTTGTCTTGTGCAGTCGCTGTTGTATCTTGAACTGTTGCCGTTGTTGTTACAGTATGTTGTGCTGGATTAGCGCTTGGTGTTTGTGCCGGTGTAGCGGCACATGCCATACCGGATGTAGTAAGTAAAGCGGACAGGATGAGGGCCCGTAATGTGTGTTTTGATACCTGTTGCATACATATCCTTCCTAATCATGTGGTAAATATATCAAAAACAGCGTTAGATAACGCTGTTTTTGAAGTCCCCTTAAGGACTAAAGTATATCGGGGTTTTGTCGCTATTAGCGTTTTACAGTCATTTTAACTTTGGAACCAAATACCTTGGAAATACCTTGTTGTGTTTCTATGCTTGCAGTGCTAACTACAGCGTATAATTGATTGTTTTCAACGTCTGGGAATACGGCGATAATATTGCCACCTTTTTCGTTTTTGCTGTAGTAGTTACGGAAATTAGATTCGATAACATCGTATTCAGTTTGGCTGTATTGAGATGGTTCAACTACTACATAGTTGTTGATAGTAGCATTGCCTTGGCTTGCCAAATTAGCTTTTACTGTATCCAAATCGGAATTAGATTTCAAAGCCACATGCAATTGATTGTCTCTCCAGTACATAACACCATAGTCTTGGAACGCTTCTGGTGTTTTATATGTTTTGTTGAGTTGAGTGAATACATTGTTTTCCAATGTTTCTTGTTGTTTTTGATCGAGTGGTTTTAATGTGCTGCGGCGTACAGGTCGAACGATGCGTGGAGATTGTTCTGCTTTAGACTCAGAAACCTTGTCAGATTTTTTAGCCTTAGCTTCTTTTTCTACCTTTTTCGCATCAGCATCAACTTTTTTAGCATCAGATTTCACAGCAGCATCAGCTTTTTTTGCATCTGCCTTTGCAGCAGTATCTACTTTCTTAGCATCCGCTTTTACGTCTTTAGCGACTTCTTTTTCAACGGTTTTAGTTTTGTTTTCAATCTTTTCAGCGTCTTGTTTTGCATCTTCTTTAATAGCGGTAGCCTTGCTAGTAGTAGGAGCTGTTTCACCGTTTAAGATGCGGTTTAAGATTGTTGCCGCTTGTGCGCGTGTTACAGGTTGTGTTGGGTTGAAATCTGTTGTTGCACCGGATGCTACATAGCCACGTTGTGCCATGTATTCGATATCCGCTACATATGCTTTGGAAATGCTAGCACTGTCTTTGAAGGTAACCTTTTCGGATTTTACAGGTGCATCAGGTTTTATTTTCTTTACTAAATTACCTGCGGAAGCAACGAATTCTTCGCGGTTCATCGCTTTGGCAGGGGCAAATGTAGATTTTGTTGTACCTTCCATAACGCCAGCAGCACCAACTAGTTTAATTGCTGTGTTGGACCAACGGTCGCTTTCAACATCCGAATAGGAAACGCCATTTTCTTTTGTTACTAGGTCAGCAAGTTCTTGCTCATTCATATTGTGTTGCAATACTTTGCCGTAAATAGCAGCTGCTTGTTCACGAGTAATGCTTTTATCAGGGCGGAATGTGTTATCTGCATAGCCGGATAAGTAGCCAGCCTCTGTCATTGCTTGGATAGCATCGCGAGCCCAGTTATCCTTTGTATCTGGGTATACGCCAGCTGGCAATGTTTCTTTAGCCTTTGCAGGAGCCTCAGAATTTTGTGTTGCTTTTGCAGTTGTTTTAGTTTTATCTGTAGTTGTAGTAGATTTAGCTGTCGCTGCTGGTGTAGTTTTCGCAGCAGTTGTTTTTGCATGTGTTGTCTTAGCAGTTGTTTTGGCAGTAGTTGTAGTATGTGTAGATGCTTTTGCATTCGTTACAACTGGTGTTTTCGTAGTTGTTGTAGTTTCTGCATGAGCCATGCCGAATGTAGATCCTAGCGCCAATGTAATCGCTAGAGATAAGGACAATTTATTGAGTTTCATGAGAAAGCTCCTTTCAAATTACGTTTATATACATAAATTATAGCACTTTTATGAAATAACCACTACTATAAGAAAATGTAATATATAAGGATAAAAATTAGATGAATAATGGTGAAAGTTACATTTTCATTATAGCAAATGAGAATGGTGCAATTTTGGGACTAAAAAATATCTACTTGATAAACATTCGCAGATAAAGAAAAGACGGGAGTTATAGAAAAAAATATAAAGCAGTAAGTGAGTGTGATAAAAATCAATTTTGATTATTACTTTTAGTCATAAGAATATGATTTATACAACCCTAAATACGAATATAGCAATTGCTTGGACATTTATGGTGCCCTTATTTATAATTATATCGAAATGTTCTTTAAATATAACACTTTAAAGATCGTCAATTTATTGTATAGGCTGATAATTTGTGAAATTTTATCGACCTAAATGAATACATATCAAAAATTTTTTTGAGTTAAGTACTAGAAAAGTTGAGGACGAAAATATGAAAATTCATCTTTTCCAACAGTGTTTGATTGATATGTTCTACCCTCATGTTGGCATGGCTGGCGTAGAAGTACTTGAGAGACTAGGTTGCGACCTCGTTGTGCCTAAGAAACAAGTATGCTGTGGACAAATGTTCACTAACTCCGGTTACAATGATGCCGCTATGGATGCTATTAAGAATACAATCGAATGCTTCGAAAACGCTGACTATGTAGTCAGCATGTCTGGCTCTTGTGCCTTTGCTATTCGCGATGAATACCAACACTTCTTGGAAGGTCAACCTGAATGGCAACAACGCGCAGAAAAATTGAGCGGAAAAATTTATGAATTCACAGAATTCATTACTGATGTATTGGGTGTAGAAGACGTTGGCGCACGCTTTGACGAAACTGTTACATACCATACATCTTGCCACGTAACTCGCTTGATGGGTGTAAAAGAACCACCTTTCAAACTCCTTCGCAATGTAAAAGACCTTAAGTTGATCGAATTACCTCGTGCAGACCGTTGCTGCGGTTTCGGCGGTACATTCTCCGTTAAAAACCCAGAAATCAGCGAAGTAATGACACGCGAAAAAGCTTTGGAAATCGCTAGTACTGGTGCTAACGTAATTTCCGGCTCCGACCAAGCTTGCTTGATGAATATTGCAGGTATGCTTGACCGTCTTCATAAAGATGGTGAAATCGATCGCCGTATCAAAGTAATGCATATTGCTGAAATCTTAAACTGCCGCTAAGGAGGAGACGACATGGCACTTATATATGACAATCGCCCCTATAAAACACGTATAAAAGAATGTTTGGCTGACGATTTCAAAGTTGCAGCTATTAAAAAAGCACAAGACGTGTTTTATGATAAACGTAATACAGTAGTTGCGGACGTTCCTGAATGGTTAGATTTCCGCGCAGAAGCAGCTAAACTTCGCGACCACGTGCTTAATAATTTGGATTATTATGTAAACCAATTTGCTGAAAACGCTGAAAAAGCTGGTTCTAAAGTTCACTTTGCATTCGACGATAAAGAAGCGACTCAAATCGCTTTGGATATCCTTCGTGAACGCGAAGCTAAAATGATTGTTAAATCCAAAACTATCTTAACTGAAGAAATTGGTTTGAACGAAGTTCTTGAAGAAGCTGGTATCGAAGTAAACGAAACTGACTTGGCGGAATTCATTTTGCAAACAGCAGTGAGTCCTCCATCTCACATCGTAGTACCAGGCCTTCACTTTGAACGTAACAAAATTCGCGAAATTTTCGCTGAAAAATTAGGTTATACTGGCACTGAAAACCCTACAGAAATGACGCATTTCGTGCGTGGTTATGTACGTGAACGCTTCTTGAAAGCTGACGTAGGTGTTAACGGCTGTAACTTTGCGGTTGCTGCATCCGGTACATGTACAATTGTTTCCAACGAAGGTAACGGTCGTATGTCTAGTTCTATTCCTAAGACTCAAGTAATCTTCTTGGGTACAGAACGTATCGTTCCTGACTTCAAGGCTCTTGACATTATGATGGAAATGTTGAACCGCTCCGCAGTAGGTGCTAAAATTTCCAACTACTTCTCCATGATGACTGGCCCTGGTCGCGCTGGTGAAGCTGACGGTCCTGAAGAAACACATATCATTATTATCGATAACGGTCGTTCCGGTATTTTAGGTGGTACATTCCAAGAAATGCTACGTTGTATCCGTTGTGGTGCATGTATGAATA
>ERZ772945.1675-NODE-1675-length-15093-cov-22.425921_pt1 | contig 15093 bp, 11 predicted proteins | sample MGYA00511681_ERZ772945 | MGnify/ENA primary metagenome ERZ772945 (study PRJEB29015, sample SAMEA2737943) | human oral metagenome | biome: human oral; feature: human-associated habitat; material: dental | place: China | collected 2143 ...
CAGGTCAATCGGTGATTGTTAATCAAGCAGGTCTCCTGGCTCCAGTTCATCGCTCCTTCGCATCTTCCCGGGGGGCTTCCCCAGTGACTGCCGGCTCGCGCTGGCGTGCGAATTTGCTCACTGTTACAGTGGCGTGACCGCTCCGGCTTATGAGATCATATCTCCCTACCGGATTCCCTATGAAGCATTAAGGCTTTGCACAGCAAAACCTCTGCACTTGATCCAATTTCTATATGTAATTTTTATGGTACGATAGAATAGTACCACTGAAAGCACTTCTTGTCAATAAAAAAGAATCACTGTGTGAATAATTCCACAGTGATTCTCTCTTTTGTTACTCGAGGACGTAGACCTCAACCGAGCGCCGGCCGAACTGGATTGCCTCGTCATAGCTCTCCATGCAGAGGTCAATCGTGTTGCCGACGATCGCCCCGCCCGTATCCGCAGCGATTGCCTCGCCGTAGCCCGGGATATAGAGCCGCGAGCCGAGCGGAATGACGTTCGGATCGACGGCGACAACACCGCGGCGCGCCGCCATGCCGGTCGCCGTAATGCCGCTGCCGCCCCCGTCACTCGGGAGATAGGCGGATGCGTGCATTGTATAGGCTGCACGATAGCGGGGAATCCCCCGACTTACGCGTTCGGCCTCGCGCTCACGCGCGCGCCGCTGCTCCGCCGCCTGCTCATTCTCTGTGAGCTGTATTGCAAGGTTTGCGGTGACTGGTGTATCAACACCGGGGTTCACATCAACCTCGTCCATATTGTAGCCATACTCTGCCACAACGTCGCCGACGGTATGTCCGCTCGTCATAACCTGCTGCGTATCGCCCCAGAAGGAGATGGTGACGGGCACGGCGCGCCGTACGGAGATGTCCGTACGCGGCGGATCCTTGCTCTCCTGCACCTCGTAGGTGTCCTTCTCGCCGAGCGTAACGCCAAGTTTTGCAAAAATATCGTTAGGCTGCGTCTGCACCGTCATGTCGTTGATCGTCTCTCCATCGACATGCACACTCACGCGGTGCATATTCTTCGGCAAGCCGTTCATCGTGAAGCCGCTGGACATCAGCATCATGCCCGCCAGCGCCGCACAGAGCACCGTGTTCTGCTTCTTTCTCACAAATGTTCCTATGCTTTTCCACTGCATAGAATCCCCCCTTTGTTGGAGGTATTTTCCCACTTTGACCTGAATTTTTCATGAAGAATGGGATGTGAGTTAAAATTGAGAGCGATTTTCCGAGTTTGCGCGCCACTTTGCTAAAAAATGCAGTACAGAGCATCGTGCTCCATACCGCAGTTTTTTTATGGAATCGCTGATAAAATGAAGTCCGTCAGATTGGCGTAGATTTTTTCGTCCGAACGAGGTGGAAAACCGGACGCAGAGTGGTGCTCTGTGGAGGATTTTCCGCCGAAGTGCGGGCAAAAAAGATGCGCTAAGATGGCGGTGCTGAATTTATCAGTGCTTCCATTATTTATCCTCCGCGCGACGGGTCATTCCCCCGCACAGGATTGCCTCGGCGCGCGCGATCTCCTCGGCCGTCGGCACGGGTGTATCCCCGAGCGGGTACGGCAGATGAAGTGCCTCGTATTTGTGCCGCGCCATCGCATGATAGGGCAGCACCTCCACGCGTTCGACCGTCCGCAGCGTCCTGATGAAGTCCGCCAGCCGGTATAGGTCATCGGCAGCTGTCGTCCACCCCGGCACGAGCACGTGACGGATCCACATGCTTTTCCCCTGCTCCGATAGGTACCGTGCGAGCGCCAGTACCGGCGCATTGGACGCGCCCGTCAGCGCACGATGCCGCGCGGGGTCGATGTGCTTGATGTCGAGGAGAAAGAGATCGGTGAGCAGCAGCAGCGCCCGAAACGCGCTGAAAAAAGGCTCATCCTTGGTAAAGGGGCCGCCTGCCGTGTCGATGACCGTGCCGACCTGCTGCTCCTTCGCCAGGCGAAAGAGCTCCGTCACAAACGGAAGCTGCAGCAGCGGCTCGCCGCCGCTGACGGTGATACCGCCGCGCTCCTTCCAGTACGGACGATAGCGCAGTGCCTGCCGCAGCACATCCGCCGGCGTGCGCTCCTCGCCGCCCCCTAGCCCCCATGTCTCGGGGTTGTGACAGTAGCGGCAGCGAAAGCGGCACCCCTGCACAAAGACGATGAAGCGGATGCCGGGGCCGTCCACCGAGCCAAAGCTCTCCGTGGAGCTGATCCGACCGTTACATCCGGTCATGGAAGGTACGCGAGATCACATCCTGCTGCTGCTCACGCGTCAGGCTGATGAACTTGACCGCATAGCCCGAGACGCGAATGGTGAAGTTCGCGTAGGCAGGATCCTCGGGGTGCTCCATGATGTACTCGAGCGTCTCGCGTCCGAATACGTTGACGTTCAGATGATGCGCCCCCTGATCGAAGTAGCCGTCCATCGCACTCACGAGGTTCTCCACGCGTTCATCCTCGCTGTGTCCGAGCGCGGACGGGTTCATGCTCTGCGTGTTCGAGATGCCGTCGAGGGCCCAGTGGTACGGCAGCTTTGCCACCGAGTTGAGCGAGGCGAGCAGACCGCAGCACTCTGCGCCGTAGCTCGGATTTGCCCCCGGGGCGAGCGGTGTCCCTGCCTTGCGGCCGTCGGGCATCGCGCCCGTATACTTGCCGTAGACGACGTTCGACGTGATCGTGAGGATGGAGGTCGTCGGCTCAGAGTGGCGATAGGTATGACGCGCCTTGATTTTAGAAAGGAAGGTCTTGAGCACCCACTTTGCGATCTCGTCCGCGCGGTCGTCGTCGTTGCCGTAGCGCGGGAAGTCGCCCTCGACCTCGTAGTCCACGACGATGCGGTCGTTGTAGACGGGCTTTACCTTGGCGTACTTGATCGCCGAGAGCGAGTCGACGACGTGGGAGAAGCCCGCAATGCCCGTCGCGAACGTGCGGCGCACATCCGTGTCGATGAGCGCCATCTCTGCCGCCTCGTAGTAGTACTTGTCGTGCATGTACTGGATGATGTTCAGCGCATTCACGTAGACATGTGCGAGCCAGTCCATCATGCGCTCGTACTTCATGATGACGTTGTCGTACTCGAGGTACTCCGTACGGATCGGACGGTAGGCAGGGCCGACCTGCACACCCGTCATTTCGTCCATGCCGCCGTTGATCGCGTAGAGCAGACATTTTGCGAGGTTCGCGCGTGCGCCGAAGAACTGCATCTCCTTGCCCGTCTGTGTCGCCGATACGCAGCAGCAGATGGAGTAGTCGTCGCCCCATGCGGGCTTCATCACATCGTCGTTCTCGTACTGGATCGAGCTCGTGCGGATGGAGATGCGCGCCGCATAGTTCTTGAACGTCTCGGGCAGGCGCGAGGAATAGAGGACAGTGAGATTCGGCTCGGGGGAAGGCCCCATGTTCTCGAGCGTGTGGAGGAAGCGGTAGTCGTTCTTCGTGACCATGTGGCGACCGTCCATGCCGATGCCCGCCATCTCGAGCGTCGCCCAGATCGGGTCGCCCGAAAAGAGCTCATTATAGGAGGTGATGCGCGCGAATTTCACCATGCGGAATTTCAGCACGATGTGGTCGATGAGCTCCTGCGCCTCCGTCTCGGAGAGCGTGCCGCGCGCGAGGTCGCGCTGGATGTAGATGTCGAGGAAGGTCGAGATGCGGCCGACGCTCATCGCTGCGCCGTTCTGCGTCTTGATCGCCGCGAGGTAGGCAAAGTAAAGCCACTGCACCGCCTCGCGCGCGTCCTTCGCGGGCTGTGAGATGTCAAAGCCGTAGCTCGCCGCCATCTCCTTCATGCCCTTCAGCGCGCGGATCTGCTCTGCGACCTCCTCGCGCAGCTGGATGACATCGTTCGTCATGACCCCGTCGCCATAGTTGAGGAGATCCCCCTGCTTGAACGCGATGAGATGATCGATGCCGTAGAGCGCAACACGGCGGTAGTCGCCCACGATGCGCCCGCGTCCATAGGTGTCGGGCAGCCCCGTGATGATATGGCTGCGGCGTGCCGCGCGGATTTCCTCCGTGTAGGCGTCAAAGACCGCCGCATTGTGCGTCTTGTGATATTTCGTAAAGACCTCGTGGAGCTTCGGGCTGACCTTGTAGCCGTAGTTCTCGAGTGCCTCCTCTGCCATGCGAATTCCGCCGTAGGGCATGAACGCCTGCTTTAGAGGCTTGTCCGTCTGCAGTCCGACGACCTTTTCAAGGTCTTTCAGCGCGGGGTCGATGTAGCCGGGACCATACGCCGTCAGCCCGGAGACGACCTCCGTCTCCATGTCGAGGACGCCGCCCTTTGCGCGCTCCTCCTTCTGCAGTTCCTGCACACGCGCCCACAGGCGGTTCGTCGCGTCCGTCGGCGGCGCGAGAAAGCTCTCATCGCCATCATACGGCGTGTAGTTGCGCTGGATAAAGTCACGAACATTGACCTCCTCCTGCCACACGCCGCCCGTAAACCCATCCCAATTTTTACTATGCAGCATGATATATGCCTCCTATCAGCGATTCCCTAGAAAAATCCGCTTCCAATACCCCTATCATACGCGCAACGAATACACTTTTCAAGTAATAGGCAGCATTGTTGTTTTTTATGGTAACCATAATAAAGTAATATAGGATTTACGCAAGAAAAGGCATGGACAGTACTCCACGCAAACACCTCGTTATGTAGGCCCCAGCTCCGGCTCCGGCGTCAGATAGGCGAGGACGGCCGCGAGCGGCAGGGCAAGAACGGAGACGAGGAGCGCGGGTGCGAGCCCGATCTGGTCGCCGAGTGCTGCCGTCGCCGCGACGCCGAGGCTGCCGAGGCCAAACGACATGCCGAGCATCATCCCCGACGCCATGCCCGCGTTCTCGGGGAGTGCCTGTTGTGCCCAGATGATTGAGCTCGGCTGCGGTGCCATCAGCATAAAGCCCGCCGCAAAGAGGACGGCACCGCCCAGTACGTCCGCGCTGACATGGGTGAAGTAGTAGGCAGACGGCAGGATGCCGAGGAGGAGCGCCCCCACGATGATTCTGCGTCCCGAAAGCACATCGGCGAGGTTGCCGCCGACGAGTCCGCCGACCATGCCGCCGACCATGAAAATCATGAGAAAGAGCCCCGCTGCGTGCGTATCCTCGCCGCTGCGGACGAGGAGGAGTGGGAGGAACGTCCCGAATGCACCGTGTGTCCAGCAGCGCAGCCCCATCGCGAGGTTCAGCGTGATCGTCGTACGGGCAAAGAGAACGTGCGAGAGCTTCGACGGATGTGCGGGTGTGTGTTCGGGCAGCGAGGAGACGGCGCAGAGCCCCGAGCGCAGAAACAGCACAGCGATCAGGATCGTCGGGAGGAGCAAAAGAGGCAGAGCACGCAGCGGAAAGAAGTCGAGGAAGGCGACGAGGATCAGCGGGACAAACGCCATGCCCGCGTTCCCCCCTGCGATGAAGTAGCTCATCATCCCGTTTCCGCGCCCCTCCGCCGCTGTCCGTCCGATGAGCATGGAGGAGAGCGGATGATACGCCGCAACAGCGATGCCCGTCACGGCGACAACGAGGAAGAGAAGTGCCGTATGCGATACGTACCCCACCAGACACATGGGAGCAGCGGCGGCAGGCACGAGCCACGGGAGGAGCGGGCTGAAGTTCCGCCGATCCATCACGCAGCCGATGACGGGCTGGAGCATATTCGTCGTCACCGACGAGACCATGACAAGCACGCCGCACATCGTCAGGGACAGACCGAACTGCGTCATGAGCAGCGGGAGCAGGATGGGCAGAAAGTTTCCATAGAAATCCACCATCCCATGTCCCGTCGAGAGCAGTGCCGCCGCATGACGTATCTCATATTTCATCTCATATTGCCTCCTGTGATTGATTTCCTTGCACAATACGCAAAAGTATGTTGTAATAATTCCAACAGAATATAATTTTAGCAAACCGCAGGGAAATGTAAAGGAGTATTGTCACATGAGAAAATGGGCCGTCATCTATTCGTCCGCCTCTGGAAACACCAAAACGATTGCCGAGGAGATCGCCGGGACGGCAGGGGCTGACCTCTTCCCCATCCAGAACGCGCCGACGGATCTCTCCGCCTACGAGGTTGTCGCCCTCGGCTACTGGATACGGCGCGGCGGTCCCGACGACCGCATGAAGGCATACCTGCCGCAGGTCGCAGATGCGCGCGTTGTCCTCTTCCAGACGCACGGAACGGACGTCGGCTCAGAGCACGCCGTCACCTCCTTTGCGCGTGCCGCCTACCTCCTCGGAAAGGGCTGCGAAATCCTCGGCACATTCTCCGCGCAGGGAAAGCTCGCGCCCGCCCTCATCGAGCGACGCAAGAAATCCGATCCCGACGACACCCACAACAGCCCCGAGGCGCAGGAGCGCTGGGTGCGTGCCGCCGAGCATCCAAACGAAGCGGATCGCGCTGCCGCACGTGAATTCGTCCACAAAATGGAGCACAAAATGGATCTGCTCGAAAAATTCCGCCGTGCGCAGGAGGAAAAGAAAAGCGCACACGCTTGAATGCTTTACAGCCCCACGCTACCGCTTTATACTATTGATATAGAAAGATGCATTTTCTTATGCCCGAACTCAGTCGTTTTATGGGTATGGTCATCAAGATGATCTTTTTCGATGATGACCGCCATCACAAACCACACGTTCATGTATTCTACGGTGACTTCAAGGCATCCGTCGCCATCGACGGAGAACTCCTTGCTGGCAAACTGCCGGACAAGCAGTTAAAGCTTCTCACAGCATGGCTCTATATCCACGAGGATGAACTCTATGCTGCATGGAACAACGCCGTACGCGGGATGCACTTTGACAAGATCGAACCGCTCAGATAGGAGACACATCATGTATATTCGAGATGGGATTGCCTATGCCTCAGAGCCTTATGAGGATCTGACCATCACCGGTTTTCGCATCATTGACGACCTTTACATGGTCGTCACATTTTCAACAGGCGAGGAGCGTATTTTCGATGTTTCGGGACTTCTACGCTATCCTGCATTCGCGCCGCTGTCCGATCGCAGCGTATTTGATACAGCACGCTTGGAGCACGGATTTCTCACATGGCAGAATGGAGCAATTGACATTGCTCCTGAGGCAGTTTATAAGGAAAGCTACCCTTACAGTACACACACTGCCAATCGTCTGCCAAGCAGCAATACCCTCCCGCCTCTGGCATATTCTAGCTAAGGTTACGCTACATGGATACCGAAAAAAAACGCGCGATGGAAGCCGAGGTGATGTCGATGATGATCGGCATCTACTGCCGCGGACACCATCACGCGAATCGCAGTGCTGCATCTGAGAGCGAGCCCTCGCTCTGTCCCGACTGCCGCCGCCTCCTCACCTATGCCCGCAGCCGTATCACGGCATGCCCGCGCATGGATGTCAAGTCGTTCTGCTCTGCCTGTCCCGTCCACTGTTACAGCCGAGAAATGCGGGAGAAAATCCGTGAGGTGATGCGCTGGAGTGGACCTCGCATGCTCCTGCATCACCCGCTCATGACCCTGCATCACATGTGGATTGACTACCGTTCACGACGTCGCGAGAAAAAGGAGCAGCATCCATGAAAAAAATCCTGCTGATCGCCACGGGCGGTACCATCGCTTCACGGGAAACGGAGCACGGTCTGCGTCCCGCACTCTCCGCAGGCGACCTGCGCGCTGCGATGGGCGTGAAAGACGCCGCTGTGGAGACGCTCGACCTCCTCTCCCTCGACTCAACCAATATCACCCCGACGCACTGGGAGCGCATCGCCCAGTGCGTCGCAGGCCGCCGTCAGGCACACGACGGCATCATCATCACCCACGGCACGGATACGATGGCATACACCGCCGCCGCTCTCTATTATATGCTCGAACACATCGCCTGCCCCGTCGTTCTTACGGGGGCACAGCGCCCCCTCGGGATGGAGGGCTCGGATGCAGAGGCCAATCTGCGCCTCGCCGCACGCGCAGCTCTCAGTGGACACAGCGGCGTCATGATCGCATTCGGCGGACGAATCATCCACGGCAACGCCGCAAAAAAGATTCACTCCCGCGCCGATGATGCCTTCCGCAGCATCGGACGCGCAGAAATCGATCTCAACGAGGCGCCCATCCCCCCATCCGCACCCTTTCACCTGAACGAAACGCTCGAACGGCGCGTTGCTGTCCTGCGCCTCTACCCCGGGATGTCCCCCGACGCCGTCACATCCTGCATTCGGAACGGATGCCGCGGCATCATCATCGAAGGCTACGGCCTTGGCAGCGTCCCCACGGGCGATGCGGAGGAAAGCTTTCTCCCTGCCCTGCAGCTGGCATACGAAGCAGGATGCACGGATGTCCGCACCGCCATCGATGCACGGTTGTTCTCACGACACAATGCATCGATGGCGGTGCGAACATCCGCCGCTACGAGGTTGGCGTACGTGCGGCAGAGCTCGGTGTACTTTCGGGCGGCAGTCTCCCCATCGAGGCACTCTACGCTCTCCTCATGCAGCGTCTCGCCGAACAGCCCGAAGGAAGTCCGCTGAGATCGCTGGAAAGCATTGCACAGTGACACAGCACAACCTCCGAAAAGAAGCAGGGATAAATCCAGTGTGCACCTCTCGACGCATTTTTTCCTGAACCATAAGAAAAGACCATGCCGATCTGATGGATTTCATTGGATCAGCAGTTCCTAAAGAATCACCCAAATATGAATTCATATGGGTGATTCTTTTTTATATGATTTTACCTTTATATATTTCATCTAGATTAAAAATTCAAAAAACATTATTTTTATACTTGTAATGAATCTCGTTCGCCTTTATAATGTCTACGCACGAATCAAATTCGATTATCATTTTCATTTATGTGGTTCCGTTTTTCTCCGAAAAATGTATGCCGCCACTTTTTCTCCATGCGCAGCATCATCCGGAGGACACGTGATATCAGCGAATTTCCCAAAGGAGGACGACATGACCCGAACGAGGAGCCGACGCTCCCTGCAGCTGCTCTCATACGCCATCACAGCATGGCTCACATTCCCGGCCTATACAGCACATGCCGAAGAAGGTCCCCCGCCGAATGAGACGCGAGTATCAACCGACGACATCTATGTGACAGCAAATGCCGCACAGGAAGAAGCCAAAGTCGAGTCTCAGCAGAAAACCATCATCACAAAGGAGGACATTGAAAAGAAGCAGGCAAAATCCGTCGAGGACATCATCTTCAGTGAGACCGGTGTATCACGCACAGTCGATGCAATGGGACGCGTCGGCATCTCCATCCGTGGAGCAGAGCCGCGCCATACACTGATTCTCGTTGACGGGCAGCCCGTTCTCGGCGATCTCGCGAAGTACTCTGGCGCAGCCGATGAAGTCATGCGCCTCGGCACGGAGAACGTCGAGCGCATCGAGATTATCCAGGGAGCAGCAAGCTCAAAGTACGGGTCGGACGCCATCGGCGGTGTGGTGAACATCATTACCAAGAAAGCCGCAAAGGAGCCGAATATCCGATTTAATTGGGAAGGACTGACGCGAAAGGGCGATGACGGCATCCCGTTCTCCAATTTCTTCCTGCGTGCCGATGCGGGACAGCGAGGCAAACTGCGGGTCGGATTCTCCGGGAGCAAACGCGAGGTGATGCCTGTCTATGCGAGCGTCCATCGGCAGAAGGTTTCGCCGGACGCGCCGTGGTACGGAGCGCACGACTGGAAACCGACGGCGCTGCGCTACTATGGGGACACATCGACGGCAGGGCTTGTCGGCACCTACGAGCCGGACAAGAAGAACACGTTTGATTTCCGTCTCGACCACTATACGGAGGATCTCATCCGCGATGTCAAGCGCACGGACTCCGAGATGGAGCCGCAGCAGCACTTTAAGCGCGTCGCTGACCGCAATGCATACAACCTCAGCTGGAACGGCTATAACAACATCAGTGACTGGAAGGTCGAGCTGAACTCCACCAACATCAAGGAGGACAGTGTCTCCCTCATCAACTACGAGGGAAAGAATGCCTATGAAGGAAAAAATGAGCTTCGCTACGTAGACAATGTTGACCATCGCCAGTTTGACCTCAAGGCGACGATGAATACCCAGCTCGGCGAGAAGCACCTTCTCACCTACGGCTTCGGCATCTCACGCGAGTCCGGCGAGGGCAGCCGTCTCAAGAGCTCGCCGAACACCTCCACGCGCCGCATCGATCCGTGGGACTATGACAAGAGTCTGCTCGTTGATAAGCAGGATCGCCTGATTCGCGGCGACGACCAGACGAACTACGTATGGTCGCACATCCACGACTACAAATTCACGGGCTATGATCGTGGTGTCCCGCAGTGGGATAAAGACTACGAATACTATCATTATGACAGAAATACGCCCGGCTCCGTAAAGCCTGGCATCACCTACGAGGACTTTACCGCATTTGACCTGAAGCGCGGCGACCTCACCCAGGATTGGCGGGGGCATTTAATGGTCGGCGGATCACACGACATCACGGATATCGCACGTCCCCATCTGAAAGCCGACTATGATGCCCTCAAAGCGCAGCTGCGCGCACAGAATCCGGGGCATCCGCTGACGGGCAGCATTGTCGCGGACTATTTCGTCTACGGCATTCAGCATCGTGCCGACGCACCAAAGCTGAACGGGAAAGCCTTTATGGAAGAGTACTGGGACCGCGACCAGCGCATCACCGTCGGCAGCGGAACCATCGATAAGCAGAATTTTTTCGTCGGTGATACATGGCAGATGTCGAAGGACACCATGCTCTTTCCCATCCTGCGCATCGACAGGAGCAGTTTGTTCGGGGCGAATCTCTCCGGGAGCATCGGCGTGACGCACAACGTCGGCGGGAATCCGCACCGCCGTTTGAAAGCGAACATCGGCACGAGCTATGCCGAACCCGGCATGGGTGAACTGTGGTACAACTGGGAGATGTACGGAAGCAATCCGGTCGGCATCGGCGTTGCGAAGATGGGCTGGTGGTGGGCGGGCAATCCCGATCTAAAGCCCGAGACCGCCGTCAACATCGACGCAAGCATCGAGGGCGAGACCAAGAACACATACGCGCGTATCGGCATTTTCCACAACCGCATCCGCAACTACATGTCGGTCTACTTCACGGGGAAACTCATGGACTTTGCCCCGGGGCTCAATGAGTCGCAGAAATGGATGCGCGCGCCCGACATGATCTACAGCTTCAAGAACATCGGCAAAGCGGAGATCACGGGTCTCGAAGCAGAGGTACGGCGTAAAATCGGTCCGCATTTCAGCACCAAACTCGGCTACACCTATCTCCACGCGATCAATAAGTCCGACCCGCTCATGCCAAAACGCCTGCTCGATCGGCCGACGCATAAGCTCGACATCGGCATCAGCTACGAGGATAAGAAAACGGGCTGGTCGGCCCAGCTCTGGGGTGACTACTACATCAAGATGCTCGACAGCAACACCCTCGCCAACCGCGCCAACTACTATCCGGACATTCTCGAAGGAAATGCCGCCGTCTTTGCCAACAAAGCCTATCAGGAAAAGAGCTTCGGCATCTGGAATCTCATGGTGCAAAAGAAATTGAGCGAGGATGCCATGGTCTATCTCGGGGTGAACAACATCTTCAACCACCGCGACGACGACCGTGCAGCGCAGGAGCGCGTCTTCCGCATCGGAGCAAACTTCGCCTTTGACACAGCGGGGACAAAAAAGAGTCTCCTCACGAACGGCAGGACGGAAATGGGTCCGGAAGAGCAGGACGTGCTCAAGCGCTTCATCGCACGCCCCTTTGACACGACGAAGGCCGCCGGCATCACCTTCTTCGGCGACTGGCAGCTGCGCTTTAACGCCCATGGCGGCACAAACCGACCGAAATCCACCTATACGGAGACCTCCTCCATCCACGAGGATGCCGTGCGGAACCTGCGGGACGAAAATGAGCACAGTGCTGAGCAGCGCATCCGTATCGGTGCAGATGCACGCATGGGGAAGAATACGAATATCCGCATCCTCGGCAGTCTTTCCGGAAACGGAGGCATCGAGCCTGCCTACAGCATCTCAAGCAGCAGAGGGTTGGGAAAACAGCAGCTCGATGAGGTCGATATCACCCGTCATACGAAGAAATGGGATCTTTCCCTCGGACGTCTGACGGAGCCGATGGGTGCGACAGGCTACTGGTTCGGCCAGACATTCGACGGTATCCGCGGCGTCTTTACGGGAAGGACATCCCAGCTCCGTCTCGGGTTTGGTACATTCAGGCATTCGACCGGCATCTCGGACACGGCGTACACCCGCATCACCCATCAGACCTTTTACCGTCCGCCGACCATCGTCGAGTTCCTCGGCATCAACTACGCCGATTGGCCGACGGACTTCGACGAGTCCGTCCGCCAGTCCACCGCGGAGTACAACGCCGCCAAGGCGGCAGGGGACACCGACCGCATCAATCATCTCTACTTCTATCAGCAGCTCAAAGATGCCGAAGATCGGGGGGCAAGCCTCGACGAGAAAACCGCCATCATCAAGCGTATGTACGACACAGTCAAAACCGCCTACGGCGCGGATATGGCGCAGCACCAGCTCAACCTTGACCCGGGCGGTGCCAGCGGGGCTGCGGCATTCTACGAGGTGGAAGATTCGCACGGGAACAAGAGTTTCCTCAAGGTAGAAGACAGCGCCATGGATTATTCCAGTGACATCTCTCCTTGGGACACGGAGGAAGACAAGTCCTATAAACGGGATGTCAATCGGACGCTCGCGTTCTCCTTGGCGGACGACTCCGCACTGCGGACGGACGACTCTTACATCCGAGCACGCGCGGCAGATATCGCCGCCGCATACAATAAGATCGCCGAGCACGGGGTCGCCTCCGAATTTAACGATTATGCCAATGGTACATGGCCGACGGATCGCTGGCAGCGCTCAGGAGATACGTGGACAAAGATACCGGGGTCTTCTGCTCCCGTAACGGGTTATACCCGCACCGGAAGAGTCTTTTTGGCGCAGAAAACGGGAACGGATACCTATGCAAACGGACTGAATCCCACACAGAGTCTCTATCAAAACAATTATGTAACGCCCTCCGGATCCGCAAGCAGCGAATACGGCCTGACGCTGAACCAAGTTGGCTATGAATATCTGCGTGCCATACAAAAACTCGTCGAGGCATCGGAAGGCGGCAGCAAGCTGCCGCGTGAGGCACTGGGCAAGGTTGTCGGCAATCTTATCCCGGCCGAAGGAAACGTCGTCGTGCGCGACAGCATCCCGCCGATCGACAAGGCAGTTTTCCTCCAGTACCGCAGGGAAGTGACGCCGCGCCTCGGTGTTGCCGCATGGTATCTGCGCTCCGTCGCAGGCAGGAACTATGCCGTCCAGACAGCCAACAGACAGGGCAGCGATACACACGACTTCCGTCAGCTCGCCAACGTCATCGGCATCGGTGCACAATGGCAGCTCGGTGCGCAGACGTGCGTTTCTTTCGACTATGGGCGGAATATGAGTGCATTCGGACAGTATATGAACGGTACGACACAGTTCGATCACCGTCCGCGCACAGACGTATTCATCCCGCGCGGACACAGCGCCGGCAGTGCCCCAACGTTCTATGTCCTGCGCCTCGACATCGGCGCATCCGACACGACGCGCCCCGGCTCATGGAACGCATTCATTGACTACAAGCACTTTGAGCACGGCTCCTTCTTCGGAGGAAACGGCACAGGGTATCTTCCCGACCGCTATCTCGACGGCATCGAGAGCTTCTCCATCGGCGGCGGCTACGTCCCCGCCCAGAACTGGCTTGTCGAGCTGTTTTACACATTCGCGGCAAAGAGCACGAACCGCCGTGACACAATGCACGGATCGGAGAACTTCCGCCTCGGAAACTATGCACGCGTACAGGTGACGCATAAATTCTAGTCTCCTAAAAAAAATTGAAAATTTTTCTCAAATACCTATTGATTTTCTTTCTCACATGTGATATATTCTATACAAGCTTTCGTTGAGGAAACATCCTCGGATGTTTCCAAAGCTCTCCTAAAATATAATACACAGCAAAGATAGTCCACAGTGGAGTGTGGGCTATTTTTGTGCTGTCTTCCAACAATAACTCTCAAAAAACAAAAATAATCTATTGACAGCCATGCTATAATAAATCAAAAGGTCAATATCGTAAATCACAGGGAGATGAAGCTATGGCAAAAGAACATATCGAAAAGGATATTATCATCATCGGCGCCGGCATGGCGGGGCTGACTGCCGCGCTCTATGCAGGGCGCATGAATCTCAGGACGCTCGTCCTCGAGAACTCGCTCGTCGGCGGTCAGATCGCAACGGCGGCGGACATCGAGAACTATCCGGGCTTCGAGCGTGTGAGCGGGATGGAGCTGATCGGGACGCTCGAAAAGCAGGTGACAAATTTCGGTGCAGAGATTGACGAGTTCGACCGTATCGAGCGTGTCGACCTCAAAGCCACGCCGAAGATCGTGGAGACGGAGACGTACATCTACGAGACGCCCGTCATCATTATTGCCTCGGGCATGAACCGCCGCAAGCTGCCGCTGCCGCAGGAGCCGCACTACTTCAATCGCGGCGTGCACTACTGCCAGATGTGCGACGGGCACACGTATCAGGACAAGGTGATCTCGGTCATGGGCGGCGGCAACGCAGCAGTCGATGCGGCAAATTTCCTCACGAAGTACGCGTCGCATCTCTATCTCATCCATCGCTCGCAGCTGCGTGCGGACAAGTCCTCGCAGGATGCGCTCTATGCGAATCCGAAGGTGACGGTCATGCTTGAGACGGAAATCACTCATCTGAATGGCGAAGATCGCCTCACATCCGTCGACCTTCTGCACAAGGACACGGGCGCGAAGGAGACACTGCCGGTCGATGCGATTTTCGTCAACATCGGCGTTATCCCGAACACGGAGCTCTTCAAGGGGCAGCTCGCCCTCACGGAGGCGGGCTACATCGCAGCGGACGAGAATTGCCGCACGGAGATCCCGGGCGTCTTCGTCGCGGGTGATATCCGCGTCAAGGAGATTCACCAGCTGACGACCGCCGCCGCCGACGGTACGACTGCCGCGCTCCACGCGGAGAAGTATCTCGCGGGTTTGAAGAAGTAATGAACGATTTGATATAAACAACAAGGAGGAATTCCCATGATT
>ERZ772945.1679-NODE-1679-length-15059-cov-3.911224_pt1 | contig 15059 bp, 15 predicted proteins | sample MGYA00511681_ERZ772945 | MGnify/ENA primary metagenome ERZ772945 (study PRJEB29015, sample SAMEA2737943) | human oral metagenome | biome: human oral; feature: human-associated habitat; material: dental | place: China | collected 2143 ...
GGCACTTTCGTGTGATGAGCAGGTTCACACAACTCATCAAGGTCCGCTCCTGCGTTATGACCTCCCATGCTTCAATTGCAGAAAATCTGCATATCGACTCATCGCACGAAATATAGTTTACCTTATCTTTCTCCGTTTTGTCAAGGTATTTAATCTAAAATATAAACAAAAACTTGTCTATCTTTCCATTCCTGACCTTCTTTTTGGAATTGTTTCCGTACTCCTTCAAGATAGAAATCAGCTTGCTCCAGTAAATTCTGTGAAGGGATATTCTGTAGATCAACATGTACTTCTAAACGATGAAATCCTAGTTCACGACTGACTTTCTTAAGTTCACCTAACATAGCTCTGGCGTAGCCCTGACGCCAAAATTGATTATGTATCGTATAACCTATTTCTGCCCATTGAAAATCATCTCTAGCTAGCACAAATAAATTAGCCATACCTACATGTTTTCCGCTTTTTGCGTCATAAATTCCCCAAATATACTGTTGGTCTTTCTCTCGGAAATCTCGGTGCTTAGCCACCAAATCCGCGAACCAACTTTCTGTACAAATTGTCATATCTAAAAGCCCATCATCAAATGGGGATTGGGAAGGCAGTCTATCGGAAAACCCTTCCAGCCAAGCCGAATAATCTTTCTCTTCCAGATATTTTAAATAAATATGTTTCATAAATACTTACTTCCCTCTCGAATACTAAGTGCAGCCATTGCTGCTCGATTCCGTTCTATAAAATCTCTGACCCAGTCTGGATTGGTTTTGGAGTAGTCTCTTAGAGCCCAACCGATGGCTTTATTGATAAAAAATTCTGTCTGGTCCAGATTGTTGAGCAGGATCTTTTCCATCAGTTGGACATTTGTTTTCTCTTTTCTTAACAATTGGTGGTCAATAGCGACTCGTCTCAGCCAGATATTGTCTGATAGGCTCCATTTTAAAATCACTTCTTCAAGTTTCGGATGGTCGGCTACCAAACTTCCTACTACTCGATCTAAGATATCTACCGTGTCCCACCAGGATTTGGTTACGACTAGACGCTCAAGCTTAGGCAAATCGTCCTTCGTTAGATATGACTGCATAGCTTTCAAATAGTTGGCAGCCACATACTGGTATTCTCTAGGCTCCTTTTCCCAGCAAGTGTCTACAAAATCCCAATCGATGAGCTTTGTTTTTTTCGCGCTTGGAAAGTATTTTTTATAAAGGGCATTTCTTTCAGGAGCTGCAATACCTAAAAAGGAAAATTGGTAGCGCATATAGGCTTCCATGGGCCCTGCTTTATGCAGATCTTTTGCCGCTTCTAGCTCCTCAAGTATATCTGCAAGACTCATCTAAAAATCCTCCTGCCCTACCAAGTGGTGCTGAAAGGCATAGACCGCCGCCTGGGTGCGATCGCTGACCTCAAGCTTGGCAAGGATGTTGGACACGTGGGTCTTGACCGTCTTGAGAGAGATAAAGAGTTCATCTGCGATGCGCTGATTTTCGTAGCCCTTGGCGATGAGTTGAAGCACGTCACGTTCACGAGCAGTCAATTCCTCATGAAGTTCCATATGATTGCGGTGGTATTCGACCTTCTTACTAACTTCTTGCTCAATAGCCAGCTCGCCAGCAGCAACCTTACGAACTGCATGAAGCAGTTCGTCTGCACTAGAAGTCTTGAGCATATAGCCTTTGGCACCAGCGTTCAAGACTGGCATGATTTTTTCATTGTCCAAGTATGAAGTCACAATCAAAATCTTGGCTTCAGGCCATTCTTCGAGGATGGCCAAGGTAGCATCAATTCCATTCATCTCAGGCATGACAATATCCATGACAATGACATCTGGGCGCAATTTCAAGGCCAACTCAATACCTTGAGACCCATTGGCCGCCTCGCCCACAACTTCTACATCGTCTTGGAGGTCAAAGTAGCTTTTCAAGCCCAATCGGACCATTTCATGGTCATCTACCAGTAAAATTTTCATCTCTACTCCTTTATAATTCCTTATCTAGCAAGGGAATACGGATATCAACCGCCAGTCCTTGCTTTGGAGCTGTCAAAAGTTGAATGTTTCCTGCCATATCTTCGACCCGCTCCTTGATGTTTCGCAGTCCATAACTCAAGTCATCTAAACTCCCCAACTGGAAACCAATCCCATTATCCACCACCTTCAATTGCAATTCTACATCTGTCTGATAGAGATAGACATCTAGACAAGATGCTTGGGCATGGCGAAGGGTATTGCTGATCAACTCCTGCAAAATGCGGAAGATATGTTCTTCAATCTTCTTGGGCAATTTAGACACATTCTGCTTGAGACTAACCTTAAGATCACTCTTGTCCTCTAGCTCTTTTAAGAGGATTTGAATCCCCTCAACCAAACTCTTGTCTTCCAACTCAACTGGTCGCAAATGCAAGAGCAAGACCCGCAGATCTTTCTGAGCTGTTTCGAGGATGGCCGCGACACTTTGCAACTGGATCTGCATCTTTTCTCTATCCAGCTTCAAAGCCTGCTGACTGACACCTGATAAAATCATATGGGCCGCAAACAACTCCTGACTAACCGTATCATGTAAGTCACGTGCTATCCGCTTCCGTTCTTTCTCGATGATTGCTTCTTCCTTGACCAGACCTTGATTTTCAGCCTTTTGAACAGCCTCTGTCAAAAGGTTGAGCTTGCCAGATAAGGACTTGAAACTCGCATCCAAGTCTGGATCTGCAAAAGAAACCACCTCTTTTCCTGCTAGCAGTCGCTTGAGATTGATCTGCATTTTTCTGCGTGAAATTTCTTCCATCACCCGCCAAAAGAGGACAAAAAAGAAGGTAATGGAAAGGCTAAAGACCAAGACTAAGAAGACTAACTTTTCTGTTTTCTCGATATCTTGTATCAAATAGGACCAATCAAGATTTAGAATATCAAGCAGACTATTAGTCAAAAAGAGGATAAAGAGGAGAGAAGTCAGCCCGATTAACAGATAGGATTGCTTTTTCATCCTCTGACCACCTCCACATCTCCAATCATACTGGTTAGGAAAATTTTGACACTCTTGTTACTCTTGAGATAGTCCCTGGTTTCCTGATGATAGTGTTCATTACGAAGGGCTCGCTTGGGTTGATGGAGGAAAGTTAAATCTCCATAGAGGCAGTTGACACTGAGACTGATTTCCACATCTACAGGTACGATAATCCTAGTCGTTCCAATCATCTTTCTAAGGATAATGACATTGTCATGATTGGTTAGGATGACTCTTTCTAGATGAATGGTATCCTTACCCATGAGGCGAAAGAGATTGATATCGTCAAACTGGCAGGTCTGATGGCTAGAGAAATGATGGAGATTGCCAAACCAAGGATTGCGTTCATTTTTAACCGTCACCACCTCTTCAAAGACCAAGTCCGTATCCCCTCTTTCTTGATTCATCATTGGATAGAGAAGAAAGAGACTATAGATAACTGCCACAAAGATAGCTAGAATCACAAATGGATTGAGCATGACGATGAAAAAGAAAAGAATGGTGGCCACAAGGAGGAAAACATTGTTGCCTTCTTTCCCTGTATAATAGCGGAGCAAGAGCAAAAAGAGGAATAGAATCAGCAGAAAACGCGAAAAATGCTCTGATACCATCAAAATCAGAGCTCCCATCAATAGACAGGCTTCAATAAATAAAAAGATTTGAAATTTTTTCATAGACGCATCCTCTCCCTTCTATTTTATCACAATTCAAAAAAGTCACCTCGGTCTGAGGATGGAAAAAGGAGATGGGACAGGAATCGCTCGTACAAGCTTGGTTTCATCAACTCACTACAGTTGACAAAAGGCTACAAAAAAGGCGGGATTCTTGTCCCGACCTCTCTACATCTGATCTTTTGCTTCTTTTAATTTACCGTAAAGAATATAGTCTACGTTTTGCAGATCCACTATGGTGGCACAATTAAGGGCACACATGATCAAACGCAGATCTTCTTTCCAGCTTTGGATGATGCTAATCACTTCTTCAACGGAGTAAGTTTCAATCAACTCTAGAACGGTACGTGACAGTCCCACGGCCTTGGCTCCAAAGACTAGGCACTTAATCATATCAAGCGGGTTCCGAACACCTCCACTGACCAAGAGTTCGACCTTGTCTTTCCAGTCTTGGGCATTGAGGAGGGCTTGCATGGTGGACTGGCCCCATTGATTGAGGTAATCACGCTGGCCACTGCGACGGTTTTCGATATAGGCAAAGCTAGTGCCACCACGACCTGACAGGTCAAAGGTTCGAACGCCCAGTTCATAGGCTCTTTCGATGGTCTTGGCATCCATGCCAAAACCGACTTCTTTTAAAACAAGAGGAACAGGGATGCGCTTGCTATAATCTGCTAGATGCGATTGCCAGCTTCTGAACTTCCTTTCTCCCTCGGGCATGAGCAATTCCTGCATGACATTGACATGCACCTGCAGGAGAACAGGATCCATTGCTTGCACAGTCTGAAGTCCTAGGTCAACAGGCTTGTCCAATCCAATATTGGTTCCAAGGAGGAGATTTGGATGGCTAGATTTGACAGAAAAAGAGCCATCTGTTGGATCTTTTAGGGCTGCGCTATAAGAACCCGTCACAAATAAAATCCCACAAGCTTCTGCCACCTGAGCTAGCTTTTGATTGATTTCTTTACCTTTTTCGCTCCCACCTGTCATGGCATTGATATAAAAAGGAAAGTCCCACTTGCGCCCTGCAAATTCTGTAGACAAATCAATTTCATCTAAATCATAAAGAGGTAAGGAAGAATGAATCAACTCCACCTCATCAAAGCTATTATAGGAACTTTTCTGCTCAAGGGCATAGCGGATATGCTCGTCCTTACGATTTGTCGTCATGTCCTATCCTTTCTTGGTATAAGAGCTCAATCCCCAGATCAGCCCAGCGATTTTTTATGGTTTCAGTTGATTGCACATCAAAACTCAAGGCAATGCCACAGTCACCACCACCAGCGCCGCTACTCTTGGCAACAGCCTGCAAATCTTGACTGGCTTCTTTCAACTGTCTCAGTGAAGGTGTGTATATATCTGCGCTCAAGCCTTCTAAAAGCTGGCTGGCTGTTTCCACCTGATTAATTATTTCTTCTGCTCTCCCCTGCTCCAAGGCTTCTACCAAAGCAGTCACCGTTGCTCTTGAGGAACTTAAAAAATTCTGATTGATGTTTTGCTTGATTTGCTGAACCATTTGACTCGATACGGCCACTTCTTTGGTCCATCCCACTAGGAAATCACATTCTAGACCTGGTTTTATCTGTGAGATAGAAAAACCCCAATCGCGCTCCAAAACTGTCGCCAAGTTTTCTTCTTCCAACCACGTAGCTATCTTCTTTCGATCAAACGACTGGTAGAGAACCAAATTCTCTGCCACAATACAGGCAAGGTCTCCCATAGAACCATTGTCGCCTCGCTTGAGCAAGACCGCGCTAGCCAGCTTGAACAAGAGTTCCGGATCAACCGTAATATCATATAGGGCCAGTAGGGCCTTGATCACCAAGACAACGACGCTACCACTAGAACCCAGACCAAACTTTTTGCCTTCCCGTTCCATTTTTCCACTGATTTCTAGAGAAAAAGGCCTTAAATCCTGACCTCGATAGGTCAAAAAATCTTCCACTAAAGCAATCGTTTCTTGAATCAAGCTGTAGGCAGGATTTGGCGTCAAGTCCACTGCGAAATCAAACATATCTGAATAGATACGGTAGCTATCAGAAAAGGCAATTTCTCCCCTCATATAGATAGGTATCGCCTTTATCAAGGCCAGCTGTTCTGGCTCTAAAATGGCGTACTCACCAGCCCAATAGAGTTTTCCACAAGTCTTAACAGCAATCATCTTGACTCAAATCCTTTGTTTTTGACACAATCAAGCGATAACGTTGACCGAAGATTTCTGACAAATGCTCCAAGTCTTTCTCCTGACAGAGGACTTTGACATTGGGACCAGCATCCATGGTAAAGTAGCAGGCCTCCCCTTGCCCACGAAGCTGGCGAACAAAATCCATCGCTTCATAAGTCGCATCCGTTAGATAAGAAAAGGATGGTGATGCTGTTTTTGTCGTAGCGTGCATAGCAAGGGCATTTTTCTCAGTCAATTCCCCAACCTTGGTAAAGTCATTCTCTTTGAGATAAACCAGCATATCCTGATAATCCTTCTCAGACTGGCGTACCCAGTCATCAAAGGTCGTCGAGGTTTCCACACAGAGTTTCATCCCATCACGGCTAGAAATTGGTTTTTTCTTGTCCTCTAGCACCAACATGATCATAGCTAGCTTCAAGTCAGTATCAACAGGGTAAATCTCTCCACTATCCTTGTCCCAGGCACCGAGTGGCCCATAAAAACTACGAGAGGAAGAACCTGAAGCGAACTTAGCCTCCTGTGCCAACTGACTTCTATCCAATCCAAGCTGGAAATAAGCATTGCATGCCTTGACCAAGGCGGACAAACCACTAGAACTAGAGGACAGGCCCGCTGCGGTCGGCATGTTGTTTTGGGTATCGATACGGACAAATCCCTCACCTTCTGGACGGTAGCGGTCAATGATTTTGCTCATTTTGGCATGCTCAGCCTCATTTTGGAGCTGACCATTGATATAAAAGGCATCAGCCGTCGCAAGGGCTGGCAGAGGCGACAAGGTCGTCTCTGTATACATATTTTCCAAAGTCAGAGAGATACTGCTAGTAGCAGGAACCATCTCTTTTTCTTTTTTCTTTCCCCAGTATTTGATAATGGCAATATTTGCGTAGGAACGTACTGTTACAGGCTTTCGATCCATGTCTGAACAGCTCCTTTCTCTTCTAATCGTTTTGCTAGTTCTTGTGCTTGGTCCAGATTGGCTACCAAGGCGATAATACAGCCTCCTAGTCCACCACCACTCATCTTGGCGCCTAGAGCACCATGGCTAATAGCCGTTTCAACGAGGGAGTCTGCCTCAGGGCTGCTGACACCAATTTCTTTTAAATGTAAATGCGCTTGACTGAGGATTTGTCCCAGTCCCTCAGCATCTTTTCGTCTAATCGCATCTTCTGCCTGCTGGGTCAATTCTCCCAAGGCATGCAAAAACGGCAGAGCATCCTTACCCTTGCTTTGAACCACTTGGATGGCCTCACGAGTGTGACCATACACGCCCGTGTCAGCAATGACCAAATAGGCAGATAGATCCATCTCAAGCTCTGTAAATCCAACGTTTTTAATAAAGCGAATAGGTCGATCACTGAGACAGGTCTTGGCATCCAAACCACTCGGATTCATATGGGCAATCATCTCCGCCCGATTGACCAAGATTTCTAATATATCATGAGGCAGGTCGGCTTGATAGTAGTCAAAAACAGCTCGAATAGCTGCTATGCTGATAGCTGCTGACGAACCCATTCCCCGTTTTTCAGGGATAGCCGAGTCAATCACACAGCGAATGCAGGCCTCTTTAATCTCTAAATATTCTAACGAAGCATAAACTGCCATGGACAAAGTATCCTCCTCATAAAGACGCCACGGACTCGCTGCAGGAACTACCTTACATGTCACCTCTACCTCTAAGAGAGGCAGGGAAATGGCAGGATAGCCGTATACAACAGCGTGCTCTCCTATTAAAATAATCTTACTATGTGCCTGACCGACACCAACTTTTTTTATCATGTTTTCCTTTAACCAGACGGAAAGACCGTCTTGCTTTTCATACAGTAGTATTTCCTCCTATCTATTTTATTATATTTTCACAAAAAAAGCGATTGTTTCCTTCACAATCGCCTCTTTCATTATTGGACCCATTCGCCATTATAGTTGACCGAATAGCCTTCTACAGTCGTATTCACTGCTAAAGCACCTGAACTATATGCGTAGTACCATTTGCCATTAACCTGGAACCAACCAGTCTTCATATCGCCATTACTTGCATGTAGATAATACCAAGTCGAACCTTCCTGATACCAGCCAGTCGCCATAGCTCCTGATGAACGGAGATAGTACCACTTGTTCCCAAGGTATTGCCAGCCCGTTTTCATATCACCATTTTGAGCATCTAAATAGTACCAAGATGAGCCTTCCTGATACCAACCAGTCGCCATAGCTCCTGATGAACGGAGGTAGTACCACTTATTGCCAAGTTGCTGCCAACCAGTTTGCATAATACCAGTTTCTGGATCTAGATAGTACCAAGTTGAGTTAGCATTGGTCCAGCCACGTGCTAGCTCCCCAACAGTCAATCTGTTGATTCGAGCATCAAAGCCACCATCCTCCTGTAAATAATACCAATGCCCTTCGTCAGAAACCCAACCAGTTTTTAAAGTGTGATAGCTACGCTGATCTTCAAAATAATAGACTCGTTTCTCTGCTGTGCTATCATATTGTTCCCCATGATGTTTGTTGGTATTTGTAGCAGTTTTTGCTTCTAAAACTTGCTTGCCGACAAATTCTTGAAGAACCCCATCTTGACCAAAGTAAAACCAATCTGGTCTAAAAGCAATATCTTGCCTTAGAGAAGAACCAATCGTAACCCCTTTGTGTGGAGCAGGTATATATTGCCAGCCGACAACCATCTCTCCAGATAGAGGATCAAAATAATAGTACTTACCATCAATCACTCGCCAATAGGTTTCTTTGAGTTCCCCCTTCTTGTAGTAGGTTCTACCATTTTCTTGGACAAATTGCCAGCCTTCTGAATCAGCATCATCCGCCAATACTGTACTTGTCGCTAGCAAACCAAAGAAAAAGACTGCTAGTCCAACTTGCATCATTATTTTAAATTTTTTCATTCGATCTTTCCTCCATAACTGATTGTAGCAAAGAGTTGACTGTATGTCAATATATAGAAATCCCTCAAAAAAAGCAGTTACACAACTGCAACTGCTTTTCTATTCTTGCATGGTGTACCCAACACCACGCACGGTTTTAATGTAGCTTTTTTGACCTTTTACATCAAGCTTGCTACGTAGATAACGGATATAAACATCCACGATATTGGTCTCTGTCGCACTTTCGTACTTCCAAACACTTTCCAACAACTGCTCACGAGTCAAGACCTTCTTGCTTCCCATGAGAGTGGCCAAAAGGTCATACTCACGGCGCGTCAGAGCAATCATCTCCTCGCCACGATAAACGGTATGATGTTCTACATCCATACGTAGGTTACGGTATGACGTTGGGACCTTCATCTGACTACAGTGTTGGTCAATGAAGTCCCGACCTCGGAAAATCGCTGAAATACGAGCCACCAGCTGATCAATAATCACTGGCTTATAGATGTAAGAAACGGCGAAGCGCTGGATTGTCTCAATCTGGTCTTGCAATTCTTCGCGATGGTCCAAGACCATGATCACTGAGGCTGGTTTTGTCCGACTAAGCCTCTCTGCAAAATCCTGGGCTGTCATATCCCCCAGACGAGCATTCAGTAAAATCAAGTCATAATCTGTCTGGAGAGCCATGGAGAGGGCTTTTTGCCCCTTCTCTACAAGATCAACACGGTATTGCTCTTTTTGGAGTTCCAGACTGAGAAAATGAGCTAGATTTCGTTCTTTCTCAAGTAATAAAATCCGTTTCCCCATGGCAGACCTACTTATTTTTCGTCATACCAAGAGTAGTGGAAGGTTCCTTCTTTGTCTTTACGTTGGTAAGTATGGGCACCAAAGTAGTCACGTTGTGCTTGGATTAAGTTAGCAGGAAGGTCTGCTGAACGATAGCTATCAAAGTAAGTAATAGCTGCTGAGAAAGTTGGCACTGGTACACCAGCTTGAACAGCAAGAGCTACGATATCACGAACTGCTTGTTGGTACTTAGCAGTAACATCCAAGAAATACTCATCCAAGAGAAGGTTTGCAAGGTCTGCATCACGGTTGTAGGCATCTGTGATCTTTTGCAAGAAACGAGAACGGATGATACAGCCATCACGCCAGATAGAGGCGATGTCTGCAAATGGCAAGTTCCAGTTATTTTCTTTAGAAGCCACACGCAATTGGGCAAAGCCTTGTGCGTATGAGATGATTTTTGAGAAGTAAAGGGCTTGACGAATCTTTTCGATCAACTCAGCCTTGTCACCTTCAAATTTGAAGGCAGCTGGTTTTGGAAGAACCTTGCTAGCATGCACACGCTCTTCTTTGTATGTAGAGATATAGCGAGCAAATACTGACTCAGTGATGAGTGATAATGGCACACCAAGGTCAAGTGCTGATTGGCTAGTCCATTTACCAGTTCCCTTGTTACCTGCAGCATCAAGGATATAGTCTACGATTGGTCCATCTTGGCCTTCATCGTCTTTACGGCTCAAGATATCAGCTGTGATTTCGATCAAGTAGCTGTCCAATTCACCCTTGTTCCACTCAGTAAAGATTTCAGCCATGTCTTCTGCAGAAAGACCAAGCAAGTGTTGCATAAGATCGTAGCTTTCTGCGATCAATTGCATATCACCGTACTCGATCCCGTTGTGGACCATTTTCACGTAGTGACCAGCTCCATCAGGACCGATGTATGTCACACATGGTTTTCCATCTTCAGGCGCTTTTGCAGAGATTTCTTCAAGAACGTCAGCTACCAGGTCATATGCTTCTTTTTGTCCACCAGGCATGATAGAAGGACCTTCAAGGGCACCTTTTTCACCACCAGAAACACCTGTACCGATAAAGTTGATACCTGAGTTTGCCAATTCTTCATTACGACGGATGGTATCTTTGTAGAAAGTGTTTCCTCCGTCGATCAAGATATCACCCTTGTCAAGGTGTGGAAGAAGGGCTTGAATTGTAGCATCTGTACCAGGTCCAGCTTGAACCATGAGCATGATACGACGAGGTTTTTCGATTGAGTTTACAAAGCTTTCCACGTCATAGCTTGGCACAAAGTTCTTTTCAGGATGGCAAGCAATCACGTCTTCTGTTTTTTCTTTACTACGGTTGTAAATGGCAACTGTATAACCACGAGATTCGATATTTAGGGCAAGGTTACGACCCATTACGGCCATACCTACGACACCAAAGTTAGCTTTTGTCATGTGACACTCCTCTTATTTCATTTGTTTTATTTTATCATTTTTACCTATGAAAGGAAAGAATTTTGTAATGGACTCCTAATAGTCCAAGTCATCTGCATGACCAGAACCATTCCCTACAAAGTAACCCGTCTTACAGTTGAGGGTGAAGAGGTAGGTTCCATCCGGTTTGTAGAGGTTGTAATAGCCGTTTCCGTTTACAATATTGACACGTTCGAGAATGTATTGGTTGCCAGTGATGTAACCACGTGCACGTGATGTTGCTAGGATCTGTTCCAAAACACCATCTGCAAACGTCCAGGCAGGATTGTTGCTATCGTCTACAGCTGATTGGTTATAGGGTACACGACTAAGTCCTCTCTGTAGATTTACACCATCACCAGATAAACCACCATTTGTATCTCTAGCCGGTGCTGTGGTGCTTGTTGAAGGCGTCGTACTGCTGGCATTGTTTTCTGTAGTGGAACTTGAACTTGCTTGACTTGAGCTGGAACTTGAGCTGGAAGCACTGGTTTGTTGGCTCTTACCAAGGCTAATCGCCTGAGCTAACAGTTTATCAAGCTCTGTATTTCCCGTTTTAACTTCCGTGAACTTAGCATCCGCCTTGGCTTTAGCATTGGTATCCAAGACACCATCAGTAATAACTGGACTTTCAAAGAGGGCATTGATATCTTGAATGGCCTTGATTTGAGTTGCTAGGCTATCGTATTTTGACTTAGCTAGTGTATAATCACGGCTACCTTCTAACTTATCCAGTAAGTTTTTTAGCTGGCTTAACTTATCGAACTGGCTATTTTTTAAAGCAGTCTTATTGGCATCTGTATAGAAGGCATCATAAAGCGTATTGAACTCTTGCAAGTAGGTTTGCGATTCTTGATTTCCTGAAGATGCTTGAGAAGACTGAATTTCCTGGTTTGAACGAGATACCTGACGGTAGACATAATACGTCCCAGCAAGAACAAGAATCGCAGCTACCACAGAAACGACAGTAATCAGACGTTTCTTTTTAGAGCCTGTTTCAGGTTCCGTCTGTACTGATCGTGATAGGGAAGTATAGGTTTCTTCTTGTTCCTCATTTTCCTCATTCATTTCCTTGGATGCTGTTTCTGTTAAAACGAGAGGCTCTATTTCAGTACTTTCTTCATCTTGAAGTGGAGGAACAAACTGAGTAGTTTCTTCATTGTCTATCTCTTCAATAGATTCCTCGGAAACCACATCTGAACCTTCTACCTCTCCAGAAAGTTCACTTGTTTCACGAACTTCTTGGATCAATTCCTCTAAGTTTCGAGTAGAAGCCAATTCTTCTTTTTCAAACTGACGAGTTTCGAACTTATCTGCCTCGATCTCTTCGCGGTGCTGTTTGATGTATTTGTCCAAGATATTGTCTTCAGGCAATACTCCAGCCTCAACCTCTTCATTCTTACGAATTGCTTGACCAACAGTCAAATCTTTTGCTTCGTCAAAGTCGAATTGTGGCTCTTGCTGTTCTTTTTTATGACGATCATGTCTTTTCTTGCTCATGAGTTTACCTTTCTATTTTACCTCTTGGCGTTTCACACGCTGACCAAAGTATTGATACAAATCCACTTTTAAGGTCCCGTTATAGAGTTTTCGTTTTTTATCTGCTGGACTTCCGTACTTACTTTCAAAAGCTTCGTCACTCGTCAGGATAAACTTACTCCAGGTTTTCAGTGGTGCAAAGACCTGTCCCATCTCAGCATAAAGTTTCGTAACTCCTGCATCATCGGACAAGCGCTCCCCATATGGTGGATTGGAAATGATAACGCCATTGATCTTGTCTGAGCGCAAATCTTGTACCCGCATTTGCTTAAAGGTGATATCTCCTGCAACACCTGCTGCTTGGGCATTTGCCTTGGCAATTTCTACCATACGAGCATCAATATCACAGCCCATGATATCCAGCTCTATCTCACGATTGATTTTCTTAGCAGCATCAGTACGGACCTCTTGGATTAACCGATCGCTGACCCAGTTCCATTCCTCAAAAGCAAAGGAACGGCGAAGGCCAGGGGCCATCTTTCTGGCAATCATAGCCGCCTCGATACAGAAAGTTCCTGAACCACAGGTCGGATCAATCAAAGGTTTGTCTGGATACCAGTTAGAGAGTTGTAAAATGGCCGCTGCCATGTTTTCCTTGATAGGAGCTCCACCCTTTTCCGTACGATAACCGCGCTTAAAGAGGCTAGAACCTGTCGTATCAATCATGACAGTTGCCACATCCTTGAAGATGGACACCTCAATCTTAAACTCAGGACCATTTTCCATCAGTGGAACACCTTCTGGGCGGGCATAGTGTTTTTGTAATTTCTTCACAACAGCTTTCTTAGAAATAGCCTGAACACTGGGCTCGTTATGAAGTTTAGACTTCACGCATTTGGCCTTTGATATTGGGAAACGTGCCCCAAGTGGGAGATAGTTTTCCCAATCTAGAGCAAAAACACCTTGAAAAAGCTCTTCAAATGTTTTGGCTGGAAATGTACCCACAACAATCTTGATCCGATCTGCTGAGCGCAGCCAGAGATTGGTTTGAATAATAGTTTTGACATCGCCGTTAAAGCGAACGCGACCATTTTCAACCTGACAGTCTATGCCTAAATCCCGAATTTCACGGCCGACCACGGCTTCCAGGCCTGCCGCCGCAGTAGCAATTAAATCAAATTTTTCTTTCATTCTTTCTTACTCTACCACTATCCGCTGAGCCACACCGTTAAAAACTGGCCTCAGCTAGAAAGCAGAATGTTCTTGCTTGGCTCCTCTTTTTGAGAAAAACCTTGCTTTCCTATTTTGTCCCTTGCAGCAATCTTCTGTCTAAGGGGCTCTATATCTTAATCAAAAAGCTAGCATACGCTAGCTAACCTATGTGCAATTTTCTATAAGCCATGTTTTGTTCCAGAAATGACTAGGTACCATCTCCTTCGATAATCATCTGTCTACTGTTTCCAGTCAGAATGCTATGTTCGTTTCCACGCATTCCGTGCCCCGACCAAAGTTTGGGTTGCTAGCTTGAGGGGTTTACCGCGTTCCACTTCTTCTGTTTCCAGAAGAACTACGTCACTGTGGCACTTTCAGACCTATTCAGACCTATCTAAAGACTTAGCCTTTTCAGTCGCCGTAACGGATTGCTCCGTCCCTAGGCTTATTGTTTCGCCTAGCACAAACACTACCAGCATCACAGCCGGTGCTAGCATGGACTTTCCTCATGAAAATATCAAATCTTCACGCGATTATCCAAAAATTGCACTCTGCAACATTATTGCTCTTCGTTGTCCAGAATTTGCTTGCCAAAAACTTCCTTTTCCAAACGGCTTAAACGTTTCAAAATATCGAAGTTTGTCGCTGTTCCCATCTGTGGCATCTCAATCGTTGGTTGAGCTGGCTGACTAGGCGTTGAAGGAGTAGCAGTTTCTTGATTAGATACTTGTTCCTTCAGAAGGGTAATCTCCTCACGCAACTCCTTCACCAAAGCTGCATAAGTTTCATAATCCTTGATTACATCATCCAAAAATTCATCCACTTCAGCCTTGCTATATCCTCGCACTTCGCGCTTAAAATCTTGATCAAAAATATCTTTTGCTGTATAAATAATACTCGCCATGCTCTCACTCCAATCTAGTTTATCATATCCAATTATATACGAAATCACCTATAAAAAGCAAGATTTATACCCTACTTTTCCGAAAAAATTTCTGCAACCTCATTCAGATCATCAAATGTTAATTTTTTGATAAAATACTGTTCTTGATTCTTCATCTCCCTGTAAAGATACTTAAGATTGGTTTCATTCTCTTCATCGTAAAACAGGTAAGCTCCATCCGTATTTTGAAGCAGAAATTGATTATACTCGCGAAATTGACTCGGATTTTGATAGCTAGGATAAGCATATTTGACAAAATCTACTTGTTTAAAATCCGCTAGTTTAGCCTGATTTCCTTCGTTCCAATTCTTTCCTTGATCTTCAAAAAGAAAAATCGTGGCAAGCTTAAAATTATAATCTTCTCTCAATTCCTGAGCAACTTCCAAAACCCAAGTTTCAAAACCTAGATTTCCCGTGAAGATAAGCCACTCCAATCCTTCATCCA
>ERZ772945.1680-NODE-1680-length-15056-cov-15.383974_pt1 | contig 15056 bp, 11 predicted proteins | sample MGYA00511681_ERZ772945 | MGnify/ENA primary metagenome ERZ772945 (study PRJEB29015, sample SAMEA2737943) | human oral metagenome | biome: human oral; feature: human-associated habitat; material: dental | place: China | collected 2143 ...
GACTGCCTTCGCGGGTACTTGCGCTATTCGCCTTTACGAATTTGGAACTCCTTTCACTAATATGTGGCAGAACTAGTACAATTGTAATCATACTAAACTATATTATACTAAATCGATGTAATGAATGTAAAGAATATAGGCCTTGTGAAAGCATTAAACATGAGATATAACGCTTGTTTTCACAGGGGTACATAAAGCCAAACGATTTCATAAATCACTCATACGCCATCATTATACTACTTATTATAAAAATTTTATACAATCATATTTATTAAAATTTACATGATAAATATTTATTGTCTAAAAGGAGAGATTAAAATGAATACACTAAATAACAAAACACATATAAAGGCAACATCTCTAAAGCATAAACACTCATATAGAAAATTACGCCGTTGGGTACTTCCTGCTGTATTAGGTGCCACCCTTTCTACATTGGCATTTCTTCCAACCTTCGCGCAAGAAATACCAAGTGCACCACCAACTGGAAATCCACCTATGAGTGCCCCTAATGGACCAGTTCCAAAGCCTGAAGCTAACCCTAATACTTTCACAGGTACTACTGTAGTAACCGAAAATAAAACCATTGCACATGAATTGATATCTAATACAACATCCGATCAAAATGCTTTCATTGGCAAACATAAAGCAGTCGTAAACATCGAAAACAGCGTATTCGATAAAACAGGCAACACGACAAGCGATGACAACAGTAATTTCCGTGGTCAAAATGCAGTAATACTCGGCACCGACGGCAGTCAAATTAACATCAAAGGCAGCAATATTACATCCAATTCCAATGGCTCAAATGCTGTATTCGCCACTGGCGAAGGTTCTGTCATCAATGTAGAAAATACTAACATTCACACAAAGAGCGATTCCTCTCGCGGTTTAGATGCCACTTATAAAGGCACTGTAAACGGCAAAAATCTTACTATTACAACCGAAGGTGCTCACTCTGCTACATTAGCTACAGACCGTGGCGAAGGTACCATTACAGCAGAGGCTGCCAAATTAACAACATCTGGTGAAGGTAGCCCTATTATCTACTCTACTGGTAATATCACAGCTGACTATATTACGGGCGAAGCTAAAAACAGTGAAATTGGTGTCGTAGAAGGCAAAAATTCCATCACACTTACCAACTCTAATGTAACAGGCTACAAAGACAATGGTTTTATGCTATACCAAAGCTTTTCTGGTGATGCTGAAAGTGGTATTGCCCGTCTCAAAGCAGAAAACAACTCACTCACCACCCATGCTACAGGCGCTTTCATCTATGTGAACAACACCACTGCAGAGGTAGACCTTACTGGCAATTATGTCTCTACTCCCAATACTACAACACTAGTGAAAGCAGCGGCCGACGCCCGTTGGGGCAAAACCGGTGAAAATGGCGGCCACCTTACACTTCGCGCCTCCAACCAAGCCTTAAACGGCAATATTGTAGCCGATGCAATTAGCACCATTGCGCTAAACATGACAAATGGATCTAGTTTAGTTGGCGCTATAAACACTGACAATACAGCAAAAGAAATTACACTGAAACTCAGCAAAGATTCCTCTTGGACACTTACAGGCGATAGCTATGTAAAATCCTTAACGAACGAAGATACAACAGGTGAAAACATTCACTTGAATGGATACAAACTCGTCGTAGCTGATAAATAATGTCAAGAAATAAAATCAAATACTAATATTAAATTATTTAGCTTTATGAATTAAATCACCTAATACTTTCATTGCATTATTAGGACTCAAATCATCTACAACTTTATCATTGTCCAAATAACCCGTATTATTTCCTTTAAAAATAAAATCGGTAATAGCTATAAGCATAGCATTCTTAACTTCATTATCGGATGTTGTTTGAATAAAAGCTAGAAACGATTTTAATGCTGCTGATTTAGAACCATACAAAGTTGCATTATGCTTTGCAACATTATATTTATGACCAACAAAATACATTAAATACACAAATATACCAATTAATGTAAACCGTAAAGAAAAATTAGTTATTATATAAACAAAAGGATTATCATATGATTGATATACTGGTATTGGAACACAGTACAATACCAAAATAACACTCAAAACGAGAAATACTCCTAAAATAATGCCAGCCCTAAGCCAACCATCTGCAAATTTATCATATTCTTGTTTTGCAGACTCATACACTTCAGCATATTTGGGAATAGTAGCACTCTTGGCTACATCTTCCAATCCAATACTAAGCTTTTTTGTTTCATTATCTAATTTTGAGAAATTTAAATTTAATAGTTCTATATTATTATTTAAATTAGACAAAGTTCGTAACGATCTATTATGCTCCGCAAACAATAAAATTAAGTCAAGATGACTTCTATTTTCATTATAGGAATTAATTATAGTCTCAAACTCTACACTAAGCTCTCCTATAGAGCTACCAGTTTGAAATTTATCCGTACACGCTTTAAATAATTTATACAACTGATTATTTACTGAATGTATTTTTTTAACTTGAGAAATAGAGTAATCCTGTATAATCACTGATTCAATATATCGCCTCAAATAAGGAACAATGTAACTATGAATATATTGTAAATCATTGTTTTGAACGGCTAAGTCTTTAAATTGATTAGAAAAGTTCTCTAGCAATCCACCTAATTCATCGAAACTGATAAGCTTATCCATTTTAAAGCCCTTTCAATAAAATCTAGATTTAATAACACTTATACTAATAATTACTATTATTATATCTCAATTCTATGGATAACACGTACAAACAAAATATATTTAATTTACACAAAAAATATATAATTACCTTTTAATAATACTATCTTTAACTATTCTACTGAAAAAATAATTTAGATTTTTGATAAGATCACGCGATTCAAATCAGGCTTTATCATAAATTATATAATAAATAACCCTTATATATCATCTTCATCAGATAAAACTGAATAGGCATTAATGCATAGAATAATATATGAATGTCATAAGGCATCCATATAAGATTATAAAATCAGAAAAAGAAACCATATGTAGATATGATAAAAGTTATGTTGTTTTAAATAAGAAGCTTATAACAACTATTATTAAAAATCATGAGATAGCTTATCTATTAAATAGCAGTCATATATTGGCCACAATTTTAGTTTCACCGTAGGCTTGTAGTTTTCATATTTAATCTTATGCTCTAATATATTTAGGCTTTCTAAATCATCTTCCCAACATTGGAGATGCTCTTTCCTCTCTTCTTCACTCGCAAAGTCATCATCTATTTTTACATCTTCAATACATGCTAGTATTTCTATTCGTTGTTGGTCCACTTCTAGATAGAATTGGTCATGTTGGTTCATAGTCCAAAGGCCAAAATAATAAGGGCCGTAATTTAAGTCACAAGAGCTTTTAGCCTTTTCACACTCTTCTAAGAACAATTTGTACTCTTCTAATACATAATAGGCATTAAAGATATCAAACTCCCAAATTTCATCATCTCGCTGATATGCAGGATCTCCACCAATCTTAATTTTCTTCAAATAATCAAGGGATTGGATTTTATTTCCTAAATACACATCACAATAAGCTATACAAAGCAATAATCGCATTCTATTTGGATAGTTTTCAAGTAACTGCAAAAATATGGTCTTTGCTTTTTCATATTCTTTGAGTTCAAATAAACATACGGCACGACCAAAGTTCATTTCATAATTATCTGATATACTTCGTCCCTTTTCATAAATCAGTAAGCTTCTCTCCAATTCCTCTACTGAGCCCTTATCTGCATAAGATGAAAAATGATATAAAGCCAGCCCTCGGTAGGTCTCTAGATATGGAGAATTTAGCTTTACAGCTGCAGATAGATACTCGTATTCTTTTATATTGCCCTCATCATTATAATAAAAAGCCAAATTAGTATAAACTTTAGCTTTTTCAACATCATTCAATTCATCGCTATATTTTTCTAAGAACTTCTCCAAGATAAGCTGTGAATTTTTTTCTCTCCATGCTTGTGACTCAGCATTTGCAAGCTCACAAACAGAATCAACACTATTCGGGCACTCATTAAGGAGAACCTCCGCCTCCCCTTGATTTATATTCTTCATACTACACCTTAACTATTAAACCAATACCATTTAAACTATATAGCTATAATAACATAAACCATGCCCTATGTACGTATTTGCAAAAACACCATCCCATCTCTTAACTATCTAAGAGATGAATTACATCATCTCTGCTATCGGCCTCTCCATACCCGAAACAACTCTTATGAGTAGAAATGACCGCGCAATAGTGACGGTTCCATTCGGTAACCATCCTAAATAAATATAAAATAAATACCCTCCTATATATGTTCCTGCAGCGACTTTACGTAGGACGGAGCAAAGGGACATATATAGGAGGGTATACCTTTAATATCAAATTGTAGAATGGATTCACAATTATTAAAATCCATAGGATTAATCTCAGTAAAGATGGTTCCTCGCTGTGGATTTTGCTTGGCGAAATCTTACACTCGGAACAAAGTGATGTGTGGGCTTCATCGTCGCAAGCTCCTCTGCCGCCTCACACCCTACTTTTATTCAGCCAACCCTTGTTCTCTACCGATAATATCAGCAATTTCTTGGCACAGGGATTGTAGTTCTTCTTGGTTAGGCCCTTCAGCCATGACACGAATGAGTGGTTCTGTCCCGGATGCACGTACTAAGACGCGACCTTCGTCACCAAGTTCTCCTTCAGCTGTTACGATAGCAGCTTTGATGAGGTCATTATCTTCCCAGCCAGTTTTTGTAGCTACACGAACATTTACAAGAACTTGTGGGTATTTTGTCATAATGCCGGCCAACTCAGAAAGAGGTTGCTTTTTCTCCTTCATAAGAGCTGCCACTTGAACAGCTGTTAACATGCCGTCACCAGTGGTGTTGTGATCTAAAAAGATTACGTGACCAGATTGTTCACCACCAACGGAAAGATTATGTTCACGCATGTATTCCAATACATATCGATCACCAACAGCAGTGGAAACTGTTTTCATACCAAGTTCTTCTGCTGCTTTATGGAATCCAATATTACTCATAACGGTACCAACTATGGTATCCCCTTTAAGTTTGCCTTCTTCTTTCAACTTAAGGGCGCATAGCAACATAATTTGATCACCATCGAGGACTTGACCTTTTTCATCAACCAATAAACAGCGGTCAGCATCGCCATCATTAGCAATACCAAGGTCTGCATTATGTTGTTGTACGGCTACTTGTAAGCCTTCAATATGTGTGGAACCACAATGATGATTGATATTCAAACCATCTGGATTCACGTTAATATTGATGACTTTAGCCCCTAGTCCAGACAAAATTTCCGGACCTACACTGGAAGCTGCGCCATTGGCACCATCATAAACGATAGTCAACCCTTCAAGGGACGTATCGATTGTGTGACGTACAAAATGAGCATATAAATGAGCCAAGTTACTATTGAACTCAATTTTACCAATACCATCACCAGTAGGACGCGCCAATTCATTATCTGCACTTTGACGAACATATTTTTCCAATTCATCTTCCACTTCATCAGGTAATTTATAGCCATTACCATCAAAGAATTTAATGCCATTATCTGGATATGGATTGTGAGATGCAGAAATAACAGCACCCGCATCAAAACCTTGTTGACGTACAAGGTACGCTACTGCTGGAGTTGGGATAATACCTGCAATTACTACATTACCACCAACAGAGCAAATGCCCGCCGCTAATGCACTTTCAAGCATAGAACCAGAAATTCGCGTATCGCGACCAATCAAGAACGTAGGGTGATCCTTTTTCTTACCAAAATGCGTTCCTGCCGCACGACCTAAATGATAGGCTAATTCCGGCGTTAAAAACTCATTAACAACACCACGTACACCATCTGTACCAAATAAACGAGCCATAATTATCCTCCTCTAAGGATTTGTGAAAGTTTCACAAGTCTATATATCTACCGTGTGTATCTTTTCAATAATTACTGTTGTGTATTATATCATAATATAGAAAGCATACCTACTATAAAGTCACATCTATATTACATAAATAGTATGAATCTATACTGTAATTCAATCCATCAGTATAATCCCCACTAATTAGGTTTTGCGTATTTTGCCATACATAAAATGGCCGTTTCCGCGCCATCAAGGGCAGCACTCATAATTCCCCCTGCATAGCCAGCCCCCTCACCCATAGGATAGAAACCTCCTACAGTAGGAGAAATGCGTTCTTCATTGCGTCCCATACGGAGCGGCGCAGAGGTACGCGTTTCAACGCCTGTCATACACACCGCAGGATCATCAAACCCTCGGATGCGACGCCCCCAGTATGGCAAGGCCCGCTCTAATACAGATGTGACGAATGATGGCAAGCAATCATGTAAATCGCAATTCACGACACCTGGCTCGTAGCTATATATACTATTTTGTACACTAGGTGCTTGTGAAAGCCCTAAAAACTGCCCTACTGTTTGTGCAGGCGCATGGAAGTTAGAACCGCCCAACTCATAGGCCTTGCGTTCCCATTCTCGTTGGAATGCGACGCCATCTAACGGATGAGTACCAAAGTCATCTGGACCTACGTTGACTACGATAGCACTATTAGCAACACCGCTATCCCGAGCGTATAAACTCATGCCATTTACGACAACGCCACCATCTTCAGAGGCAGATGCTACTACTTGACCTCCTGGGCACATACAGAAGCTATATGCAGTACGGCCTGATTCTTTATCGTGGTATACGAGAGAATATTCTGCTGCACCGAGGCCCAAACTAGATGGTTCTACACCATATTGGGACTCATCAATTACAGCCTGATCATGCTCAATACGAACACCGATAGCAAATGGTTTTGCCGTCATTTCCACATTGCGTTTATAAAGCATTTCATATGTATCACGTGCACTATGGCCTACACCAGACAAAACAACAGTCGTATCAATACGCTCACTACCATTAACTTCAACGCCTACGATACGGTCATTTTCAATAAACAAATCCGTTACCTTTGAACCAAAGCGAACTTCACCGCCCCATTCGATGATGCGCTCACGCATGGCTTTTACCATGGTACGCAATTTATCAGTACCTACATGAGGTTTATGTTTATATAAGATTTCTTCAGGCGCACCGAACTCTACAAAGTATTTAGATATTTCATGTAAACGCGGATGGGTAATACGAGTTGTCAACTTACCATCGGAAAAAGTTCCTGCGCCGCCTTCCCCAAATTGTACGTTGGATTCAGGTTTAAATATGCCCTTTTTCCAAAATGTTTCTACATCATGACTACGTGTATCTACATCTTGACCGCGTTCAAGCACGATTGGGCGATATCCTTCACGAGCTAAGTAAAAGGCTGCCAGCATCCCCGCAGGGCCAAAGCCCATAACTACAGGACGATGTGCTAATGGTACAGCCCCCAAAACGATAGGTTCTGGATCTTCTGCAGCAAATACAGATACATCCTTTTCTTTACCAAGCTTTCTCATGACTTGAGCTTCATTATGAACCTCAATGAATAGGGTATATACAAAAACAATGTTTGGCTTCTTACGGGCATCTACGGCACGTCGAACAACATGAATCGTTTCGATAGCACCACGTAACGGGGGATATTTCTTTTCTACAATACTTTTGATATCCGACTTAACCGTAACAGCCACGCGGAGATTTATTATTCTAATCATATCTTTCCTATTAAAGCCTCCCTTTTAGGTGAGCCTACTTCTTTAATCTTTGACCAAAATTCTTTACCACTTGACCAGTAAGAAAGTAGTCATACATCTTTATTATACAACACTACTATAAAAGCTAATATATAAATCATAAAAAGGCCCTAATAGAGAAATATTCACTCTATTAGGGTCTTTGTCGCAAGATTTCAAAGCCTCACAAAAAACTTATCATCCATTAAGTACCTTCTTTTGTATTTCTACTTTCACCCGTACCGTTGTGGTATTGCTATTAACCCCATTCGGTAATACTAAATTATAGTTACCCTGTACAGTTTCAGTAGCACCCGATACATCGATAGGTTCCGTTTGTATTTCTGTAACGGAATCAATCATTTCTTCACGACCTGTAACTGTTAATTGCGTTGGTGTAGCAGACGTGGATTTAACTTCATAACCTTCTGCTACTGTACCAACAGTCGGAACAGTAATAGGAACCGCCTTTTCTTTACGTAATAAGTTGAGTTCATATTGTGCTTGGCCTTGGTTTGGATTAATATGTACATCCAGTACATTACCTGCCGTATCCCAAGCTTCTAAAGTACTAACAGCGCTAAAGTTCTTCGTTTGACCAGCCACATTGACTTTCATCACAACCTTGCTCACTGCATTAACTTGTTGCTTACGACCAGAAACAGTTACCTCTTTCGGCACAATCGTTACCGATTTCAAAGCAATATCATCAGAGAACTTGCCGATTGGAACTATTTCAACAGGAATCGTTTTCTCTGCATATTCATCAACATTGATGGTGATGTTATCTGGTTTAACCTCCACAAGATTCATCCCTGCCGGAGGCGTAAAATTAATAGTTACATTATTTTGACCTGGTTTTACACCAGATGCATCAATATAAGCCCGTAAATTATCTGATTTCATAGACATAATGGTATCACGTGGACCAGCCAGAACAACACGGACCACATCTGGTGCATCTTCTATGATATAGCCAGAATTGAGATTTTGAACCTGTACAGGTATTGTATAGGTTACTTCCATCACAGGGTTCTGATCGCGCATGATAAAGAACCACATAACGATAGCTGCTAACAAGGATAATAATTTAGCAGGCCAATTGCGTTTCAAATGAATCATCATTTATTTGCCCTCCATTTCCACATACTAGTAATGGTTTGACGAGGGCGTTCCATAAAGGTGCGCAATGCCTCTTTAATTTGATCCTCTGGTAAATGGCGATAAATATGACCCCCATATGTATAAGAGATGGTCCCTGTTTCCTCACTGACAACGACTACCACAGCGTCTGTTTGCTCAGATAAGCCAATAGCTGCACGGTGACGTGTACCTAGTTCGGTACTCAATGTGCGGTCCTCAGTCAACGGCAACAAGCAGCCCGCTGCACGGATTCGCCCATCACGAATAATCAAGGCCCCATCATGAAGCGGTGTACTAGGAACAAAGATATTTTTAATCAACTCGCGGCTCAATACAGCATCGATAAGAATACCAGTATCTACAAAGTCATTGAGACCTACTTCACGTTCAAAAACGATAAGTGCCCCCGTATGTTCACGAGACATAACGCGAGCCGCAGCCATCACTTCATTAATGGCCATATCCATTTCTTCTTCGTTTACATTTTGTGCCTTGCTGAAGATTCGTCCACGCCCCAATTGTTCTAGAGCACGACGCAATTCAGGTTGGAATACAACGGGTAACGCAAAGAGAAGAACGGTCATACTTTGTTGCAAAATCCAGTTGATAACGTATAGATTTAACAGATGACTCAATAAATTTAAAATTGCCAACATAACGAGACCTTTTAAAAGAGAAACGGCCCGTGTATCTTTAAGCAATTTATATAAATAGTAAATACCAATAGCAACGATTATGATATCAACAATATCAAGAAGCCTAAAGGTATGTATAAGTGCGTCAATATGCATAAAAATAGCTCCTTATACAAAATAATAAGGTACAATCAATTCTTTGACTGTACCTTATATTTTAACTCATTTTGAGAGTACTGTAAATTTATAAACAAACGCTGAATGAGATTTTTATTAGATGTTTTGTGTTTCAATCCAAACATCCATTTGGCCCCCACAAACCATGCCTTCTTTAACAGCTACGTCATCATCGAGATGAACATCGATACGACGGTGAGCTTCTTTTTTATTCAAAGAGTCCACCGCACTTAGGCGGATTTCATTTTCCGCACGGCCACCGCCGATAGTACCAAAAATAGATCCATCAGGAAATACAACCATAGATGTACCAGCTTTACGAGGTGTGGATCCACAGGTATATAAAATAGTGGCTACTGCTAAGGTTTCGTTTTTACGTTCACTAAGGTATTCAATAAACTCACGATTCATGGATCACTCTACCTTTCCGCAATGAGCCGCCTTTTTTACCACGCACCACTGCCAAATATTCACTAACGATAGATAATGCAATTTCCTCAGGCGTTTGAGCTCCTAAATCTAGACCAATAGGCGCATATACCATATCTAACTCATCTTGAGTCCATCCCTGCTCACGCAACACTTCAAAAGCGTGATGGATGCGTTTTTGGCTGCCCATAACGCCCATATAGGTAGGCAAGTACCCTCGTAATTGTTCTAAGCATATATTATCGTACTCATGAGCACGTGTCACAATGATAAAACCAGTATATTCATCAAGAGGTAAATCGTTCTTGAAGTTTTCTAAAGGTAAGCATTTACGTATGACACGTTCATCAAAGAATTCAGGAACTACATATTCTGGACGGTCATCTACGACTGTAACACGACATCCAATAAACAACAGCAAATCTGTAATAGCTCGGCTAACATGACCTGCGCCTAATACGAGAACTGACGGATCATTTTCTACAGGTTGTACGAAACACTCCATTTCGCCTACCATGCATAGAGAATTTAGCTTTGCTTTATCTACAGTAAACCCTTCAATAGGAGTTCCGTATAGAACCCTTCCATCTTCAGCATAAATAGTCTTATCCCCTTGACGAGGACCGGATAGAACAGTAACCATCACAGTAGTTTCAGTAACCTGTAGACGATCTTTCATCACATCATAAATTGTTTCCATCTAGATTCCTTTCATAATCCCAAGCGGTAACAGCCTCTAATACACCTCCACCGACAGCAAGGGATTTATCTGAAATACTATAGCAATGAGACTCTTCACAACGAGCATCCACATCAGCCAACTTAAAATGATCTGATACGATGAGCCCACTTTTTAAAATGCCTCGTAGAATACCTGTAATTTTCGCTCTTACTGGTTCTTCATCAACATAACCAATTACTTCATTAGCTTGTACAGAATCCCCAATATGACGTTTTGCTGTAAATAGTCCAGCCTTTGGAGAATGAATAACACGCTCATGAGTGTAGCCACCTACATTTCCAGGGATACCTGTATTAGGTTGAGCTGGTCCATCATAGATACAGCGACCTAATGAATGACCACGCATCGTTTCAATGACCACATCTACATCTTCTCCAGCAGTAAATCCAGGGCCCACACCGATAACGAGATCTGCATCATCCCGTTTTGTACCAAGATTCTTTTTACTCAAAATAGCATCGACTACAATCTCTGGTTTTAAAGTGTCCAATAATTCCTCATATGAGCTAGTGACAACGGGGATGATTTCCTGTGCCAATGTATCCTTCACTTCACCAAGAGACACATGACGAGCAACAAAACGTTCCAAAATCATTTCTCCACGATGAACCGCATTACCGTAACATACTTCGCGGCGAATCATGGTAGGAATCGCTATTTCACTAATTACAACGGGATATCCCGCCCGTCTCAATCTATATACAGCGCCAGAAGCGATGTCTCCGCCTCCACGCATGAGTACCAATGGTTTCATAATGCCTCACTTTCACGATGTTTCAAACGCTCAAAATCATCGGGTGTATCGATATCGTCGCCAATATCATCACTAATCCATAATTTCACGACATGGGCTTTACCATCACCATGAATAATGGTCTTACCCCCTTGATCCCCTTGAATCTGTTGTAAATAATCAAACCAATGAGAACCAAAGAGAACGGGATTTCCCGAGTGATAATTTGCCCCATAATGTGGAACGACGATAGTTTTCGGATGAAAGTTTTCATTAAACGCACGAATGACCTCGTGTACAACAGCACTCGTCAGAAGTGGTTGATCTCCTACTGAACAGAGAATACCGTCTAGCGGTATGGATGACGTATTCATCAAATGACGTACTCCCATCGCTATGGATACTCCTTGCCCCAGTTCAGGATGGTCATTTCGAATGGCTTCAAAACCATAGTTTGTGACAATAGGTTCTAGTTTCTCATGATCATCACCAGTAACTGCCACAAAAGGTAGCTTACAGGACATAGTAGAAGCTACCTGTCCACCCCATCCACCTTGAAGAGCCCCACAGACCGCATCTAGAACAGTCTTGCCACGCCAGGGTAAGAGCTGCTTATTACATCCCATACGCTTGGATTGCCCTCCCACAAGGAGGACAATGCCAATATGCAAAGGACGACGGTCTATGGGGTCTCTCATGGGACTAAAAGCGGTATCACAATTTGCTTTCACATTAGTCATGAGTACCTACCGACATTGAATAATGCGACGGATTTCACAACTTGCTTTGTATCCATCAGCCAAAATGATAGCCGAAATATCGCTATCAACAATATGATCAATAAAATCATCGATAATGCGATGTTGTACTGTTTCATAACCAGTACAGAATAGTATTTTCTTACCTTTACTGTATTGGAATAAACCTTGCCTATGCAAAACAAGATCAGCCAACATACTAGGAGTTACAATAGCCCCCATATCGCGTTTTACAATATCTTGAACAAGCTCGATATTATGTACGTGCTCATCATCTAACGGGGCCCCTAGCATTTGTAGATTCACGAGGCCAATCGTAGTCTTTGTAAGAGATGGAATGACAGGTTCGGTCGTCTTAGGTGCCTTGAGCCATTTTTCCTTCGCCCCATCTGCTTCTACAACAATTTGCCAATTGGGATGTAACTTGGATAAACCATCGATAAGATCACAATCTAAGGAGTCTACTTTTGTTCCTGTAATTCCAGCGAACCACGCACCACAATAGCCACGTAAAAGTCGGTCAGTACAATACTCATCAGCTTCATTAATATTATGAGTATAAATCGGTTCATAATGAGCCACCTGAGACTCATAAAGTCGAGTCGTAGTCGTAACTACGATGGGCTGACCTTTCAGCCGTCCATATTCTACTAGTTTTGAAAGCACAGTCGTTTTACCGCCTGCCCCAACAAGGGCAACGATTCCCGGCTGAATCAATCGATTCCAATAGGATGTTTGTGATGTCATAGAACCAGGCCTCCTTAGAAAGTAAAAGGAACTAGAAATCTCTATACTTTATATTTCTCGTCCATAGCCATAAATACCTTCTCAGGTGTCATAGGTAATGTACGAATATCCGCACCAACTGCATTTTTAATGGCATGTTGGATAGCAGGGCACCCCGTATTGATGACAACCTCACCAATAGATTTAGCTCCGAAGCCACCTGTAGGCTCGTAAGATTCTACAAAGTCTGTATGTAATTCACCAATATCCTGACGGGTTGGGATTTTATAAGTCATAAGATTATTTGTTTCCAAACGACCATTGTTGGAATAGCGTACATCTTCATATAAAGCCATGCCGATAGCTTGTACCACACCACCCTCAACTTGAACGCGAGCCAATTTAGGGTTGATAACAGTACCGCAATCAACACAAGAATAGAAATGAAGAGGAATAACCTTACCTGTTTGTTTATCTACCTTTACCTCAGCAATAGATGCCATAAATGGAGGTGGAGACGTATGACTGCCCCATGTAGCGAAACCAGACAATTGCTCCGCATTAGCACCAACTAATAATTTTGGTGCCAATTGATGGATATCCATTGTTTTAGCACCATCTTTTGTGGTAGCTACAACGCCGTCAAAGTCAACGTTTTCAACGTCGGTTTCAAAGAATTGAGCAAATTTAGCAATAATCTTAGTGCGTAACTCTTCTGCAGCCATCTTAGCAGCAGTCCCCGTTACATAGGTTGTACTAGATGCGTAGGACCCTGGATCGAATGGTACGATATCTGTATCTGATTCAATAACAGTCATATATTCCATAGGACAACCTATTACTTCACAGGCCATTTGAGTTAATACGGTATTAGACCCCATGCCCATATCAGAAGATCCAGTATACAATGTATAATTGCCATCGTCACCAAGTCGGATTTCAACAGATGCTACGTCGATATTTGCGACACCAGAGCCTTGTAATGCTAAAGCCATGCCAAGTCCACCGCGATAGCGCTCATCGATGTCCCAAGAATGAGGGCGTTCATCCCAACGAGCCATTTCTTTTACACGATTTACAGTATCTTGGAAAAGACCAGAATCAAGATATTCATCTGGAGCATATACTAAGCTTTGTTCACCTTCCGCTATTAAGTTCTTCTGACGTAATTCAGCTGGATCAATCCCCATCTTATCAGCTAACTGATTTACTGCACATTCTAATGGCCACAATGCTTCTGTTGCACCATACCCACGGAAAGCACCACCCGGAGTTTGGTTAGTATACACACCTTCTGTACCATAATGAACAGCAGTAGCTTTGTTGTACAAAGGCACAGATTTATGTTCACCAGCCGTAGTAGTAGTGAAGCAATGAGTTGCATGTGCCCCAGCGGCTGTGATGGAGTCCATATCAATAACTTTAATAATGCCATCTTTTGTAGCACCTACACGGATTTTCCATTCACGAGCATGACGTGTAGTAGAGCAAGTTTGTGCTTCTGTACGATCGTATAAAAGATAACAAGGTTTTTTCAATGTCCACGCTACGAAAGCTGTCATAATTTCTGTACAAGCTGTTTGTTTAGAACCAAAGCCACCACCAATACGAGGCTTAATTACACGGACTTTTGTAGCCGGAATACCGAGTGCACGAGCGATGTGACGGCGTACATGGAATACGATTTGCGTAGAGGATACAATAACTACACGACCTAGCGCATCTATATATCCAAAGCTTTGGAATGGTTCCATCGCTGTTTGGCGTGTGGCCTGGTCAAAGTATGTACCTTCTGCCACGTAATCACATTTAGCGAGTTCTGCTTCCACATCTCCTACCCGTTTGTGATAGGATACGCAAATATTGCGTTTGTAATCTTGACCTACGGGGATATTGTTATGAATATCATCCTCAGGATGTACTATAGTTTCATGGTCGATAGCAGTGTGCATATCAAGTACAGGTTTCTGTACTTCGTATTCAACCTTGATAAG
>ERZ772945.1682-NODE-1682-length-15049-cov-10.793584_pt1 | contig 15049 bp, 12 predicted proteins | sample MGYA00511681_ERZ772945 | MGnify/ENA primary metagenome ERZ772945 (study PRJEB29015, sample SAMEA2737943) | human oral metagenome | biome: human oral; feature: human-associated habitat; material: dental | place: China | collected 2143 ...
CGCCGCGTGCGCGCGCATACGGGCCGCGAGGCGCCCGCCCGGTGCGCCCCCTGCGCGGCGCGGGACTGCCCTACTCAAGGAGGCCATTGCTCACCATGTCTGCGGCCGACAGGCCGGGGGAAACGGGGTTTCCGGAAGAGTCCTCGAGGAGGCCCTGCGCCTCCAGGTAATCGATGTAGCTCTGCCATCGATCGAGGTCGGCGTGTCCGACGCTGTCGCTGGCGTCCTTCCAGTAGCGTGACGCGAGCATCTCCTGGCTCTTGGCGGCCAGTTCCCGGTCGATGGAGGCGTCTGGGTTGGCGTCGATGAGCGCGTCGACCGCGCCTGCCGGGTCGGCAACGGCGTCCGCGTAGCCCCTCTGGGTGGCTTGTATGAAGCGCCGCGCCAGGTCTGGGTTCTCGTTGAGGTAGGCGGGGGTTGTTACCAGTCCAAGCTCAGCAGGAGTCGTTTCGACGCCGTAGTCGGCGGGCATGAACCACTTGAGGGGGGTGCCCTCAAGGTCGGCCTCGATGCCCTCCCACGTGGTGAGCCCTTCGGCGAAGTCCGCACTTCCGTTGTAGACGGCCGCGTAGGCGCTCGTGCCCAGCAGAGCGGTCTCCACGTTTCCTTCGCCTCCGTCGTTGCGGATCATCGCCCGCACCTTCGCAACCCCTTCGGAGGCTCCCCACGTGGCGAAGAGTTTGCCGTCGAGGTCGGCCGGCCTCGTGATGTCGGCATTGTCCGCCCGCACGGCGATTCCTTGCGACGATTGCTGTTGGAGGTTGAAGACCATCGTCATGGCGTCCCCGCGAGCCCGGGAGCCAATGACGGAGTAGGCGCCTTCGAAGGCGAAGTCGGCGCCTTTGGACAGGAGGACGGAACCCGATCCCGCCTCGGAGTAGGGCAGGATTTCCACGTCGATTCCGGCTTGGTCGTAGTAGCCGCGGGCCATGGCGAGGTAGATCCCCGAGTGATTGGTGTTGGGCGTCCAGTCCAAGGCCACGCTGACGGTTTGTTTCGCCGAGCCGCCCCGCTCGTCTGTGCTCGCACCTGCGCAGCCGGTCAGGATGGCGCAGGCGGATAGTAGCGCGGCGGATGCCGCGAGTGCGCGTCTCATGTCTGTCCTCTCAGTCGTGGGTGAGCGCGTCGTCGAGCCACGCCAGGTAGTCGCGCCCGCTCGGGCGCGTGAACCACCTGGTGTGCTCGCCGAAGAAGATGTCGAGGCACCAGTCGGCGCCGTGGAGGGAACGGGTTGCCCCGTACTGGTACTCGATCCAGTTCAGTGCCGCTTCGGCTTGGACGAGGGGCATCATGGTGACGAGTCCGCGCCTCTCGTCGGGGCTCAGCGGGCGGATCTCTTCGTAGCCCTCGATGAGTGCCAGCGTGACGTCTGCGCGTACGGCGTCTTCGTCGCCATCGACGATTCGTGTCCATTCGAAGGCATTGCGTTCGATCGCGAGCGCCAGGTCGTAGACGGCCGGGTTTCGGTCCGCCAGGCCGAAGTCGATGACCTGTGAGGGGTTGTTTCCGTCCCAAAAGACGTTGGAAACGTGCAGGTCCCCGTGGGTCCATGCGACCGGCAGCCTGGGTGCTATGTCCGCGTAGGAGGCTGCGAATTGCAGGTGAGGCGCCCACTGGTCTTCGATACGCCGCCCTGAGTGCGCCAGGTATGCCCGAACACCGGGGCGTTCGGCGAGCCATCGGGGCAGGTTGCGCCTGGGATCGGAGGCGAAGAGGTGCATGCTCGATTGATAGGCGCACGCGGGGTTGCGTCTCGCGCGATAGCCGGCCGAGGCGATAGCCAGGCGCGCGGTCATGGCTCCCAGGGCGCGGGCCTCGTCGAGGGTGCGGGGCACCGTCCAGGTGGGGGCGTCGCGGTATCGGTCCTCGCCTTGGGCACCTTCGTATACCTCCCACGTTCCGGCGGGTGTTTCCCAGAGGGTGTCGTGGTCGGCGAAGCGTAGGAGGGCCGGTGTGGGGATCCCCCTGTCACGCACGTGGGCGACCAAGCCGTGGACCGCTCGCAGGTGGTCGGCGGGAAGCGTGCGAGGGCCGTGTCGTTTGATGAAGACGGTGCGAGGGCCGACGTCGACGAGGATTCCCGCAGTGGTGGGGCGATTCGACACCGTCAGTGGGGTGCCGGCCAGGGGTTGTTCGAGGCGTCCGAGGACGTCCGCGATCTCGGAATCGGAGATGACGGGCCAGGCCCTGGTCGTCACATCGAGGTGCGCGTTCTTCTCGTTCACTGCGGCTCTTTCGCGTGCGCGCACGAGCCCTCGTGGAAGAAGTGTCTGCGTCCCTACGCCGGTATGACCCGGATCAGGTGTGTCGGTCGGAGGCTCGCCTCCCTCTCAGCCCCTCGTCTCCGGGGCTCCCGTGCATCGGGTCACACCATACACGAATGTGACGACGCTATCAAACGTCGGCGAGACGGCATCGCGTCGGCCTCATCGCCGACAAGGACGCCGACCGGCGTCTTCTGTCCTATTGTCCAGCGCCGAATTCGATGCGAGAACGCGCCTTCCGCATGTCGCTGTAGGCGATGGTGGTGGCGTTGCCGTCGACGTCGATGGTCGCACCGGACTCGTCGGCGTCGACGACGCGTCCGCTGACGTGTCCGCCGGCACGCAGCTTCACGCGAACGAGTCGCCCGACTTGGCGCAGCCAGTGGTCGACCTTGGTGAGTTCGCGCTCGGCGCCGGGCGTGGACACCTCGAGCAGGTATTCGCCGTCGATCGGATCGGCGTCGTCCAGGGCTCGGGACACGGCCCGAGACACGTTCGCCAGGGCATCCGAGTCGACGCCTCCGGCGCCGATAGGCGCGTCAACGATGACCCGCAGGAGGGGTGTGTGGTCGGAGCGCGAGCGCGTCACCGATTCCAGCTCCAGGCCAGCCTGCTCAACGATAGGTGCGAGGAGTTCCTCAAGCGAAACGTCTGAGGTGGACGATGCCATAAGCGCCTGTCTTTCTTCTGCCGTACGCGGGTCAGTTACCTATCCTACCCAGGGGTGTGGGATGATGCGGGTGTGCGTTTCGCGAAACAGACTTTGAACACACGCCGCGCGCTGAGCGTTTTCGCCGTTGGCGCGGTGGTTGTGGCGTTGTCCGCTTGCCAGGCTTCCTCCCTGCCCTCGCTGTCGGGTTTCGAGGCCGTGAGGGACCAGGCGGCTCGGACCGAGTCGGCTGCTTCTTCCCGAGCCTCCCAGTTGGCGTCGCTTGCAACCGATTGCGCCTCCTGTTCGTCGGCTCTGCGCGCCGCCGCCGCTTCCTCCGACGAGCGTCTCGAGGCACTGGGCGGGCTGTGGGATCCGTGGGGTGGAGACACCCCCGATGGCGAATCGGCGCCTGCGGCCGTGTCTGAGGCACCCACCGAGGTTTCCGCGTACGTGTCGTGGCTGGCCAGGACCGCAACGAGAGACTTGGAGATCGCTTCCGACCCACATCGGTCGAGTTCTGAGCAGGCGCGTACCCTTGCGGCAGCCGCGCTGGGACGCTACGCGACGGCGGTGACTGTGAGCCGCGCCTACGGGATCGCGCTGGATTCCGGAGCGGACCAGGCACTCCTGATCAATGACCGTACCAACGCGGCCTCCCGACAGGGCGTCCAAACCTGGTCGATCGATCTTTTCGATTCCCCGTCGGTGACGCCCGTCTTTGCCCCGTCGGGGAAGGACCTGTCGTCCTCGGCGGAGCTGTCGGCGGCGGTGGCCACGTGGGATTGCACCGCCTCGACTCTCCCCAAGGCGCAGACGAGCGCGGGCACGCTGAGCGATGCCTACGACGTCTCCGGGGAGCTTCTTGTCCGTGCACAAACGGCTCTGCGCGCCGGGGCAGCGGACGCGCGCACACCGCGTTGCGAGCTCTCAACTCTGGATGCCGCTTCGTTGGCGTCGAACCTCCTGGCCGCCGATGCGGCCATGCTGGCCTCTGAATCGGCGTCCGTGCGTTCCGCTGGGGCGAGCGCCGCGCTGGTGGACATCGAGCAGTGGGCACCGCGAACGCCCCTTCCAGCGCTCATCGGCACACGCTGAGACCGGATCTGCTCCGCGCCCCGCGTGTTAGGCGCTCACAGTCGCGCGGCGATGTCGTCTCCGATCTGGGAGGTTGAGCGCACGAGCGGCGTTCCGGCCGCCGCGGCCTCGGCGCGCGCCGCCATGTCGGCGTCGATCGCCGCGCGCACACGCTCGGCTTCCTCGGCGTATCCCATGAAGTCGAGCATGAGCGCGACCGAGGAGATGGTCGCGGTCGGATCCGCCTTGCCCTGCCCCGCAATGTCGGGGGCGGAGCCGTGCACGGGCTCGAACATCGAGGGGTACTCGCGCGATGGGTTAAGGTTGGCGGACGCGCTCAGGCCGATCCCACCGGTGACTGCGCCCGCCTCGTCGGTGAGGATGTCGCCGAAGAGGTTGTCGGTGACGATGACGTCGAAGCGGCCCGGGTCGGTGACCATGTAGATGGTGGCGGCGTCGATGTGGCAGTAGTCGACGCGCACGTCGGGGTATTCCTCCCCCACCTCGTCGACGATGCGGCGCCACATGTGTCCGGCGTTGACCAGCACGTTGTGCTTGTGCACCAGGGTCAGGTGGTTCCTGCGGGACGAGGCAGCCTCGAAGGCGTAGCGCACTACCCTCTCGACGCCGTAGGCGGTGTTGACGCTGACCTCGGTCGCAATCTCGTGGGGGGTACCGACCCTCACGGCGCCGCCGTTGCCGCAGTAGAGTCCCTCGGTGCCCTCGCGAACGACGACGAAGTCGATGTCGCCGGGATTGGCCAGGGGGCTGGGCACCCCCTCGTAGTACTTCGACGGGCGCAGGTTGACGTAGTGGTCGAGCGCGAAGCGCAGCTTGAGGAGTAGCCCTCGCTCGAGGACGCCGGAGGGGACGGAGGGGTCTCCGACCGCTCCCAGGAGGATGGCGTCGTGGCCCTTGATGGCCTGAAGATCGTCGTCCGTGAGTGTGTCGCCGGTGGCATGCCAGCGCCGCGCCCCCAGATCGAAGTGGGTCGTGGAGTAGGCGATGGCGCGGTCGGCCAGAACTCGGTCGAGGACCTTCAGGCTCTCGGGTACGATCTCCTGGCCGATCCCGTCCCCGGGGATTACTGCGATTTTCAGTGTCATGCATCCATCTTCCCCGCTGACGCTTCCCTCGGCCCGCCCGGTCCGACCCGTGGGCTGTTTCATTGGTTACGCCGTTTCAGCGAGGCGGGGTCGCCGGAACATTCGTGCGTTCCGGCGACCCCGCGATCGGTATCGGGTTGATCAGATCCACGCGCCCGAGGGAGCGAAGAGGTACCAGCGCCCGTCAATCGTCTGCCAGCCGGTGACCATGTGGCCGTCGGAGGCGAAGTAGTACCAGGTGCGCCCAATCTGCTGCCAGCCGGTGAGCATGGCGCCGGAGGGGCCGAGGTAGTACCAGGTGGCTCCGAGCTGCTGCCAGCCGGTGAGCATAGCGCCGGAGGAGGACAGGAGGTACCAGCGTCCATCGACCTGCACCCAGCCGGTGTTCATGATGCCTGTCGCTGGATCGATGTAGTACCAGCTTCCGCCGCTCATGAGCCATCCGGTCACGCGGGCGCCGTACGCGTTGTAGTAGCTCCAGGCGCCATCCTGGTTATCCCAGCCTGTGACCATCATGCCGTTGGCGTCGAAGCGGTAGGTGGCCTCGCCGATGGTGAGGGTTCGAGAGGTGGCGAACGTGGAGTCTTCGAGTTGCCACTTCCACCCGTTGCCGGTGTTGACCCAGTGGGCGGGCTCCGTCGTGGGGGCGGGATCCGGCCTCGGCTGCGGCGTGGGGGCGGGTCCCTCACCGGGATCGGTGAGGCCGAGGTAGGAGGCGTCCATCCTCATGAATTCGATGTTCTTGTAGCCGCCGGACTCATACAGCAGGCCCCAGGTTCCGTCGGCGAGGGGGTGCAGCGTCGAGTAGGCCATCTCGCCGCTCTCGAAGACCTTGCCGTCACTCCAGGTGAAGCCGTCGTCGTAGGAGACGCGCACCGTGCCGTTGGCGCGGGCGCTGGCGGAGTCCGCGTTCGAGAAGAGCAGCACGCGGGCGCGAGCCGAGCCCTCGGGGGCATCCGGGTAGGCGCGCACGATCGACGCGTTGTTGCGCGGATCGGTCAGATCCCAGTTGTGCCGGAAGGGTCCCCAGGTCTGGCCTCCGTCGTAGGAGATCGCCTCTAGGCGCTGCCCTGCGGTGCCCTGCGTGCGCGAGTTGAGAAGGAGACGCCCGTCGGAGAGCTCGACCACCTTGTTCTCGTCGGCGCTGCCCTCGGTGGGCGCGCCCGGCTTCCAGGTGGCTCCGTGGTCGTCGGAGTAGACCGAGACGGCCATGAGCGAGGTGGTACCGGCGTTGGCGACGGCGTACTGCTGGATGAGGCGGCCGGCGTGTGCGCCGTAGCGTAGCTGGATGCCTTCGCCGGAGGAGGCGAAGCGGGTGAACCACTCGCTCTCGTGCCCGGCGGTGACCTGGTCGGTGATGGTGCGCGGGTTCACCCAGGTCTCACCGTTGTCGTGGGATTCGATGACGTGGGCGTGCAGGATGTTGCGTGCGCTCGGGTCGGTTCCGAGCTGGGACTTGAAGAGGCCCGCGTCGTAGGACTTGACGGAGAAGAGGAAGATCGTTCCGCTCGTGCGGTCGACAACAAAGGAGGGATCGGAGTATCCGACCTTGTCCGCACCGGGGGTACCGGCGATTGCGGTCCTCACGGGGGTCCAGGACTTGCCGCCATCCTTCGAGATGCGGTAGATGATCGAGTTTGCCTGGGGGGCGTCCTGGCAGTTGTCGGGGCGCCCATCCCATGCGGCCAGGATCCAGCCGTTGGTGGCGGTGGTCAGCGCGGGAATTCGGTGGCAGGTGAAACCGGCGAGGCCGGGGGAAGCGAGGCGGACCTTGTCGCCAATCGCGTAGTCCTGCGGGGTCTCCAGCGGGTCCGGGGCCGGGGGACGCTCACCCTGGGCGACGGTCACCGGGTCGACGTTGGCGGTGATGTCGCCCGCGATAACGTTCGTTCCCTCGCGGTCCCGCGTCGCGGCCCAGGTGGAGGTGGGGGTGAAGTGTCCGGCCGCAACATCGTCGGCGGTCACGGTGTGTGTCGCGGTCGTGCACTGCTTGGTGGTGTGCGCGGGCAGGTTGTGCCAGCGGCAGTTGGGGGCGCCGGTGGTCAGCACACCGGACAGGTTCGAGGCGACCGGGAAGACGGTGAGTGCACTGTCCGTGTTGTTCGTGTACGTGAAGGTGACGGTGATAACGTCACCGGCGTAGACGGTCTCACCATTGGAGTCGGTTCGCGAGGCGGTGACGGTGATCGGGGTCGAGTCTGCATCGGTCGCTAAGGTAGATGCGCCGTTCGTGGTCGCAGTGTCACTGTCTGGCGTAGCCAGCGCTGGGGCGGCCAGGGACGCGCACAGGAGTGCAGCACCCGAGGCAGCGGCGAGGGCTCGCCCAAAGTGGCGGAGGGTCATCGTTGCTCCTTCCGGGACGGGTTGTCAACATGCGGCTGGCACATCGGGGCTGGCCGGCCACAAGATTCATCATACAAATTTAGATGCTCGCTAACCAGTTGTATGAGAAACATCGTCGCAGCAGCGATCCATAATTGCTTGCAAACCCGCTGGATATTCCCGTCCATTCCCCTCGCCACTCGACCAATCCGCACAGAAACTAACCACTCCCCTATCCCCGGCGTGCCGCAGGCCTCTGCGCCTGTCCAACTCCACCCCTGAACGCCTCGCACGGCGCCGCCGCGCCGCGCTGGCTCCCCTGCGGCGGCCGCGATATCCCAACGACGAGGGGCGAGCCTGCCCAACCGCGGGCAGTACTCGAACCGAACAGAAGCGACCCCGGCCTCGTTCCGAGAGCGGAACGAGGCCGGGGCGCTATCGCGCGAGGAAGAGCGAAGGAATCAGCGCGCGGCGCTGCCCTCGGTGTAGTCCTCGTCGGAATCGGTCCAGCCGAAGGCCTTGCGCAGCTTCTGGCCAGTCTTCTCGATCGGATGGGCCTCTTCCTCGGCCCGCAGCGCCTTGAACTCCAGCGCTCCGTTATCCTGGTCGGCGATGAACCTGCGGGCGAAGGTGCCGTCCTGAATGTCTGCCAGGACAGCCTTCATAGCCTCCTTGGAGGACTCGTTGATGACGCGCGGACCCGAGACGTAGTCGCCGTACTCAGCGGTGTCGGAGCACGACCAACGCTGCTTGGTGATGCCACCCTCGTTGATGAGGTCGACAATCTGCTTCATCTCGTGGCAGACCTCGAAGTAGGCGATCTCGGGCTGGTAGCCGGCCTCGACCAGCGTCTCGAAGCCGTACTGGATGAGGTGGGAGACGCCGCCGCACAGGACCGCCTGCTCGCCGAAGAGGTCCGTCTCGGTCTCCTCGGTGAAGGTCGTCTTGATGACGCCCGCGCGGGTCGCGCCGATGCCCTTGGCGTAGGACAGCGCCAGCGCCCACGCCTCGCCGGAGGCGTCCTGCTCGACGGCGACGATGGCGGGGACGCCGCGGCCGTCCAGGTACTGGCGGCGCACGGTGTGGCCCGGGCCCTTGGGGGCCACCATGCACACGTCGTGCCCCTCGCCCGGATCGATGTACCCGTAGCGGATGTTGAAGCCATGGGAGAAGAACAGCGCGGCGCCCTCTTTGAGGTTGGGGGCGATCTGCTCGGCGTACACGAAGCGCTGCACCTGGTCGGGGGTGAGGATCATGACCACGTCGGCGGCGGCGGTCGCCTCGGGGATGTCGGCCACCTCCAGGCCCGCGGCCTCGGCCTTCTCCCACGACGACGAGCCGGGGCGCAGGCCGACGATGACGTCAACGCCGGAGTCCTTGAGGTTGAGCGCGTGGGCGTGGCCCTGCGATCCGTATCCGATGACGGCGACCTTCTTCGACGCGATGAGGCCCAGGTCCGCGCCGTCGTCGTAGATGACTTCTGCCATTGTTATTTCTCCTTCAGTTGATCCGTGATCGAACGCGACCCGCGGCCGATCGCCACGGCGCCCGACTGGACGAGTTCGGAAACGCCGAAGGGCTCCAGTGCCGCCAGCAGCGCTTCAAGTTTCGACAGGGACCCGACCGACTCGATGACCACCGAGTCGTGCTGGACGTCGACCACGTGGGCGCGGAAGAGCTCCACGATCTGCAGCACGCCCGTGCGGGTGGCGTCGCCCGCGGCCACCTTCATGAGCAGCAGGCGCCTCTCGACGCTCTCCTCGGGCTCCATCTCGACGACCTTGAGGACGTTGACCAGCTTGTTGAGCTGCTTGACGACCTGCTCCAGGGGCGCCTCGTCGGCGTCCACGATGATCGTCATGCGGGAGATCTCGGGGTGCTCCGTCTCCCCCACGGCCAGTGATTTGATGTTGAACGCGCGGCGGGCGAAGAGCGCGGCGACGCGGGTGAGGACGCCGGGCTTGTTCTCCACCAGCACGGCGAGGGTGTGCCTGTTGGCCATCAGTCTTCGACCTCCCAGTTCGGGGCCATGCCCTTGGCGTAGCGGATCTCGTCGTTGGACACCCCGGCGGCCACCATCGGCCACACCATCGCGTCCGGGGACACGCGGAAGTCGATGAGGACGGGGCGGTCGTTGATGCCCATCGCCCACTCGATCGCCTCGTCGACCTCGTCGGCGCTGCGCACGGTGCGCGCCGCCATTCCATAGGCGGTGGCGAGCATCTCGAAGTTGGGGATCTGGTCGCCGTCGGCGGGGTTGAGCGTCGTGTTGGAGTAGCGCTTCTTGAAGAACAGGGACTGCCACTGCCGCACCATGCCCAGGACGCCGTTGTTGATGAGGGCGACCTTGATGGGGATGTTGTTGATCGAGCAGGTGGCCAGCTCCTGGTTGGTCATCTGGAAGGAGCCGTCGCCGTCGATCGCCCACACGACCCTATCGGGGACCCCCACCTGGGCGCCCATCGCGGCGGGCACGCAGTAGCCCATGGTGCCCGCACCGGAGGAGGACAGGAAGGAGCGGGGGCGCTCGTAGGCGATGAACTGCGCGGCCCACATCTGGTGCTGGCCCACCCCGGTGACGTAGACCGCGTCGGGGCCCGCCAGGGCCGACAGCCTCGCGAGCACGCGCTGGGGGGCGATGCGCCCGTCCTCGGGCTCGCTCCACCCGATCGGGTAGCGCTTGCGGAGCCGGTCGATGTAGCGCCACCAGCCGGTGATGTCCGACTTCCCCTCCGACGAGGCGCGGGCCACCTCGTCGGCGAGCACCGGCAGGGCCTTGGCCAGGTCGGCGACGATGGGGATGTCGGCGTGGCGGTTCTTCGAGATCTCCGCGGCGTCGATGTCGATGTGGACCACGCGCGCCCGGGGCGCGAAGGCGTCGAGCTTGCCCGTCACCCGGTCGTCGAAGCGCGTGCCGAGCGCGACGATGAGGTCCGCGCGCTGCAGGGCGCCGACGGCGGCGACGGTGCCGTGCATGCCGGGCATCCCCAGGTTGTGTCGGTCGGAGTCGGGGAAGGCGCCGCGCGCGGTGAGCGTCGTGACCACGGGGGCGTCGGACGCCTCGACGAGGCGCGCCAGGGGCCCGCTGGAGCCGGAGCGGACGACGCCTCCGCCGACGTAGAGCACGGGGGCCTGCGCGTCGCAGATGGCGCGGGCGGCGGCGCGCACCTGTTTCATATTCGGTTTGCCGGCGACCCGGTACCCGGGCAGGTCCAGGGCCGGGGGCCACGAGAACTCCATCTGGGCCACCTGGGCGCTCTTCGCGATGTCCACCAGGACGGGGCCGGGGCGCCCTGTTGCGGCCAGGTGGAACGCCTCGGCGATGCGGGCGGGGATCTGCGAGGCGTCGGTCACCAGGAAGGAGTGCTTGGTGACCGGCATCGACGCGCCGACCACGTCCGCCTCCTGGAAGGCGTCCGTCCCGATCAGGGAGGCCCCGACCTGGCCGGAGATCACGACGATGGGCACGGAGTCCATGTGCGCGTCCGCCAGGGCGGTGAGGGTGTTGGTCGCCCCCGGACCGGATGTCACCAGGGCGCACCCGACCCGTCCGGTCGCCAGGGCGTACCCCTCGGCGGCGTGCCCGGCCCCCTGTTCATGGCGGACGAGGATGTGGTTGAGCTTCGAGCTCATGAGCGGGTCGTAGGTCGGCAGGATCGCGCCTCCGGGCATTCCGAAGACGTCGGTGACGCCGAGGGCTTCAAGGCTTGCGACGATGGCTTCGGCGCCAGTCATCGGGATCGGTTGTGCAGTGGTCGTCACCGCTGGTCCTCTCATGTCGCTGATCTGATCGTTCCTATGAAAAAATCCCCGGCGCTTGCGCGAGGGGGACGAGGCGTGCGATCCATCCATGTTTCACGCGGCAGGAATCGCACGCCCGGGTACAAGGACCAGGGCGGGCAGTTCGATCGCGTCAATGTTGAGCACGCCCCAACGGTATGCCTCCGCGTCCGCTGTTTCCCCGTCCGTCTCATACTACGGACCCCGGGCGCCCGTCGGCCGCTGACACGCACCGGCGAAAGGCCCTGCGCCGCGCCGGGCGCCCGGCTAGCATATGTAGGGTCCGCAACAGCGAGTGATCCGCATCTTCGAACCTCGACAACGATGGAGTTCTCTACCTTGGAAACCGTATTCGAGATACTGGCGAAACAGCCGGTGCTCTTCCTGTTCCTCCTAGTGGGGATCGGCATGGCCTTCGGGCACATCAAGATCAGGGGTATCGGCCTCGGGGCCGCAGCAGTGCTCTTCTTCGCCATCGTCATCGCGGCGTGGGCCCAGTCCTACGGGGTCGAGCTCCGCGTGACGCCCCAGCTGGGCACCCTGGGCCTGACCCTGTTCACCTTCGCCATCGGGATCAACTCGGGCGCCTCCTTCTTCCACAACCTCAAGACAGCGATCGGCCCGATCCTCACGATGGTGGCGCTGTACGCGGTCGCCGCGATCGGCGGCCTGTACGTCGGCAAGGCCCTGGGCATGGAGGTCCCCCTCATCGCGGGCACCTTCGCGGGAGCGCTCACCAACACCCCCGCCCTGGCGGCCGCGGGCGACGCTTCGGGCAACGCGCCCATGGCGACCGTCGGCTACTCCATCGCCTACCTCTTCGGCGTCATCGGGATGCTCGCCGCCTCCATGGCGGCCCTGTCGTACGGGAAGAACGACAAGGACGCCCCCTCCCCCCTGTCGAACCGCACGATCCGCGTCGAACGCGAGGACCACCCCTTCGTGGGCGACATCTACGAGAGGCTCGGCGAGAAGATCACCTTCTCCCGCCTGCGGCGCGGGGAGACCGGCCCGATCACACGCCCCTCCATGTCCGACACGTTGGACCCGGGCGACCTCGTGACGGTCGTGGGGCCCCGCGAGCTCGTGGCGCGCGCCGCGGTCGAACTCGGGCACGCCTCGTCCCACTCCCTCATGCAGGACCGCTCCTACTTGGACTTCCGGCGCATGACCATCTCCAACCCCCGGGTCGCCGGGCGGACCGTCGCCTCCCTGGGGCTGGCGAAGGAGTTCTCCGCAACGATCTCGCGGGTGCGCCGCGGCGACGTCGATATGGTCGCCGAGCCCGGGCTGGTCCTGCAGGAGGGCGACCGCGTGCGCGTCGTCGCCCCCACCTCGCGCATGAACGACATCACGAAGTTCTTCGGCGATTCGAGCCGGGGCCTGACGGACCTCAACCCGATCGCCTTCGGCCTGGGCATGGCGCTGGGCATCGCCATCGGCGAGTTGCCGATCCTGACCCCCAGCGGCGACTACTTCTCCATCGGCTCCGCCGCCGGGACGCTGATCGTCGGATTGATCTTCGGGCGCATCGGGCGCATCGGCCCGATCGCCACCGCTCTGCCCTTCACGACCTGCCAGGTGCTCTCCGAGCTCGGCCTGCTGATCTTCCTCGCACAGGCCGGCGCCACCGCCGGGGGGCAGATCCTCGAGGCGTTCACGTCCGGCGCGTGGATCCGGATCTTCCTGCTGGGCGCGATGATGACCTCCATCATGGCGATCGGCCTCTACGTGACGATGCGGTGGGTGTTCCGCATGGGCGGGACCAGGCTGGCTGGCCTGCTCGGCGGCGCCCAGACGCAGCCCGCCGTGCTCGCCTTCGCCAACGGGAGGACCAACGCGGACCCGCGCGTCGCACTCGGCTACGCCCTTGTGTATCCGGTGGCGATGGTTGGTAAGATAGTCGTAGCGCAGATCCTCGGAGGCGCCTGAGACTCTGACACGCGGAGAGCACACCCGACTCCGCGCGTCCTGCGGTGAGTGGAGAAACCTCCGACACCACCCCTCTCCACTCACAGAGCGGGGCCGGTCCCCCCAGACCGGCCCCGCTCCTTATTCCTGCTCTTCTTCACCGCGCAGCACCCGGCGCTTCCGTGGACGGCGGGACCGCAACGACTGCGTGCGGTCAGCCCCCGCGCCCCTCGCCGCCGTTAACGGACCGCTCCTCGGGAGGCTCGCACCGGCACCTCGACCCACGCGCCCGAACGCGCCGCAGGATCAGGGCGACGGCGATCTGGCTCAGGGTGATGGCCGCTACGGTGATGGCGATATTGCGCCCGACTGCGGAGATCTCCTGGGCGGTCATGTCGTACGAGCACGAGAGTCCGAGTGGCTTGGCGGACATCTCGAGGGTGAACCTCATGCGTCTTCCTCCTTCTCGTAGTCCCACAGGTTGGGGACCCTTTCCTGGCTCTCCATGAGCCAGTTCTTATCGGTGAGCATGCGCGACAGCGCCAGGCCCATGCCAATGGCGACAATGGTGAAGAGCACCGTGAACAGGGCGCTGAGCGCGTCGTCGATCTGCTGGTTGTTGAGGTTGGTGAGTGCCCTGTAAAGGGGGACTCCGGGGATCATGATGACGACGGCGGGCACCGACAGCGTCACCCGCGAGAAGCGCGTCCGCTTGGCCACGGCGACCGCCAGCAGGCCTGCCGCTAGGGCCGCGAGTCCCACGGCCGCTGGCACGGGCATGCCCGCCAGCAGCACCAGCGCGATCCGCCCGGTGTTGATGACGGCGCCGATGAGCGCGGCGGCGAAGCACACCCGATGGGGGGAGTTGAAGAGGATCGCGAAGCCGTAGGCGGCGACGAAGCTGGTGAGGAAGCGCAGGAGGAAGTGGAGCCACGGGACCAACTCGATCGTGTACTGCGGAGCGACAGACCAGCCGAAGACCGCCGAGACGGCCCATACGGCGACACCTGCGCTCGCCACCAGCATGAAAACGTAGACGAGCCTGCCTATGCCCCCTTGGAAGTCCTGGCGCACCAGGTCGATCAGGCCCGTAACCAGGGGGAAGCCGGGAACCAGGAAGAGCAGGGCGGATATGAAGCCCGCCTGATGGGTGGCCTCGACGCCGAGGAAGTGCTGGGCGGGGGCGACGAGGAGGATGTAGATGAGGGACGCCAGGGCGCCGCACGCCATCCACACGCCGAAGTGGTTCATGTGGCGGTGCAGCATCTGGCGCCTCAGCGCCTGGCCGAAGAACGAGGCGACCGCGACCGCGGAGCACTCCACCCATCCCCCGCCGTTGAGGAAAGCGAAGGCCGCGCATGCCAGGCCCGAGGCGAGCGCGTTACTGAACCAGTCGTACAGCGCCGGGATCCGCGCGACAGCGTCGAGCTCGTCGGAGACGTCCTCAACGCGCACGGACCTACCCCGCAAGGACGCCACGTAGTTGTTGAGCCTGTCGATCTTGTCGGCGTTGACTCCCATGAGCCGTTGCTCGGCCAACTCAGTGCGGAACGTGCCATTGGCGTAGGCCGTTGCAATGATCTCGGTGTAGGTGACCTGGGCCCTGTGATCGGAGATGCCGACCGCGCGGGCCAGATCCGCCATCGACTTCTTCACCCTGTACGCGCTGGCGCCGAAGGAGAGGAGCATTTGCCCGAGCCGGAGGACGACCTGGGATTGGGAGGCGAGCCTGTCGTGCGCGGCGATGCGCTGGTTGAGGATGTCGCCCGCCCTCTCCGGCGACGGGTGGTGGGGTTTGGTTGGTTCTGCTTCTGCCATAGGAACAAGCATCCCACACATTGAACGGGGAAACGGCGGACGAATGTCTTGGTGTCCGTGCGTTGATGTGTGTGTGCTGGTTTGGCGCGCGCGCGTGTGTGTGGGGGGGCCGCGCTTGTGTG
>ERZ772945.1687-NODE-1687-length-15008-cov-6.306962_pt1 | contig 15008 bp, 10 predicted proteins | sample MGYA00511681_ERZ772945 | MGnify/ENA primary metagenome ERZ772945 (study PRJEB29015, sample SAMEA2737943) | human oral metagenome | biome: human oral; feature: human-associated habitat; material: dental | place: China | collected 2143 ...
CCATATACTATGCTCATCCGTACTCCGCCTACGAACGCGGACTGAACGAAAAGCAAAACTCATTGATTCGCCGGTTCTTACCAAAAGGGAGTTCTTTTGATGTAGTTACGGATGAGCAGATAAGAGAGATACAGAACTGGATCAATCAACTCCCTCGAAAATCCTTTCATTACAGTTCGCCGGAGGAATTATTTCAGACTGTCCTACTTGATCTTGCAATCTAGCCACTTTTTTTATTTTGATGATTGTAAGATGAACCGGGACAATCAAAAAGAGCCGATGACGAACTCGCGGTATGATGAAACCAGCATACAGCACCACAGCGGGAGATTCGCTACAGCCCGGAAAGAATATACTACAATACAGAAACGATCTCCGTCTGACACGCGAAAAGCACACAGCTTGTCGAGAAGACGATTTCCGTGTTTTTTTGAAGCGCACCTCTGTGCTGCCGTTTTATCGCTATTTTGTGCCACAGCGTTTTTCTTATCCGCTCTCTTATTTTATAAGCTGAGATTCCATCTCTAAGCGACCTGTCCCGCAATTCCTCCGCTGCCTTTACTGCTCAATCCTTGCTTACACAGCGCATTCTTTCGTTTTGTTTTCTTCTCTGTTTTTCGGTTTGGCCAAGTTCTCATTACCGTGCTACCGTTCTCCGCCCCACGGCTTCTCCGACTCTATCCCTTCCCTTCTCCGGCACTTCTACTACGCCCGTTGCCTCTCCCTGTCTTGCACTTTCCTACCGTTTCTCGCTTCCCCGCTTCTCATCTCCCCTCCTCGTTTTACCTGCTTCTTTATTACCGGCAAGTCTCGCCCTCGCATCCCGTTTTTTACGCCTCTCCGCTTCTCCCTTTTGCTCCCTTTCCGCCTGCGTCGCCTTGCACCGCTTAGAGCCGCATGCTAGAATATCTTTCTGTACTCTTTTGGGAGGTTTTTATGATTTATCTCGATTACAGCGCAAATACTCCGGCAGACCCCCGCGTCGCCGAAGCCTTTCTCCGCGCAAGTCTCGATTACCCCGGCAATCCGAATTCCAGACACCCCGCCGGACAGGCCGCCGCAAAAGCACTTGCCGACGCGCGGGCACATATTGCGGCGTTGCTTGGCGTATTGCCGGAAGAATTGATTTTTACCTCCGGCGCCACCGAAGCCAACAATCTCGCACTGCTTGGCAGCACGGCGGCCCGCCGCCATGTCGGCCGCCACATCATCAGCACCGCGCTCGAGCATCCCTCCGTCAGTGCAACCCTCAGCTATCTGCAGGAAGTCGGCTATGAGATTGATCTGCTCCCCATTCTGCCGAGCGGCTGCATCGATCTGAACGTGCTCTCTTCTCTGCTTAGGAAGGACACCTGCCTCGTATCGCTCTCCGCAGTCGACAGCGAACTCGGCACCTTGCAGCCGCTCGCCGAGGCTGCAGCGCTGATCCGGCACTTCCCGGACTGTCACTTTCATGTGGATGCAACCCAGGCCATCGGCAAAGTCCCGGTCGATTTTTCCGTCGCCGACAGTGTGAGCTTTGCCCCGCACAAGTTTTACGGTCTGGTCGGCAGCGGCGTTCTATATAAGAAGAAAGGCATCCCGCTCTATCCCCAGCTTCACGGCGGCGAGAGCGATTCACCTTACCGGAGCGGCACACCGGCACTCGCCGAAATTTGCGCGCTGGAGACCGCGTTAGAACTTGCGCTCGCCGAAGAAGCCGCCCGCTACGACCTTGTCGCCGCACACAATGCGTATCTCCGCGCGGCCCTCAGAGGGGAAGCGAAAGTCACCGTCAACAGCCCGGCGACTGCCGTTCCGCACATTCTGAATCTCAGCATCGCGGGATTTAAGGGCGCGGCCGTTCAGGCAGCACTCGCCCAGTCCGACATCTGCATCTCCGTGAAATCCGCCTGTTCCACGGATGCTCTGCCGAGCCGCGCTGTCTTTGCCGTGAGCCGCTCCCGGAAGAATGCGCTCGCCTCCTTTCGCCTGAGCCTAAGCCACCTGACCACCCGCGAGGAACTCGATGCCCTGCTCGGGGCACTCGCTCCTCTCCTGCATTGACCGCTTACCAGAAAGGACTACCATGGCACGAGAACTTCTGCCCTATCAGATTGCCGAGCGCAGCATCATCAAAAAATACAGAAAGCAGCTCTGGAACCCCTTTATTGCCGCCGTAAAGCGCTATGCCCTTGTGGAACCCGGTGACAAAATTGCGGTCTGCATCTCGGGCGGCAAGGATTCCATGCTGATGGCCAAGCTCTTCCAGGAACTGCACCGCCACAGCGATGTTCCCTTCGAGGTCATCTACCTCGTGATGGATCCGGGCTACAACGAGATGAACCGCGCGAAGATCGAGAGCAACGCAAAACTCTTGAATATCCCGATTACGATTTTCGAGACCGACATCTTTGATGTCGCGAACAATGCCGACGAGCACCCCTGTTATCTCTGTGCCCGCATGCGCCGCGGCCACCTCTACCGGAAGGCCAAGGACCTCGGCTGCAACAAAATTGCGCTCGGCCACCACTTAAACGATGTGATCGAGACCACCGTGATGGCGATGTTCTACAGTTCCCAGCTGCAGGGCATGATGCCGAAGCTGCACTCGCAGAACTTTGAGGGCATGGAACTGATACGTCCGATGTACTGCATCCGCGAGGATGATATCATCGCCTGGCGGCGCTACAATGAGCTCTCCTTCATCCAGTGCGCCTGCCGTTTCACCGAAAACTGCACCATCTGCGATAACGGGGGCGGCGGCAGCAAGCGCCAGGAAGTCAAGATTTTGCTGCGCCACTTAAAGCAGACCAATCCGGACATTGAAAAGAGCATTTTTAACGCGATTCACGCAGTCTGCACCGAGACCTTCCCGGGCATTCGAAAGAGCGACGGCGACCACAGCTTCCTCGAGGACTATGAAGCGAGACGCGGAGAATAAATACCGGAATCCCCCACCGCATGCAGTGAGGGATTCTTTTTTGCGTGTTCTCCGGTGACGCGCGCAGTTTCCGCGCGCACAAAAAAGGGAGCCCCCTCGCGGGAACTCCCTTCCGGTTTCTCGTATTGCGCCTGTGGCTTAGTCCACCTGGTACGGCAGCAGAGCGATGTGGCGTGCTCTCTTGATTGCGAGCGTGAGCGCTCTCTGGTGACGCGCGCAGTTTCCGGTGATGCGGCGCGGAAGAATCTTACCTCTCTCGGAGATGTACTTCTTCAGCGTTGCAACATCCTTATAGTCAATCGGCTTTGCGCCCTCTGCACAAAACACACAAACTTTTCTTCTTCTGCGCATGCCGCCCGGACGTCTGCTTCTCTGTCCTTCCGGTCTGTCACTTCTGTTAAAAGGCATGATCTTGTCCCCCTATCTCTTTAGTTAAACGGCAGTCCTTCGTCTTCGACGCCGTCCGGGATATTCATGAATCCCTCGGTGCTGGCGTTCTGCGGGCTCGGTCTTCTCTCCTCCGCATAGCCTGTCTGCGGGGCGCTGTTATAATTTCCGCTTCCGCCGTTGCCAGCGCCCTTGCTGTCGGCGAATTCCTGATCTTCCAAAATCACTTCGGTTGTATAAACTTTCTGGCCCTCGCGGTTCGTGTAGCTGCCGGTCTGAATTCTGCCGGACACCAGCACGCGCATTCCCTGCCGGAAATACTTCTCCGCAAACTCCGCCGCCCGGTCAAAGGCAACACAGGGGATAAAATCCGCTGTCTGCTCGCCGTTGCTGTTTCCGCGTCTGCCTCTGCGGTCCACCGCAAGGGTGTAACGCGCAATCGCCATGGACTTCTCGCCGCTCGAATAGCGAACTTCCGGATCTCTCGTCAGTCTTCCCATCAAAACGACTTTGTTCATACAATCACTCTTTCTGAATTATTCTGCTGCTTCCTGTGCGGGCTGCTCGACAGCTTCGTCTCTGACGATCAGATATCTCACGACCGGCTCGAAAATGCGAAGGCTTGCTTCCAGCTCGTTCGGCGTGGACGCATCCTCGGACTCGAACTTGATGAAGTAGTAGAAGCCTTCCTTCATCTTCTGGATGTCGTAAGCAAATCTCTTCTTACCCCAGTCGTCGACGTTCGTCACAGTGCCGTTGAAGCGGGTGATGTAGCCCTGCGCCTTCTCCAACGCAGCTGCCTTCTCCTCTTCCTCGAGCTTTCCGTTCAGAACAAGCGTCAATTCGTATTTGTTCATTTCGCTCTTCCTCCTTTTGGTCTCCGGCCTCCGGTCACGTCCGGAAGCAAGGATATAATGTCACGGTAACTAAGTTTACCCGATTTTAAGCCGCTTTGCAAGCGCAAATACTGTAAAAGTCGCGCTTCAGCGTGCCTCTTCCAGAGCCTTTGAGAGCACCTCTCCGATCGGCGCCTGTATGACCAGATCCGCATCCCGGTCTGCCGGCGTTGCGCTGCGGTTGATGACGACCAAGTGACGTCCGCCGAAATAGCGCAGGAGTCCCGCCGCCGGATAGACCGCGAGCGAGGTCCCGCCGACAATCAAAAGATCTGCTTCTGCGATGCGGCGCGCCGCTTCGGTGAGCAGGGCACTGTCCAGCGCTTCCTCATAGAGCACCACATCCGGCTTGATGATGCCGCCGCAGTCGCAGTGCGGTACTGTGCCGGAGCGCGATAGCAGCTCCGCTAGGGAATAAGACTTTCCGCAGCGCATACAGTGGTTTTTCAGGACTGTTCCGTGGAGCGGCAATACCTGTTTGCTCCCGGCCTTCTCGTGCAGTCCGTCAATATTCTGGGTAATCACCGCGCTGAGTTTTCCCTGCCGCTCGAGCGCGGCGAGCGCCAGGTGCGCGGCGTTCGGCTCTGCGTCCGGATAGAGCATTCTTTCCTTATAGAAATCATAAAACTGCTCCGTGTGCGACAGAAAGAAACTGTGGCTCACAATCTGCTCCGACGGATAACGCCGCTTCTCCGCATAGAGTCCGTCCGCCGAGCGAAAATCCGGAATCCCGCTCTCGGTCGAGACGCCCGCGCCACCGAAAAAGACAATGCGCCGACTCTCCGAAATCCACTGTGCGAGCTCGCGCAGCTGTTCCTCATACTCTTTCTGTCCCATAGGCCTCTCCTCTCTGCCGCTCCGGCAATCCGCTTCTCACATCTCTTCGTCAAAATAGGCTCTGTATGACGTCAGTTCCTCTGCCCAGGGCGCGCGCTGCATGCCGAAAAACACGGCGACCAGTTCTTCCGGCGTGAGCGCCGTGACATGCTGCCGCCGCTCTGTCTCGGCCGAAAGCCGTTCCACAGAACTTCCCCGCTTGGTTGCGCGCAGCAAAAAGACGCCGTTGTTCTCCGCAATCAGCGGATCTTTCAGCGAAAAGAAAAACTGCCTCTCCTCCGCCGCAACTTCCTCCCGGAGCGAAATCCCCGCAAAAAAGGCAGGGAGCGAGAGAATGCGCGCCATGATAAAGGGCTCGGTGCCGCAGCGTTTCAGGGTCGCTGCGGCCGGCAATACGACGCGAGCATCCTGCTCCCGTGTATCCGGATAGTCAAAGACCTCCATCCCGATCAGCTTTTCACCGCCGCCAGCCTGTCTCTCCCGGACAGACAGCACCCGTCCTTCTCCCGCGGACACTTCGCCGCACACGCGGCGCAGGTAGTCGGGGCTTCGCAGGCAGAAAATATCATACTTCTTGGCGAGTACCGCGTTACAGCAGGCGGACAGCTCATTTAACAGGCTCTCGTCTCCGACATCCACCGCGCGGCAGTGATAGCAGGCGTCGTTTTTCAGAATGCGTTTTTCCCGCCGCGAGGCATAGGCAAACTGAAACGGCGTATAGTAGGCGGGGTTCGCGGGCTCCAAAAACACAAAGGGTTTGCCGGCCGCATACTCCTCCCGGAGCGCCTCGGTGAGGATACGCCGCATGATACCGCGCCGCCTGTACTTCTGCCCCGTTGCCACCGCGACAATATAGGAGAGCGTCAGTTCTTCTCTCCCGAATTGTACCCGGCAGGGGTTCAGGCAGAGCATGCCTTCGACCTCCTGCTCGTTCTCTATGACATAGACCGTATTTTCCCGCATGCGCGACGCATAGTAAAAATCCCGCATGCGCGCGCTGTCCTCCGGAAAAGCCTCCTCATAGAGCTTCCGCGTGCGCTCCTTTTCCGTCTGTTCCAACTTCTTGACTTGCATGCACTTTTCCCTCTCCTTGTCAAAAAAGATCTGCCCGACACGGACAGATCTTCGTTCTTTTTTAGTATTGCATCTCTGTCTGAATCTGCCGGTCGCTCAAATCCGCGCCCTTTCGCTCCAAGATCAGATATTTCTTTGCAAATCCACAGGGATAGTAACTCTGCTTCGATTTCCGCAGTCCCTCCAGGCCGACATCGTCCTCGCGGTTGATGATGGCCGCCTCCGGAAAGGCGTGGCACAGGAACTCTTTGTTGATAGCCTGGTAGAGGCCGTCAATCTCCGGATTTGCCTTTTCGATGTGAATGACCGCCATGTTGTCGCGCCGGTTCAGGCTACCGACCGAAAAGGCCGCGAGCTCGCCGTCAATCAGAATCGCGCCGGTGCTGACACTTTTTCCGAGATCCAGCTCTTCGCCGTGATTCAGAAGATCGTGAATGCCTTCGACCTCGCGGTCTAAGTGGTCTTCGACCTCATCTCCCTTGCCGTCCCGCCACTTTTCGAGGAAGCGGAGCACAGCCTCGTGGTCGCCCGGCTCCAGCGGACGGTAGGTATAGCGCTCGCCGTAGTTCTTGATAAAGTTATTGTAGTGGTTCTTTTTCTTGTGGAGTTTTCTGCCCGAGAGCGTGCGAAGCGCGTTGCCGTCATAGAGATAATCGGCCGCATTCTCCTCTTCCTCAACCAGATACTGATCCTCCGGCAGCTGCAGTGCGCGCACGGCGCCCTCATCCGCGAGTTTCACAATGAGCGGCTTTTTCAGCACCTCACGAAAATACCGCTGCAGCGCCGCAAAGCAGGCGGGCAGATCCTCCTCCCGCGCGAGCGGCATCGCCGCATAAGGCTCGTCCTCGGTGCCGTAGAGCCAGAGCAGGCCGAGTTCCCGCTCGCCGTCTCTCAGAACCGCGGCCCGCGCGTCAAAATACTTTCTCCAGAGAAAGCTCTCGAGCGGCGTGCTGTCCGAGGTGAGATTGGAGCGCAACTCGTAGAACTTTGCATAGCGCGCCACATCGCCCGCGTGAAAATGGTGAAACTCCGGCTGACTTTCCTTCTTACAATCCATAACGCCCGAAGCAGTGCTTCAGTCTAACTCCTTTCCCGTGAGCATCGCATACGCTTCCTTGTACTTTGCGATGGTCTTGTCAATGACATCCTGCGGGAGCTTGTAGTCGCTGTCCGGATTCGCCTTCAGCCAGTCGCGCACAAACTGCTTGTCAAACGACGGCTGGGACTTGCCCGGCGCATAGCCCTCGAGCGGCCAGAAGCGCGAGGAATCCGGGGTCAGCATCTCGTCCGCAAGGACAACCTCACCCGCCGCATTGAGACCGAACTCGAACTTCGTGTCCGCAATAATGATACCCCTGGTCTTTGCATAGTCCGCGCAGAGGCGATAGAGCGCCAGCGTCTTATCGCGGATAATCTCCGCATACTCTCTGCCCTTGCCTGGAAATGCCTTCTCGAGCACCTCGACGCAGCGCGCAAAGTCGATGTTCTCGTCGTGATCACCGATCTCCGCCTTGGTGCTCGGGGTGAAAATCGGCTCCGGCAACTGCTCGGACTCCTGTAAACCGGCCGGAAGCTGAATGCCGCAGACCGTTCCGTTCTTCTTATAGCTCTCCCAGCCGCTGCCCGTGATATAGCCGCGGACAATGCACTCAATCGGCAGCATTGTGAGCTTCTTGCAGAGCATGCTACGGCGCTCGAATTCCGGCGTCCGGAAGAACTCCGGCATATCCGCCGTGTCCGTGCTGATCATGTGGTTCGGCATGACATCCTTGGTATATTCAAACCAGAAACGGGACAGCTGCGTGAGCACTGCGCCCTTGTCGGTGATGCGATTCTTCAAAATCACATCAAACGCGGAAATGCGATCGGTTGCGACCATCACAAGGCCCTCTCCGACATCGTAAATCTCGCGCACTTTTCCCTCTTTTACCGGTCTGTACTCCTGCATTCTCGTACCTCCTCTTAATGGTGAAGCTCTACCTTGAGTATCGTATCACAAACTGTCTTGCTTGTACACGCCGCCATCAGTAACACAGCTCATTCAAAAAAGAGGGCAATCCATAGCTTTTGCAAGAAGCCGAAGGACGCGATCAATGATGCGAAAATTAACGATCCAAACTCCATCCGTAGGTGTCTTCGAATGCTCTTCGGTAGTTCTCTTCGAATATCGCGTTGTATCGCTCTAAGGCGTCTTTCGCCGCTTGTGGTGCGTCTTCTCGCAACCGCCCTTTCTCCAGATATGGCAGAAAAATAGCTTCCAGTTTTAGTTCCTCTTCCGTACGTCTAAGAAGCATCCCGGTCTCCTTTCTTCCGTCTCATCTCTCAGGCCTTTCTTCCGTACCCACTAATTTGTAATCCTCTTTCACATTTTGCCGCAATCACGCACAGCAGGCCGCATCGTTTGCATGTGTAAGAACCTCCCCACCTTCTCGTTGCCCTTCAGAACTCTCATTCAAGTGCCGAACCTTGTGTAATTCAGTATACCATTTTTCGCAGAACCGTTCCTCTCAAATTGTCGCAACACAAACCTCCCGGCTTGTATCTGCCGCCGAAGCCTCGGAAATGCGAGAGGCTTTAGGCTGTCCATGGTCCCCCTCCCGGATTCCTTTTATTTTGTCAAACGCCCGCGCTGTGAACGCCTACGCTCTCTCAGGATAACGGGCACAAAAAACGGGGCGGTGAAGAAATCTTCACCGCCCCGCGCAGGTACGAGAATTAGGGATCTCGTTGCTGCCTTGCTTTTTTTGCCGATGCTCACCGTACCCAAGCGCCGGTGGCATCCACGCGATAGCCGTCCGGGGTCACTTCGTTCCGGTACATGGAGCCGTAGGGACGCACCGTCGCATTGTCCTTGTAGTACCAGCGCTCGCTGACCGCATCATACTCATAGGTCTCGGCGCTCGCAGTCGGCGCGAAGTAATACCACTTGCCGCCGAGCTCCTGCCAGCCGGTCTGCATGACACCGCTGCTCTCGTCGAAATAGTACCAGCGCTGATCAAAGTCGTCGAGGTGCCAGCCGGTCTGCATTCTGCCGAAGAAGCCGTCGTGATTCCGGTCGAGATAGTACCAGTTCATCGCCTCGTCGCGATACCAGCCGAAGTCCATGATGCCGTGCTGTCCGAAGTGATACCAGTGCGTCTCGGTGTGATCGCCATAGTGATAGACCAGTTTTCCCCAGCGGTTTGCGAGGCGCATGCCGCCGTTTAAGGTGAAAATCCACTCGTGCTGCGTTGGATTTACAAGCTCCCACTTGCCGTTCGTGCCGACCGCATAGCTCTTCTCATAGTCCGCGACAAAGGGCTCGCCGCCGAGGAGCTTCAGACTGCCGGCCGTATTGAAGCGCGCGCTTCCGTTGCCGCTGCCGCTGCCACCGCTGCGACCGCCGTTGCCCCGGCCGCCGCCACCGCCGCTGCTGCCGCCCGACAGGTTGTTATTCTGCTGCGCGCTATAGTGCAGGTAGCGCGGATTCAGAATATCGTCGTACTGCGCGAGCGTCTGCAGGATGGAGTTGAGCGCTGCCTGCAGCTCCGCGAGACTTGCGCGCGGCGCTGTCCGCTCGAGCACCGAAAGCGCATCGCGGATGCCGTAGAGCTCCGGTCTGCCCGCGACACCGTGCACGCCGTTCACGAGATCCGCGGTCTCCCGCCGCTTTAAGAAGAAGTCGTCCGCAATGCGGATTGCGCGGCGGGTCGCCTCGTCGAGCTGCCGTCTTGTATCATTTAACTCCGCGCGGTTGTTTTCATAATACGCGTAGAGCGTGAGATTCTTCCGCACCGGCGTGCCGAGATCAAAGCCGAGGTAGCGGTCATTCCGCCTGCTCCAGACCGGGGCCGCGTGCAGGCGATATTCGACGCCGTCGGCATCGACCGCATAGGGATCCGGATCTACGAGGCCGCCAAGCGCATCGCTGCCCGCATAGTCGCTGTCCTCGGCCGCTTCTCCGCGCCGCACCTTGAAGCGATAGCGCGGCTGCACCGCATTCGGTGCCTCGTTGAGGAAGGTCAGGCGATATGCCTTCGAGTAGACGAGATAGTAGCGGACACCCGCCTTCGCGGTGAAGTGGAACAGGCCGCCGTTTTCCTCGACGCTGCCGGACAAGGTCTGCAGCGCGACGCCGACATAGCCGCCGCTCGGCTGCTCCTCAAATAGCTCGTAGTCGAGCATGTCATTGTCCTTGTTTTCGAGCTGCACATAGGTCTCAAAAGTTGCATTCGAGGGCGTCGCGTTGACTTTTCTGCCGTCCACATAGCGCTCGATATCGGTCTTCAGCTCAAAGGCCGCCGTATAGGCATCCGGGTGCTGCGTGCCCGCAATGCTGACTGCCTTTAACGCGTTCGATGCTGTCTGCGGCACCTCTCTCTTGCTGTAGACCGTGCGATATTCTACCTTCGCGCCGTTCACACCCGAGAGGACGCGGTCCTCCGGCGTGGTGAGCAGCGCCGACAGTCTCGCCTTCTCATCCGGCACCAGCGAAAACTCGCCCTTTGCCGCGTTGCGGCTCTCGTCGCTGACTGTCGCATCCGTGCCCGGCCCTGCCTCATACTCTGCTTCCAGCACGAGGTTGCTCGCCGGCATTGTAAATTGCACAACCGCCTGTCCCGGTTGGAACGTCACATCCGGGATATCTCCTGCGACGACGCGCCAGCCCTTGAATGCCGCTCCCGCGGCGTTTACGAGCGGCGCGTTCAGTTCCACGGTCTCGCCCGCGTGCGCGTCGCTGTCAAAGCTTCCGTTGACCGCCCGCGCCGCAATCGTCTGAATCTCGCCCGCATAGGTCTGAAGCATGAACTTCAGCACTTCGACCGCATCCGGGTCCGGATTCTGATTCGGCAGCGGGATACTGACCGGATGTCCCGGTCCGACCTTTGCGTGCGGCGCCGCCGGATGTGCCGCGATGACGGTCGCAATCGCATCGCCCGGCTGCACGGTGACATCTCCCGTCGCCTCATAGACCACGAGCTGTTCGCCCGGTGTCCGGTTGTCAAAGTAACTGCGTCCCGCAATCGAGCCTGGCACAATGTCGAGCACCGCGCCCGAAGGATCGGTCAGAATGTACTGATAGCCGGGCTTGGTGTCGAAGACGGTCACGCGCCCCGTGTTGTCGGAGAGCAGGCCGCCGACCGCATCCACATCCTGCGCCGGGAGTCCGAAGACAATCGGATTCTTCACATATCTGAGCCGATAGGTCTCACCGTCCTGCAGAACCGTTGAGGTATCCGCCTTGCTGCCGTTGCCCGTATACCAGTCCTCGCGCACATAGTTCGCGATGCCGTTAAACGCAGCGTCGGCGCTCGCCCGGATGCTGCCGAAGAGGCTGTCCTTCTTGACATGGTACTGCAGGCGCATGCCCGGCACCGGCAGCGTGTTGCTGTCATAGGGCGCAATCGTGACATCAATCCAGTAGGCCGGATTCTCCCGGTAGTACGCCGTGAGCACCGTGTCGGCCGTAAACCTGTCGGTGTCGGCCGCAAGGGTTTCGCCTGCGTCGAGCGTTCCGTTGCCGTTGTCGTTCACAATCCAACCCGCAAAGTCATAGTAGGGGCTCTCGCTGACCGTGACGGCCGGCACCAGTCGCTTTGCCTTGATGTCCGCAAAGGTGTAGCCCTCGGTCGCCGCACTTCCGGCGCGGAGCACTTCCGCGTAGAGCCGACCGGCCGCGTCGGTCTTTACATCCGCCGAAGCACCGGTCGCCGTGAGACTGCCGTGTGCACCGGGCAGGTAGCTTACCTTCACCCATTGACTGCTATCACGGTGATAATCGAGATTCAAGTCCAGCTCGCCGCCCGGCATGGTAGCCGTATAGCTCTGCGCATTGCCGCTCACGCTGACAGTGCCGCTCCCCGCGGGCGCATCGCTAAAGCCGGGCTCCGTCGCGCTATAGCGATAGCCGTAAATCTGCGGGAAGGTCTCGGTGAGCGCCGCGCCGATCGGCCGGTTCGAAATCTGCTGCGGTCGTAAGACCTGCAGCGCGGGATCCAGACTGTCCGCATCCCGGAAGCTCATCACAAACGGGACGCCGGTGCCGTCCGGCTCGAGATAAATCTCGATTTTTACATCCTGGTTCGGCATCTCGGCCGTCAAAGTCGTGCCGGTGATGTCCACATTCCGCACCGCAGAGACAAAATTGTTGGTCGCGGTCGGCAGGCTCGGCTGAGCACCCTGCACGACCCGGAAAGGCGTGCTGCCGTTGACCTGATAACCGGTCGGCAGGCTGAGGTTCCGGCTAATCTGTGTCTCCGGGAGATAGCGCACCGTAATCGGCGCTGTGCCCGGCACCAGACCGCCCGGCGCTGCCGCCGTGCCCGTGTGATATTCAATCGTGAAGTTCGACTTGTCGCTCTCCGCGTTACCCGGGACATAGTGGAAGGCAATCGCCACATCCTGGTTCGGCATGATGCCCCGATAGTCGCCGTTTGCCTGCCAGTTCGTGTCCACGCCGCCGACCATGTTTTGCAGCGAGGTCGGTGTGACCTCGGACAGGTTCCGGTCGGGCAAGAGCCGGTAGCCCGGAATCAGCTTGTTGCCGACCATAAACGCCGTCTGGAAGGTAATCGGCACAGCCGCTGTCTGATGGAACAAAATCGAACCGTCGCCGTTCATATACTGCGCGTAAAGCTGATAGTGAATGCTCGGATCCGGCTTCCACTGCACATAATAGGTCTTGATGCCCGACACGAAGGTCAGGAGATACTGTCCCGCCGCATTGGCCGTGACGGACGCACCCGTGCCGTCCGCGTTCTCGGTCAGTTTTTCGATCACATAGCCGTAGCGCGTCGGCAGCGGCGCCACAGTCTGTGCGCCCGCCATTCCGTTCGTCGAGTTCAGTCCCGGAAGTCCGCCGTTGCCGTTAATGACAATGCGGCCCATGTCGTCGCGGTAGCGGTACTGGAGATTGACCGTGTCATTCGGCATCACAAAGTTCGAGAGCGTGCCGTCCGTCGCAGACAGCGCCGCGCCGCTGCCGAGCGGAACCGAGAGTTCCGCGTGGTCAAAGACATAGCGGGTACCACCCGACACAAAGCTCTGCACGGCGACCGGAAGTCCCGCGACCGTCAGATTGCTGCCGACCAATTCGTCGGAGCTCTGCGGCGTGAGCACCGGAGATCCGGTAATCGGCAGGCCGTACAAGTCCGTGATGCTCCGGTTCAGCTTTTGCGTGATTGCGTGCAGGACAATCGACGTGCCGCTCTTCTTTTTCACAATGCCGACCGCCGTGCTGTCCTTTTCGAAGCGGTCCAGCGCGCCGTCGGCATTGACCGCAACCGGAACATCCGTTGTCGCGGTCGGCAGCACGGCGGTCGTAAAGCCTATGGTCGAAGAGGCATCCAGCGGGTCCGAAACGCTGACCGCAACCGTTTTTCCCGCCGCGAGATACAGATTCTCGACCTTGCCTGCGGCATTTTGATTTCCGGTCAGCTGCACCGCGCCGCCGACCGTGAGGCTGCCTCCCGCGCCGAGGTACACGGCGCCCTCGGAGACCGCCGGTGTGACCGCGGTGTCCTTATGTGCGTTGTTATTCCGGATGGTCAACGGATACTGCCTGCCCGTCTCCCCGCTCGCGGCGAATTCAACGCTGCCGCCGGTGATGCCGAGCGCGCCGCTTCCGCCGCCCTCGAGCACGGTCTTTGCGCCGAGCGAGAGCGTTCCCGCCGTATTTTTTAACATAAAGTCACCGCTGCCGTTTGCAAAGCGAAGATCCTCAATCGCGACCGGCACCGTGCTCTGGTTATTCTCAAGCAGCGGCCCGCTGTAGCCCGCCGCGGGCGCAATGGTCTTGGTCTCGCTTCCGAAGCTCACCGAAGTCGCATTATTGTGCATATCCGTGCTCGCTAGGGTCAAACTGCCTCTGGTTCCCACCTTGCTCGCATCGATGGTGAGCGGTGCGGCAAGCGCCTGGTCGTCTTCAAAGTAGATGACCGCATTTTTGTCCTTTGCGAGTTGCAGCGCCCGGTCAAAACTATGCACCGGGTGGTCAAAAGTGCCGCTGTTCGCATCGACACCGCTGCTCGAGACATAAATCGCGGCTTCGACATAGCTGTAGGCGACACGCTTATGGATGGTCTCCCCTGGGTGGAGATTCAACTCCCAAGAGAAAGCCGGGGAGAGGTCCTCCCCTTCGGTGGATTGCCCTGTCATTGCCTCAGTGCTGCCGAGAGGGTTGAACTGATAGAGCGGTCGTCCCAACGCATCATGCCCGGCGACCGAGTCATAACCGCTGTGAAAAGCGTACTGTAGGCGCCTCGAGAAGTCTCCGATCCACTTGCTGCCCGGCGCCGAGGTGCCGAGGGTCGCATCGTCGAGGACAATGTTCACCGTCGCAATGTCACCGTTCTTTCTCGCATAAAAGCCGCGGTCCGTGCTGATCATATCTTTCGTGCGACCGTCTCCCGAAGCGAACTGTCCCGAAAACCCCGGATATGTCATCGGGGTGTCATTAACCGAGAGATCGTAAGCCATGCCGACATAAAATTTCTGTCCGCCCGGCGGCAGATTCTCGCGCCCGTAGAAGTAGTAGTCGGCATAGACATAACGGCCCGCAATCCGGGTCTCGACCTGGGTCTCAATCGTGCGGTAACGCCCGGAAGGACCGAAGCGCGTGGTCTCGACCGCACCGTTCTTTGCAACCAGCGCCGCGCCGCTCAGATTCTGATTCGCGCCGTTCGCTACATTGCCCCCCGCAAGTTCCGAGGCTCTCTGCCCCATTTTTGCGATGTAGTAGGTATTTCCCTGACTGTCGGTTTCCGCAACACCCGGCCAGTAGCCGGTTCCGCCGGACCCCGTTGTGGTATCCACCTGCTTCGGATACGGCGCCGGACCCTGATCTGTGTCCGGCATCACGATGTAGAGCGGCACACCGTTTCCGGCTGTCAAGCCGTCCGAATCCAGCGTAA
>ERZ772945.1688-NODE-1688-length-15001-cov-52.687207_pt1 | contig 15001 bp, 19 predicted proteins | sample MGYA00511681_ERZ772945 | MGnify/ENA primary metagenome ERZ772945 (study PRJEB29015, sample SAMEA2737943) | human oral metagenome | biome: human oral; feature: human-associated habitat; material: dental | place: China | collected 2143 ...
GCATAAGCTGGCAAAGTTTGACAGAACGATGCGACAATTAAACTTGCAATCTTCCGCGGTTTTCGGTGCGGGAAATAAAGCTTGACAGGGCAGGTGTGCTAACGTATAATAGCAACATACTAATGCTTTAGCTCACTAAAGAAATGGAAAGGGAAGATTTTTATGAAATGGAGCAGACTTTTGACGCTTGGCATGACGGCTGTCCTTGCAGCAGCATTCGTGGCGGGCTGTGGCGGACAGCAGGCGGCGCAGACGTCTTCTTCGTCGTCCGATGCGGAGAAGATCGTCGTCGGCCTTGACGACAATTTCCCGCCGATGGGCTTCAAGGACGAGAACAATGCGATCACGGGCTTTGACGTCGACCTCGCCAAGGAAGCGTCGAAGCGCCTTGGCCGCGAGGTCGAGTTCAAGGCGATCGACTGGTCGAGCAAGGAAGCGGAACTGAAGAGCGGTCGCGTCAATATCCTCTGGAACGGCCTCGACATCACGGAAAAGCGCAAGGAAAACATGCTGTTCTCCGATCCGTACATGGAGAACCGTCAGATCATCTTCGTGAAGAAGGGGCAGACGGGCATCACGGACGAGAAGAGCCTCGCAGGCAAGACGGTCGGCACGCAGAGCGCCTCGACGGCTGAGGAGTACATTGACGGCAGCGAGTTCTTCAAGAAGAACGTCAAGGAAGTCAAGAAATACTCGGATTTCGTCACGGCATTCATGGATCTCGAGAACGGCCGCGTTGACGCCGTCGTCGGCGATGAGATCGTCGGCCGCTACTACATGAGCAAACACCCAGAGCAGCTCGATGCAATTGATACGGTCGTAGGGCCGACGAGCGACTTCGGCATCGCATTCGCGAAGGATAACCAGAAGCTCCGCGACGACGTGCAGAAGGTCATCAATGCGATGAAGCAGGACGGCACGATTGCAAAGATCTCCGAGAAGTGGTTTGGCAAGGACATTACGAAAAAGTAATTCCTACTAAAGCCACGCATATAAGGAGATCGAATCCATGGCAAATCTATCCGATACGATCTTACAGATGCTCGAGGGTTCTTCCATAACCCTCGAGATTTTCTGTATTACACTCGTGCTCGCGCTGCCGCTGGGGATGCTCGCATCCCTTGGGCGGCTTTCGCGCTTTCGCCCGATTGCGCTCTTTATGGAGTTCTACGTCTGGCTCATGCGCGGCACGCCGCTCATGCTCCAGCTGCTCTTCGTCTATTTCGCCCTGCCGATGATCGGCATACGCCTGCCCGATATTGCAGCCGCGCTCCTCGCCTTTACGCTGAACTATGCGGCGTACTTCGCCGAGATCTTCCGCGCGGGCATCGAGGCCGTGCCGAAGGGGCAGTATGAGGCGGCAAAGACGCTCGGCATGAGCTACCCGCAGACGATGCGCCGCATCATCATGCCGCAGGTCATTCGCATCGTCCTCCCGCCGATCAGCAATGAGACGATCAACCTCGTCAAGGACACGTCCCTCATCTACATTCTCGCGATGAACGACTTGCTGCGCGTCGCGCGCACGATTGTGCAGCGCGAGTTCGATATGACGCCGTTCCTCATCGCCGGCATTTTCTACCTCGCGATGACGTTTGTGCTGACGTGGGGATTCAAGCGATTGGAGGCGCACTATGGCAAATACGACAAATGATGCGGTCATGCTGCGCATGGAGGCAATCCAGAAATCGTTCGGCGAAAATCCCGTTCTGAAGGGCATTGACCTAACCGTGCGCCGCGGCGAGGTGCTCGCGATCATCGGTCCGTCGGGCTCGGGAAAGAGCACGCTCCTGCGCTGCGCGAATCGCCTGGAGACCATCGACAGCGGCACGATCGAGATCGTAGGCGAGACGCTGGCGCAGACGGAGGGCGGATCTGCCGCCTACGCCGCGCCCATAAAGAGCCGCGCGATCCTCGCGCACATGGGCATGGTCTTTCAGCAGTTCAACCTCTTTCCACACATGACGGTCATCGAGAATCTCATCGAGGCGCCGATTCACGTCAAGGGCATGAAAAAGGCGGAGATCCTGCCGTATGCGCAGGAACTCTTGCAGAAGGTCGGCCTTTCCGACCGCGCCGACTACTACCCTTCCAAGCTCTCGGGCGGTCAGCAGCAGCGCGTCGCGATTGCGCGCGCGCTCGCCATGAAGCCCGACATCATGCTCTTTGACGAGCCGACCTCCGCGCTCGATCCCGAGCTGACGGGCGAGGTGCTGAAGACGATGCGCGAGCTCGCCGCCGAGCACATGACCATGCTCGTCGTCACGCATGAAATGGCATTTGCCCGCGAGGCGGCAAGCCACGTCATATTCATGGCAGACGGCCATATCGTCGAACAGGGCGAGCCGGCATCGTTCTTCGCAAATCCGAAGGAAGAGCGGACGCGGGCGTTTTTACAAAATATGCTATAAAGGACAGAATCCAAAAAGGAGAGCCGATCGTTATGCTTGGAACGATCGCGAAGAAGGCGCTGCAGAAGGTCTTTCCGCCGTGCCCTAAGGAAGCGCTGATTAAATGAAGTTGCCCAGATTTGTATAGATGCGCTGTTCCTATCTAGGAGACAAACCACAGGCGTAGTGGTGCTACGCCGCGGATTTGTCGACAACGAAAGGACAGTGCAGATGTGCGAAGATGGGCGGCTGAATTAATCAGTGCTTCCCTAAATGCCCATATCGCCTAGGGCAGGTGCAAAATCGTAAAGCTCCATAAGCAACCTCCCCCTTTTTTGTCGGGGGCGAATTAACCGCCTATCGCTATTGCAGCACCTATGCAAGCATTATAGCACAATCATACGTTCACGCAACGGATAACAGAAAGAGAGGCATTCATTATGGCATATCAACGGCTGGAACGTGCGGGTTTCTACTATGGGTTTCCCGTGCTTTTGATGACGACGAAGGACAGGGAGGGGCGTGATGCGCTGACACCGCTTTCTTCGTCGTGGGTTCTTGGCAATACGGTCGTTCTCGGCATCGGCTTTGGCAACAAGGGCTTTCAGAACTTGGAGCAAGGATCGGATCTCGTCCTGAACCTCCCGGATGAGTCCCTTTTTGAGCAGGTCAAACGCATTGAGACATTTACAGGGCTTTCTCCTGTGCCGGAAAGAAAGCGGGAAATGGGCTACACTTATTGCGCGGACAAGTTTGCGGCAGGCGGCTTTACGAAGATGCCTGCCGTGACCGTCCGCAGCGTGCGCGTTCCCGAATGTCCGATTCATATTGAGGCGCGCGTGGAAGGCATTGCGCGCAGGGATTGGTTCGCTATCGTCACCTGTGATATGACGGGCATTTTTGTCGATACAAAACTCCTGCATGATGCAGAGCATATCGACACGCGGAAATGGCATCCGCTCCTCTATAAATTCCGCGAATACACGGGAACAGGCGCACGGCTCGGGCTGAATTTCGGCTTTGCAGAAGCCTAGGGAAGCGCTGATTAATTCAGCCGCCCATCTTCGCATATCTGCACTGTACTCTCGTCGCCCTTCAATCCGCGGCGTAGCACCACTACGCCTGTGTTTTGTCTTCTAGATAGGGACAGCGCATCTATGCAAATCTGGGCAACTTCACTTAATCAGCGCTTCCCTAAAACCGGCGCAGCCTGCCCACCTGTTATAACCGCGAAAAAAAGGCTTGCTTTTTTGTTTGGAATCCAGTATACTAAGCAGGTCGGTACGCGAGTACTGTGTTACTCCTCGATAGCTCAGCCGGTAGAGCACCTGACTGTTAATCAGGCTGTCGCAGGTTCGAATCCTGCTCGAGGAGCCAATGGCGCCATCGTCAAGCGGTTAAGACACCGCCCTTTCACGGCGGGTTCATGGGTTCGAATCCCATTGGCGTCACCATTTGGGCGATTAGCTCAGCTGGGAGAGCGCTTGCCTTACAAGCAAGATGTCAGCAGTTCGATCCTGTTATCGCCCACCATGAGAATAGAGGCCACTCTTCGGGGTGGTTTTTTTGCGCTTGTTTTGTTTCATCAAGGGCGGTGCACAATGTCCGTAAAGCGAACGTTTGTGCATAAAGCTTTGCGGAATGGGAGGTCAGATTGGAATACGAATCCTTTATGGCAGCACTGAAAAAAAGCCCCCTGCCGCACATTTTTTTGCTTGCCGGCGCAGAGCGCTACTTCGTCGACCGCGCGCGCGAGGCGATTCTTGCGCGGCTCTTTCCTGGCGGCGAGGGGATGCAGGCCGGCCTCTCGCGGATTGCGGGCGGCAGTGACACGGAAATGCTGCTCGGCTATATCGAGACGGCGCCATTTTTCGCCGACAAGAACGTCGTCCTCGTGACAGAGGCGACGCTCTTCCACGAGAAAAAGAAAGCGGAGGATGCCGAGAAAAAAGGCAAGTCGAAGGCGGATAAGCGCGTGGAACGGCTGACGGGCGTCCTTTCCGATATGCCGGAATACAGCTACGTCATTTTCCAGACGGACGCAAAGCCCGACAAGCGAAAGAAGCTCTATAAGGCGGTCGAAAAGGCGGGGCTCGTCCTAGAAGCAGAGCCGATACGCGCGTGGAATATCGGCAGCTGGCTCATGCCGAAGCTAAAGGCGATGGGCAGGGAGCTAGACCGCGACGCCTACGCCTACTTTACGGGCGCGGTCAGCATGATGCGCGAGATCTCGCTGGAGTACCTTGACGGCGAGTTCGACAAGCTCGCGCTCTATTCGAGCGAGCGGCGGATCACAAAGCGCGAGCTTATGACCGTCTTTGCTGGAATCCCCGAAGTGTCCTCCTTTGCGCTCCTCGATGCGGTCAGCGAGCGCAACGCAAAGAAGGCACTCATGCTGCTGCGCCGCCAGCTGGCCGATGGGACGTACTTCACGATCATCCTCGCCATCCTCACGCGCCATGTGCGCCAGCTCTGGCAGGCGCTCCTGCTGCAAAAAAAGGGCATCCGCGGCAAGGCGCTCGCGAAGCCCTTGGAGCTCAATCCCTTCATCGCCGAAAAGCTCGGCCGCGCCGCAAGCACATTCCCCGAGGCAGCGCTCAAATCCGCTATGCTTGAGCTTATCGATGCGGATTACCTGCTGAAGACGGGACAGGCAGGGGAGGAAATGCTGGAGCACGCCGTCATTACGCTGTGCGGGGCTACCGCTCCGCGCCCATCGCGTCCATAAGGCGGCGAATGGGAAGCAGCTTTAGGATGATGCAGCAGATGACGAACTCTGGAATCAGATAGCTTGCGTTGAACGTCAGCGAGTAGAGTGCGGCGCTCGTGCCCTCGGGCGCATACGAGCCGAAGAACACGACACCGGAAATGAAGTGGCAAAGGAAGCGCGCGAGGAAGGCGAGCGTCGTGCCGAGAAAGAGGCGATTCTTCCAGAGCCCGGCAAGCCCCATCGCCATATAGGGGAGCGGGTAGTCAAAAAGGACTTGGACGGGGTGCAGGATAAATGGGTCTTGAAGGATATTTGCCATGCCATAGAGAAAGCCCGCGAGCGCGCCGACATTTGCGCCGTAGCGATAGGAGAGCAGGAGGAGCGGAACCATTGCGCCTGCCGTGACGCTGCCGCCCTGCGGCATGTGGAAGAGGCGGAATTGGTGCAGGACAATCGTCAGTGCGAGCATCAGCGCGACATAGACGAGCGTGCGCGTCGTAAGATGCGCATGGCGAAAGTAAAGACCGCCCGAAGTCAGCGCAAAGACGCCGAGCAGGGCGAAGCCTGCGGAGGGGGCATTCAGAAGTTCGGACATGAACAGCACTTCTTTCCATTGTTTATGATGTGAAAGGATTGTCTAATATAGATCTAGTATAAGCTTTTTCCGTAACAAAGGTCAATGCGCAAGAGGAGAAAAGTATACTAGAATAGAAAAAGTAGATTCAAGAAACTATCAATTCTATTAAGCGTATAAGGAGATCATTTCATGGCAAAATGGGCAGTGATTTATTCCTCGGTGACGGGCAATACGAAGAAGATCGCAGAGGCGATTGCAGAGCAGGCAGAGGCGGATCTTTTCCGCGTGCAGGACGCGCCGGAGGACGTGTCGGGCTACGATGTCGTCGCGGTTGGCTACTGGCTTCGCCTTGGGCAGCCTGACCCGCTCATGCTCAAATATCTGCCCAAGATCCACGGGACGCGCGTCCTCTTTTTCCAGACGCACGGCACGGCGCCGACGAGCGAGCACGCGATCACGAGCTTTGCGCGGGCGGGCTATTTCCTCGGCGAGGGCAACGAGATCCTTGGTACGTTCGGCTGTCGTGGCAAGATCAACCCGAATATGAAGAAGAAGCGCGAGAAAGCGGATCCGAACGACCCGCATTGCGGCAAGAAGAGCGAGGAGCGCTGGGCGCTCGCGGCGACGCATCCCGACGAGGGCGATATTGCGGACGCCAAGGATTTCGTCGAGCGCATGAAGCATAAGATCGTCATAAAGGAACGCTATCTCGCCGCAAAGGCGGAAAAGGAAGCAAAGCGCGCACAGGAATAAATGCGCTGCGCTATTGTACGTTTGGTCGATTTCAGCCGAAAAGATTGTCTTTTTCGCCCGAACCCCGTATAATGAAAGGACTATGATAGAAAGGACGATGCGGATTGAAATGGGCGGAAATCAGTATCGCGGTGCGGCAGGAGGAGGCGGATGTCGTTGCCGAGATCTTCCATGATGTCGGCGCGGCAGGCGTCGTCGTCGAAGATCCTGCGCTCGTGCAGAGCTATCTCGCGGAAGGGCTCTACGATTACAGCGCGGTGGAATGCGAAGAGCCGACGGGGCGCGTGACGGTCAAGGCATATCTGCCCGCCGACGAGGATCTCGACGAGCGGCTGCGCAAGTTCCGCCAGGGCGTCGCGACGATAGCGGCGCGCGTCGGGGACGGGGAGGAACGGCCTGTCTCATGGCAGACTGTGCAGGACGAGGACTGGGCGGACAACTGGAAGGCGTATTTCCATACGGAGAAGATCGGCGGGCTCATCGTCATCCAGCCCGCTTGGGAGGCATACGAGCCAAGCCCCGACGACATCGTCATCAAGCTCGATCCCGGCGCGGCATTTGGCACGGGGACGCACCCGACGACGGCGATGTGCATCCGTGCGCTCGAAGAACTCGTGCGCGGCGGAATGCGCGTCTTTGACGTCGGCACGGGCTCTGGCGTGCTCGCAATCGCGGCGGCAAAGCTCGGCGCGGGCGAGGTCGTCGCGATGGACTGCGAGCGGACGGCGGCGCGGATCGCGGCGGAAAATGCCGCGCGCAACGGCGTCGCCTCGCTCGTGCGGACAGACATATCCGATCTTCTTGCCGCATTCGATGGCAGGGCTGATCTCATCTGCGCGAATCTCATCGCCGATCTCGTCATTCGCCTCTTTGGCGCGCTTGATGCTCACCTTGCAGCAGGCGGGGCGCTCCTCGCATCGGGCATTATCGACGAGCGCGTCGCCGATGTCACGGAGGCGGCGGAGCGTGCGGGGCTTGCGATTGACCGCGTCATCGAGGAAGCGGGCTGGGCGGCGATGGTCATTCGGCGCGCGGAGGACATCGCGTGAGGCGGCTTTTTTACAAGGGAATGCTCGCGGATACGATCGCGATCACGGGCGCGGACGCCCATCACCTCATGCACGTCATGCGCGCAAGGTGCGGGCAGGAGATCGTCGTCGTGGACGACGCGGGGAGCGTTGCGCGCATGGAGATCGTCGGCTTTTCGACGGACGCCGTGCAGCTTCGCCTCGTGAAGCGCCTTGCCGCTGATACGGAGTCGCCCGTGCATATTACGCTCGCACCGTGCCTTCTGAAAGGCGGCAAGCTGGAGCTCGTCGTGCAGAAGGCCGTCGAACTTGGCGTGACGGCAATCGCGCCGCTCATCAGTGAAAACTGCGTCGCGCGCTACGACGCGAAGAAGCAGGCGGCGCGCACGGCACGCTGGCAGAAGATTGCCGACGAGGCGGCAAAGCAGTGCGGCAGGAGCGCGCTCGTCAAGGTCGCGCCCATCGTGCGCCTTGCGGATTTCTTAGCAAAGGAGCGCGAGGGGACGCTGCTCTTTTGCTATGAGAATGAGGAGCGGACGACGCTTCACGCGGGACTGAAAAAGAGCACGGCAGACGCGTTCACGATCCTCGTCGGGCCGGAGGGCGGCTTCACGCTCGCAGAGGCGGAAGCGGCAGAGCGCGCAGGGGGCGTCAGCGTGACGCTCGGGCCGCGCATTCTGCGCGCTGAGACGGCATCACTTGCCGCGCTCACCGCCGTTCAGTATGAAAAAGGAGATTTGGGCAGTTGAAGGCAGCACTTACGACGCTTGGCTGCAAGGTCAATCAATTCGAGACGGAGACGATGGAGGGGCTTTTCAAGCAGCGCGGCTATTCCATCGTGCCGTTTGACGAGGCGGCGGATGTCTATGTCATCAACACCTGCTCCGTCACGAGCCTCGGCGACCGCAAGAGCCGTCAGATCATCCGCCGCGCCCATCGGACGAACGCGGATGCCATCATCGCCGTCTGCGGCTGCTACGCACAGGTCGCGCCGGAGGAGATCCGCGCGATTGAGGGCGTGCGCGTCGTGCTCGGCACGAAGGAGCGCGCGCAGATCGTCGACTACGTCGAGCGCGCCATGCGCGAGGACGGGATCTTGGACGGCGTGACGGACATTCGCGCGGCGCGCGTGTTCGAGGATATTCCGATTTTCGACAGCCCGGAGCGCACGCGCGCTTTTCTGAAAATCGAGGACGGCTGCGAGAATTTTTGCTCCTATTGCATCATCCCCTATGCACGCGGTCCTGTGAAGTCGCGCGAGGTGGCGCACGTCCAGCGCGAGGCGGAAAAGCTCGCGGCGCTCGGTTTCCGGGAAATCGTATTGACGGGCATCCATCTCGGCGCGTATGGGCGCGATCTCGCGGGCGGCGTGACGCTTGCGGACGCCTGCCGCGCCGTGCTTTCGGCAAAGGGAATCTGGAGGCTTCGCCTCGGCTCGCTCGAATCCATCGAGCTATCGCCCGATCTGTTCTCGCTGATCCGCACGGAGGAGCGCTTCTGCGCGCACCTCCATTTGCCGCTTCAAGCGGGCTCGGATAACGTGCTTCGCGCGATGAACCGCCATTACGATACGGCGGAGTTTGCGCGCTTGCTCGCGCGCGTCCGCGAGGAAGTGCCGGGCGTTGCGATCTCGACGGACGTCATCGTCGGATTCCCCGGCGAGACGGAGGAGGACTTTGCCGCAGGGCTTGCGTTCGCAAAGCGCATGGGCTTCTCGCGAATGCACGTCTTCCCGTACTCGCGCCGCACGGGGACGCCTGCCGCTGCGCGTGCCGACCAAGTGCCGGAGGCGGTCAAGAAGGAGCGCTCCCATCGTATGCAGGCGCTCGCCGACCGCATGGCGGAGGCGTTTCATGCCACGTTTTTGGGGCGCGAAATGCGCGTGCTCTTTGAGACGGAGGATGAGGGGCTGACAGACGGCCTGACCGACAACTATATTCGCGTCTACACGAAGGACGCGGTGAGGACGGGCGAGCTGTACACGGTCCGCCTCGAATCCATCTACAAGGACGGCGTCATCGGGCGCGTCCTGAAATCCAATTAAGGAGGTGAACGATATGAGTGACTGCATTTTTTGCAAAATCGCGTCGAAGGAGATCCCCACGCCGCTCGTTTACGAGGACGATACGGTCGTCGCATTCCCGGATCTTGAGCCGAAAGCGCCTGTGCATATCCTCGTCATTCCGAAGAAGCACATCGAGAGCCTTGCTGCATTAAAGGAAGAGGACAAGGAACTTGCCGCGCATATCCTCATCGATGTCATCCCGCAGATCGCGCGCGACATGGGGATTGCGGAGAAGGGCTTCCGCACCGTTGCCAATACGGGCGACGACGGCGGGCAGACGGTAAAGCACCTGCATCTCCATCTGCTCGGCGGGCGCTTCATGCAATGGCCGCCGGGCTGACCGACTCCCGAAAAGAGGGATGGCGTGTTGACAGACAGAACACCTATGCTGTATAATAAGCAGGTGTAATTCTCGAAACACAAACTCCCGAAAAGTGGAGGGGGGGAAAATAGATGTCAAACGAAATCAAGGTCGGAAAAAACGAATCGATCGATAGTGCTCTCCGCCGCTTCAAGCGTATGTCCCAGAAGGCTGGCACGCTGGCAGAAGTGAGAAAACGTGAACATTACGAAAAGCCGAGCGTTCGCCGCAAGAAGAAGTCTGAGGCTGCTCGTAAGCGTAAGTTCCGCTAACGAACCGTTCAGGGACCCTGCGAGAAAGTCGTGGGTGTCCCTGTTTTCGTATAAGGTGTTTTTCAGGTATATTGTGAATTGTGAGGAGGAAGCATTATGGCTCTGAAGGAGCAGCTGACCGCCGACATGAAAACGGCGATGAAGGAACACGACAAGAATCGCCTTGCTGTCATTCGCATGGTGCGCGGCGCGGTACGTCAGGCCGAGATCGACGGCGGGCATAAGGAACTCGGCGACGAGGAAGTCATCAGCGTCATCAGCAAGGAAGTCAAGATGCGCCGTGACTCCATCGAGGAGTTCAAGAAAGGCGGGCGCACCGACCTCGTCGAGGGGACACAGGCGGAAATTGATATCCTGATGGCGTATCTGCCGAAGCAGCTCACCGAGGACGAGGTGCGTGCGCTCGTCGCGGAAGCCGTTGAAGCGACGGGGGCGAAGACGCCGAAGGACATGGGGAAGGTCATGGGACAGCTCATGCCGAAGGTCAAGGGGCGCGCCGATGGCAAGCGCGTGAGCACGCTCGTGAAGTCCATGCTTCAGGGCTGAACGAGAAGGAGCATAGGCAAACAGGAAGGCTGTCCATGCGGTATCGTGGGCAGCCCTTTTCGTGTGTTCCTAATCTTTGAATAAACAGGAAATTTATCGCCCGTGTGGAATAAAAACAGTAAGGATTTCTTGGAAAAGGGGGAGAGACTATGGATCTTGTCGACATGCCGGTTCTGCAGATGCTCATGCTCGCGATAATGTTTTTTGCGATCCTCGTCGAAATCAAGACGGGCGGGCTTGGCGCGGGTATCATGCTCGGAATCGTGGCGGCTGGCGTCTTTTGGGGCAGCCAGTATGTAAAGGGGCTTGTCAGCTTCTATGAGATCGGGATGTTCCTCGTCGGGATTCTCTGCATCATCATCGAGCTTCTGTCACCGACGGTCGGACTTCTGGCGGGTGTCGGCGTTGCCGCGCTTCTTTACAGCGTCGTGCTCGCGCTCGGCGGCGATATGAACGCGCTTTTCGCCATGCTGATCTCGTTTGTCGTCGCGATTCTGGCGTTCGTCCTCATCTTGAAGCGCTTGCCGTCGAGCCGCCTCTGGAGCAAGGTCGTGCTAAAGGACCAGTCGACGTCGAGCCGCGGCTATGTCAGCGCAACGCCGCAGGACGCGCTCGTCGGCGAGGAAGGCGTCGTCTTGACGGAGCTTCGCCCCTCCGGATCGGCGGAGCTTGCGGGGCATCCCGTCGACGTCGTGTCGGAGGGCGCATTCCTCGAAAAGGGCGCGCGCGTCCGCGTGATCGCCGTCCAAGGGGCGCGGGTCGTCGTGCGGCGGGTGTGAGGCACTAATTCCTGCTTGCGAAAGGAACAAATGTTTTATATAATGAACGGGAACGTGATGGAAAGGGGAAATACCATAGATGGCAACGGATAAAGGGGCAGGAAAACCCATGGACAAGAAAGAGGCGCTTGAGAACGCGCTGAAGCAGATCGAGAAGGACTTCGGCAAGGGCTCGATCATGCGTCTCGGCGACGCGCAGGCAAACATGAATATCGAGGTCATCAAGACGGGCATCCTGCCGCTCGACATTGCACTCGGCGTCGGCGGCATCCCGCGCGGGCGCATCATCGAGGTCTACGGGCCGGAGTCGTCGGGCAAGACGACCGTCGCGCTCCACATGATTGCCGAGGCGCAGAAGGCGGGCGGCATCGCGGCATTCATCGACGCGGAGCACGCGCTCGACCCAGTCTATGCGGCAAAGCTCGGCGTCAATATCGACGAGCTCCTGATCTCGCAGCCCGACACGGGCGAGCAGGCGCTCGACATCGTCGATGCGCTCGTCCGCAGCGGTGCAATCGACATCATCGTCGTCGACTCCGTCGCGGCGCTCGTGCCGAAGGCGGAAATCGACGGGGAGATGGGCGACAGCCACGTCGGTCTCCACGCGCGCCTCATGAGCCAGGCGATGCGCAAGCTGACCGCCTTCATCAGCAAGTCGCGCACGGCGGCTGTGTTCATCAACCAGATTCGCGAGAAGGTCGGCGTCATGTTCGGCAGCCCAGAGACGACGACGGGCGGCCGCGCGCTGAAATTCTACGCTTCCGTCCGTCTCGACGTGCGCAAGATCGACACGCTGAAGCAGGGGACGGACATGATTGGCAACCGCACGCGCATCAAGGTCGTCAAGAACAAGGTCGCGCCGCCCTTCCGCATCTGCGAGTTCGACATCATGTACGGCGAAGGCGTCTCGCGCCTTTCCAGCCTCATCGACATGGGCGTGAGCCTTGACATCATCGACAAGAGCGGTGCATGGTTCTCCTACGGCGGCACGCGCCTGGGGCAGGGCAAGGAGAACGCAAAGCAGGTACTTCTTGAGCAGCCGGAGCTCGCAAGCGAGATCGAGGAGAAGATCCGCGCGAAGGTCACGAATGAGTCAGGCGAGGGCAAAGCGGACGAAGAGGCGGCAGTTCCGATGCCTAGCGCACCCACTGATTTGACAGACGATGCGCAGTGAGCGTGGCGCGGCAGACACGCCGTGGCCGGAGGAAGCACCGAAAAAGCCGATAAAGCCCGTCAAAACCGCGCTCATGGCGGCCGTCGACATACTCGCTCGCCAGGCGTACAGCGAGCAGAAGGTGCGCGAGAAGCTCGCACGCAAGGGCTACGAGACAGTGGAGATACAGGCGGCGATTGACCGCCTGATTGAGAAGCGCTACCTCGACGATGCGGCGGCGTGCCAAAGCCAGTTTGACTACCTATACAACGAGAGCAAGAGCTCCGTCCGCCAGATCTGCGTCAAGCTCATGCAGCGTGGCTTCCCGAAGGACATCATCAAGGAATGCGTGCCGGCCGACACCTACGAGCGCGAGCGGAGGGCGGCGTTTCGCACGCTATCACTGAAGTACAAGCGGAGCGCCGACAAGCAAAAAATGATGGCGAGCCTATACCGCAGCGGCTTCGATACGGACGCAATCCGCGCGGCAGTGGAAGCGTATGCGGAAGAGGATGAAGAGTGGTAGATCGACACTTTTTAGGACGCTTTTAGAGCATACGGAACAGCTCGCAAAAAAAGACCTTCCGCCCACAATGCGTACCGTGATGGATGCATGGTGTGAAAAGGCAGAAGGCCTTATGAAGCTCAAGCAAGGACAGCGCGAGGATGTGTTGAAAGAAATGGCGCGCATGGTGTCGATTCTTTAGTCTGTGTAGGATTTGCTCTTAAATGTTGCATTTGCCGACCGCGTCAAATGTCTTTGTGATTTCCGCAGACGGCTCTTTGCCCATGAGGCTGACGATCCAGATCGCAGCGAGCGAGAGGAGGAAGCCCGGGACGATTTCATATAGTCCACAGAGTGCGAACTGCCTCCAGATGAGGACGGTGACGCCGCCGACGATGATGCCCGCGAGCACGCCGTCCTTTGTCGTGCGCCGCCAGAAGAGGCTCATGAGGAGCGCGGGGCCGAATGCCGCGCCGAAGCCTGCCCATGCGTAGGCGACCATGTCGAGGATGAAGCTGTTCGGATTCAGCCCTAGGAACAGGGCGAGACTCGCAATGACGAGGACGCTCGCGCGGCTGATCCAGACGAGCTCGCGTTGGTCGGCGTCGCGGCGCAGCAGCGTGCGGTAGAAGTCCTGCGCGAAGGCGGATGCCGCGACGAGGAGCTGCGAGGATGCCGTGCTCATGATGGCGGCAAGCACCGCAGAGAGCACGAGCCCTGCGACGATTGGCGGGAAGAGGTCATTCGTCATGACGAGGAAGACCGTCTCGGATGCCGTGCCTTCTAGCGGCGTGGCGAGATAGACGCGCCCGACCATGCCGACGGCGACGGCGGCGGCGAGCGAGAGGACGACCCACGTCATCGCAATGCGCGTCGCCTGCTTGATCTCATGCGAGGTATGGATCGCCATGAAGCGGACGAGGATATGCGGCTGGCCGAAGTAGCCGATGCCCCATGCGAGCAGCGAGATGAGCTCGATCACGCCCATCGCCGAGCCGTCGGGCTTAGAGAGCGGCGCGAGCATGGCGTTATGGAGGTCTTCGATCGCCGTCATCGTCGTGGTAAATCCGCCAACTTCCATCGCGCCCGTTATGGGGACGATGAGGATGGCGAAGAACATCATGACGCCCTGTATGAAGTCGGTGCGCGAAACGGCGAGGAAGCCGCCGACGAGCGTGTAGAAGACGACCGAGCCTGCGCCGATGAAGAGCGCGTAGGCATAGGGAATGCCGAAGACCGTCTCGAAGAGCTTGCCGGCCGAGACGAAGCCTGACGAGGTGTAGATGACGAAGAAAATCAAGATGAAGATCGCGGGCACGATGCGGAGCAGGTTGCTCGTGTCGTGGTAGCGGTTCTGCAGGAACTCCGGCAGCGTCAGCGCGTTGTCGGCGAGCTCCGTGTATTTCCGAAGGCGGGCGGCGACGAAGTGCCAGTTCGCCCACGTGCCAATGGCGATGCCAATGGCGATCCAGCCCGCGTTCAGCCCCGCTAGGTAGGCGAAACCCGGCACGCCCATGAGCATCCAGCCGCTCATGTCGGACGCCTCTGCCGAGAGCGACGTGACCCACGCGCCGAGCTTGCGGTTGCCGAGGAAGTAGTCACTCATGTTGCGCGTGCGCCGGTAGTAGTAGACGCCTATCGCCATCATGAGACCGATGTAGAGCACGAATGTATTGATGATTGCGAGATCGTGTGTCAATAAATCTCCTCCCTTTTCGTCAGTGCATTGACATAACTATCGTCAATTATACGGGACATGGGGCGCGTTGGCAATAGCGCAGCGCCGTTCTATGCGTTTATATATAGGTAGGGAAGCACTGATTAATTCAGCCGCCCATCTTCACACATCTGCACTGTCCTCT
>ERZ772945.1690-NODE-1690-length-14982-cov-2.801702_pt1 | contig 14982 bp, 9 predicted proteins | sample MGYA00511681_ERZ772945 | MGnify/ENA primary metagenome ERZ772945 (study PRJEB29015, sample SAMEA2737943) | human oral metagenome | biome: human oral; feature: human-associated habitat; material: dental | place: China | collected 2143 ...
GTGAATACACGCTCTTCTTCCTGAAGGGTTCTCCGGTGGCACTGGGTTACCATGCTGTCGAACGGATGTTGCAGGTGGCGGAGGAGACGGGTGCGGCAATGGTGTATGCCGATCATTATACGGTGGAAGACGGGAAGACCGTACCGCATCCGGTGGCGGACTATCAGCTGGGAAGCATCCGTGACGACTTCGATTTCGGGTCTGTCATCCTTCTGAAGACCGAATGCCTGAAAGAATATGCGTCGAGAGAATGAACGGAAGACTATCAGTATGCCGGATGGTATGAACTCCGTCTCTTCCTGAGCCGGAAAGGGAAGCTCTTTCATCTGAATGAATACCTCTACACCGAAGTGGAAGACGACCTGCGTGCCAGCGGTGTGAGGCAGTTCGACTACGTGAACCCTCGTAACCGTGCGGTGCAGATAGAGATGGAACGTGTTGCGACCGAACATCTTTCAGCCATCGGAGCTTTGATAGACACGGCGCATTACGAGCAGCCCGACTTCTACGAAGAGCAGTTCCCGGTCAGGGCATCGGTCATCATACCTGTCTTTAACCGTGAAAAGACGGTGCGTGAGGCTGTTGTGTCAGCTCTCTCACAGAAAACCGACTTCTCTTTCAATGTAATCGTCGTCGACAATCATTCGACGGACGGGACATCGGAGATACTGGAATCATTTAAAGGGGATGAACGGCTGATCCATCTCATCCCCGAACGTACCGACCTCGGGATAGGCGGATGCTGGGACTACGCTCTCCATGACGCACGCTGTGGACGCTTCGCTGTGCAGCTGGATAGTGACGACCTCTATTCTTCAGAGCAAACCTTACAGGTCATTGTCGATGCCTTTCATGAACAGAAGGCGGCGATGATCGTGGGCTCTTACCGTATGTGCGACTTCGACCTCAACACGCTTCCTCCGGGGCTGATCAGTCACAGTGAGTGGACTGCGGACAATGGTTGCAACAATGCTCTGCGTATCAACGGACTCGGTGCGCCGCGCGCCTTTTTCACTCCCTTGGCCCGCCAGCTCCGGTTCCCCAACACCAGTTACGGGGAAGACTATGCCATGGGGCTGGCCTTCAGCCGCCGTTTCCGTGTCGGGAGAATCTATGATGAACTTTATCTCTGCCGCCGTTGGGGAGGAAACAGCGATGCGGCGTTGAGTGTTGATAAGGTCAATGCCAACAACCGCTATAAGGATCAGCTGCGGACGATTGAGATTCTGGCACGTCAGAAGCAGAACCGACAGCGGGAAAAAGGGCTGACGGACTTCTTTCATGACCAGTTGAGCCGGTGGAAAGACGTCTCCCGGCGTTATGAGGAACTGAAGCAGGTGCAGATCCGGGAGGCCGGACCGATACGGATACAGTACAACCCGGCCCGTATGGTGAGTACGGGAGCGAAGATCGACAGGGACACACTGGCGGCGCGCCCTTGCTTCCTCTGTGCGAAGAACCGCCCGGAGGAACAGACCGTACTGCCTTTCGGGGATGATTTTGACATTCTCGTCAACCCCTTCCCGATACTCCCGGCCCACTTCACCATCGCTGCCCGCAGGCATCAGCAGCAGGCGATTGCCGGTAATTATGTACAGATACACCGCCTGCTGAGGGCTTATCCGCAGCTGATGGTATTCTATAACGGGCCGAAGTGCGGAGCCAGTGCCCCCGATCACCTGCATTTCCAGGCCGGGACAAGCGGTGTCCTGCCGCTGCAGCGTGCCTGGGAGCGGCTTCACAGGACTTCCGTTCCGCTTTTGAAGCTGAACAACAGGGAAGGGATTTACGAAATCAAGGAGTATCCCTGTCCTGCTCTTGCCATCGTGAGCCATACCGAAGCGCATGATGCTGAGCTGTTCCACTATGTGTATGACGCATTGCCTTTAAAAGGTGCGGAGACCGAACCGATGATGAACATCGTGGCCTGGCGGAAGGACAATGCGTTTATCGCAGTCGTATTCCCGCGGGAGAAGCACCGTCCCGGATGCTATTCTGCCACGGGGGAGGCGCAGTGTCTGGTCAGCCCGGGCAGCCTGGACATGGCAGGCCTGTTGATCCTGCCCCGGCAGCGTGACTTTGAACGGATGACGGAAGCGCATGCCGAGGCTGTCCTTCGAGAGGTGGCGCTGTCGGAGGAAGCGATGGCGGAAGTCGTAGGACGGATCCGCAACACGGCCGTTGACGCCTCCTTCGGTTTTTGGAGAAGAGAGCCAGTGGTGTCGGTCGGTGTGGTAAGCGGCGAGGAAATACGCTTCCATCTGAACGGGACTTATACCTTAGGGAATATGAAGCTGCACGGCGAACATACCGTGAAGCTGTGTGCCGGGAAAATCCAGTGGAGAGCCGGAGTTTATCAGGAACTTTGCTTCACTCCTGAAAACGACGACTGTTCCTTTACCTTGGAAGACGTGACAATCGGAGTGGACTTCCATTGGGAGCGTAAAGAGGCACAGACCTTCCTCGGCAGCCTGCGGATCGTCATGGACGGAGACAGAATCTGGGCTGTCAATGAGCTGCCTGTGGAGCATTATCTGGCAAGTGTCATTTCCAGCGAGATGCGTGCCACGTCGTCACTGGAGTTCCTGAAGGCGCATGCTGTTATATCCAGAAGCTGGCTGCTGGTACAGATGAGGAGGCGGAGAGCCGCCGGGATGGGGCTTGTGGATCCGCACCCCGTGGTGAGGCGGCGGAAGAAGGCATCGTATGGTATGACCGTGATTCTCACAAGCTGTTTGATGTCTGTGCGGATGACCATTGCCAGCGTTATCAGGGCATCACGAAGGCGACAAGTCCGAATGTGGAAGAGGCCGTCAAGGCCACGCGCGGGCAGCTGCTGACGGACGGCGGCGAGGTCAGCGATGCCCGTTTCAGCAAGTGCTGCGGTGGTGTCACGGAGGAATATCAGTATTGCTGGGACAATATCCGCAAGCCTTACCTGCGTTCGGTAGCCGACAACACGCCTTTAGGGGCTGCCCCTGCGGTTGATCTGACGGACGAGAAGACCGCCAGGGAATGGATATGCTCTTCTCCGGCGGCATTCTGTCATACGGACGATGCGGCCGTCTTGCGGCAGGTCCTGAACAGCTATGACCAGGAGACACAGGACTTTTATCGCTGGACCGTGGATTATACGCAGGAAGAACTTGCCAGTCTTGTCCGGCGCAAGAGCGGTCTTGACTTCGGAGAGATCGTCGACCTCCAGCCTTTGGAGCGGGGGAAGAGCGGCCGCATCAGCCGTCTGAAGATCATCGGAACGAAACTTACCCGCATCATCGGAAAAGAACTGGAGATAAGACGTGTGTTGAGTGAAAGCCATCTGTACAGCTCGGCATTCGTCGTGGACAGGTGTGATGTGGCGGACGGCATCCCCCGGAAGTTCCATCTTGCCGGTGCAGGATGGGGACATGGTGTCGGGCTTTGCCAGATCGGTGCTGCCGTGATGGGAGAGAAAGGGTATAAGTATGACGAGATACTGCGCCACTATTATCAGACGGCGACCCTTGAGACACGGTATTAAGTAGAGGATCCCGTCCCGGCATATTATATATATAAAGGTGTAATCAGATGCTCGAGGAGCAGAATATCATCAACGGAATACCCATAGAGAGCCGGTGGCGCAGCCATCGGGTCTGGCTTCCTACGCTCTATCTGACACGCGGACTTCCTTATGTGATCCTGTTCATTACCTCAATGGTCTATTTCAACAGGGCAGGGCTGTCGAACGGATCCATCACGCTGACTACTTCCTGGTTCTTGCTTCCGTTCATCCTCCGACCCCTGCTGGGCAGGCTGGTCGTAGGGTACGGGAACAAGCGTTTCTGGATTGTTCTGACGGAACTCGTCCTGGCATTGAGTCTCGCCGGACTGGCGGTGACCGGTCCGTCGGTCCATTGGTTTGAATGGTCGGTGCTCTTCCTGCTGGTCATGGCGACTGCCGGCGCACTGCATGATGTGGCGGTCGAGAGACTCTATAAACGGGAGGCGGCCTTACGCCATCAGGAGGTGTTCTTTGATGCCCGGGCCGCTTTCTATCTGCTCGCCATCCTCGTAGGGATGGCCGTCCCCGTTACGGTGGCGGGCAATCTGGAGGTCATCAACAGGACCATACACCCTTCCTGGCAGGCCGTCTTCTGGATGCTGTCGGCCCTGCTGTCGGTGCTGATGGTGTTCCATGCCGTTGTCCTCCCGAAGGATATCCTCCGTGCCGACCTCCCGATATGGAGCGGCGTGACGCGCCAGTGGTGGCATGATGTCAAGGCGGCCTTTGTCCGTCGCCCGCATTATGTGGTCAATCTCTGCTTCCTTTTCTGCTTCCTGATACCCGAAGGAATGTTTTTCAGGATCGTACCGCTCTTTCTGATAGACCCCGGAAGCAATGGCGGACTGGCGCTCTCCCCTCAGGAACTGGGTCTGGTGCTGGGGACGGTCGGCACTTTTTCGCTGATTGCGGGCTGTGCCGTCGGAACGAGACTGGTACGAAGAGACGGCTTGCGAAGATGGCTCTGGCTGTTTGTCATTGCCTTGACCCTGCCTAAGTTCCTTTTCGTCTACCTCAGTTATTATTTTGTTTCCACGCTTTCGATCATCAATTTCTGCATGCTGGCCGAGCAGTTCGGGACAGGAATCGGGCTGACGGCTTATTTTGTCTGGCTCGCCTATTGTACGAGGGGAGCACATTCGACGTTTACTTATTCCCTGGGAACGGCCATTACGGCCTTTTCCGTGGTCATGTCAGGATGGTTTACAGGTTTTCTCCAGGAATATGTAGGTTATCGCCGTTTCTTCCTTCTGGTGGCCTGTCTGGGCGTGGTCAGCTTTGTGGCGGCCGGTTTCGTCCCTGTTACGGATGAGGCGGGGAAGAAGGGGGAGGCTTCTTGATGGTCCGTGCGAGGGTGCATCAAGGTTTCCTTTAAGCGGCCCGGCAGGATGGGGCCGTACTGTCCGCAGGTTTCATTTTCAGGCGTTAAGCTTTTCAAAAAAGCTGTGGATTTGTTTGTATCTTACAAAAAATGTTGTACATTCGCATACTGAAAGTTATAAAAAAACAGTAATTCGGATGAAGATCAAGTATTTGTTAATGGCAGCTGTCGTCGCTTTGATGACAGCCTGCGGAACGGCCTCAAAAGTTCCTTTGACAGGCCGGACACACCGCATCAGTGTGTCTGACGCCCAGCTTCTCAGTCTTAGCAATCAGGAATACACCAAGTTCATGGCTTCTGCCAAGCGTTCGACGGATGCAAAGAATACGGCAATGGTCCAGCGGGTAGGGCGTAATCTCGCCAATGCGGTAGAGACCTATCTTCGCAACAACGGCTATGCCAGTGAGATAAACAACTTCAAATGGGAATTCAATCTTGTCCAGGACAAGCAGGCCAATGCGTTCTGCATGCCGGGTGGTAAAATTGTTGTATACGAAGGTCTGCTTCCTTATACGAAAAACGAAACGGCGTTGGCAATAGTGCTTGGTCATGAAATTGCACATGCAGTAGCCAAGCATAGTGCCGAGCAAATGTCGAAACAGATTCGGCAACAGTATGGATCGGCTATCCTTGGCACCGTATTGAATTCGGCAGTAGGCAGCGGAGTAGGTGACGTGGCGTCGGCAATTGTAAACCAGGGCTTCTCTTTTGCAAACCTTAAATACAGTAGAAACAATGAGTCGGAGGCCGATTACATGGGCCTTATTTTCGCAGCGATGGCAGGATATGACCCTCGTGAAGCCATCCCGTTCTGGCAACGTATGTCGCAAGGCAACAGTAACAGCAATGATATATTTAGCGATCATCCGAGCGATGCAAACCGAATTGCGGCACTTAAGCGGCTGATGCCAGAGGCTATGAAATATTATCAGGCTGCCGTACCATCGGAAAGCCAGACCAGAACCATGAGGTTTTCGAATACATCAGGTAAGAAAAAAGGAAGGCGTTAGTGCCTTCTGCTGCCGTTTTATTCGGCAGACCATATGCCCGCCCCTTCTTGTCGTTGAGACAAGGAGGGGTTTTTTCAATGCAATTATTTTGTAATGTCAATATTTTATCTTAAATTTACAGCGTAGAAATCATGGCTGACGCGTAAGTTTATTGAAATATTTCTCATGCTTTTTTAATCTTAAACTTAAATAAAATGTTTGATTATCTAACCGAAAATTTATGGCTTTTGTGGACGCTTGTATGCGTATTGGCCCTTGTTTTGGAAATTTCATCCGGCACATTTTATCTGATTTGTTTTGCCATTGGGGCAGTAGGTGCCATGTTTATTTCACTTGTCGGAACGCCTTTCTGGCTTCAGGTCCTTGTCTTTTCAGCAGTTTCAGCAGTCAGTGTTTATGCTGTGCGTCCCCTTCTGTTGAAATATCTGCATCCTGTTAAGGGTGAACGACTGAGCAATGCAAGTGCATTGGTTGGACGACAGGGCGTAGTAATTGAACCTATTTCAGCCGGAAGACCGGGTTATGTAAAGGTTGATGGTGATGAATGGCGGGCTGTAACGGCCGACGGGAGGATGATAGAGCGTGGCGAAACCGTGCGTATAACAGCAATGAACAGTATTATTGTTACCGTAGAACCCGTGGATTGACGGCTCGTTGAGGAAAGAATTTAAAATGAAGTAAAACCTTTAATAAAACAAATTATGATTGGATTCTATGTTGTGTGTGGTTTTGTCCTCCTGGCTCTTGTCTTTGTCAAGATGGCCATTGTGATTATTCCACAGAGTGAAACTCGCATTATTGAACGTCTTGGAAAGTATTATGCCACGCTCGGACCGGGCATAAACATCATTATTCCTTTTATAGACCGTGCTAAATCCATAGTTACATCTGAGCGCGGAAGGTATGTTTACAGTAGCGTTATCGACCTTAGGGAACAGGTTTATGACTTTGACAAGCAGAACGTTATTACGAAAGATAACATTCAGATGCAGATAAACGCCCTGCTTTATTTCCAGATAGTTGACCCCTTTAAGGCTGTTTACGAAATCAATAATCTGCCAAATGCCATTGAGAAACTGACGCAGACAACACTCCGTAACATTATCGGCGAGATGGAATTAGACCAGACTCTTACGTCGCGTGACGTGATAAACACGAAACTTCGCGGTGTATTGGACGATGCTACCAACAAGTGGGGCATTAAAGTTAACCGTGTAGAGCTACAGGATATCATCCCGCCGTCGAGTGTATTACAGGCTATGGAGAAGCAAATGCAGGCTGAACGTGACAAGCGTGCTACCATTCTTACCTCTGAAGGAAACAAGCAAGCACAAATATTGCAGTCGGAAGGTGAGAAGCAAGCCAAGATAAACAAGGCTGAAGCAGCCAAGCAACAGGCTATTTTGATTGCAGAAGGTGAGGCACAGGCTCGCATAAAGAAAGCTGAAGCTGAGGCTGCAGCCATTGACAAAATAACGGCATCCGTGGGACAATCAACTAATCCGGCTAATTACTTACTGGCTAAAAACTACATCCAAATGCTGACAGATGTATCGAGTGGTGATAAAACCAAGACGGTATTCCTACCGTTTGAGGCCAGCAATCTGATGGGAAGTATTGGTGGTATAAAGGAGTTGTTCAAAGGTTAATTATATTACATATAAAGAATAAGGCAGCGACACCCGCTGCCTTATTTTGTTTTTATACAAACTTATACGGCGTAAGTTTTCAACAGAAAGGGCTGTTTTATATATAACACAGTCAGTAGCATTGACGTTTTCTTATTTTTAGATTCTTTCTCTGCAATCGTGTTTATGTACGGTAGTATCGGTTTTGCTGGTTGTTTGTAGTCTTTAGTCTGCTGCTTTACGATTTTATGACAGGTAATTATGCTGCTTTCGGGTTTTAGAATATTCGCCATACCTTTATTATATAGGGCAAGGAGATTCAGAAGAAACAGCAAAAAGAAAAGGTTCAGACTGCATATTGCCGGTCTGAACCTTTTGTTATTGTTTTTTCAATCCGTATTAAAGAAGACGAAACCCTTTCATTTTCTATACTTATTCATCTTCATCTTTTGCCAAAGGTACCTTTATAATGGCGAAGCCTGATGTAGTACGGCCGGCATATAACCATAAGTTAAGGTCTTTGCCATCGGTGCCTTTCTCAATGTAATAGTTAGAATTGCCTCCGCAATAAGCCAGGTTTGCACCGCCAATAAGATACTTAAATACAGGGTTATGGTCCTCTGCTGCATCGAAGTTCTTGAGGGCTTCCATGGTATCTGCTCCCTTATTGATGTTGAAAATATAGATGCCGGGCACTGCCTTGCTGGCACTGCCGAATCCGGCTGTTGTCACAAAGAGATAACGATTACCGTTGAAAGTGAATACGCGTGCGGTGGTAGCCTCAAGCGGTAAGTTGTCTTTTGAAACAGTATACTTGGCATTTAATGACTCGTCTACAAGGGTAACACCTATCTTATTGCCCGAATAGATGTATTCGTCAGTGCCATCAACACGATAGACATTGGTACATAGGCCGGGTAATGTGCCCTGAACGGGGATTACTTCAGGTGTACCAACTGTCTTGTATGCACTTATAGGCACGCGGATAAAGTCCTCACCGGTGTTATTTGCACCGAAGTAAATAAATCCGTTTCCGCTTGCATCGAGTGTCAAAGACATGTTATCGCCATGACGTGCCTTTACAAAAGGTAACGTGCTGATGTCGATATTGGCAATACATTCAGGCGCAGAGGTAGCATCTTCATAATAGTAAACCTTGAGAGGAGAGGTGGCACCACTGGCCAAACTTGCCAGATAGATGTGACCTCCGGCCAGGGCTCCCATGTTGTATGCGAAAGTACCGCCAGAGATTCCTGTCGTATTCAGCATGATTGGGTTGCTTACATTGCCGGCCATTACATCAGAAACTTTCAAAAGATGTGGTCCCATACTACGGTTTACAACAAGTACATGGGTCCCGTCGTAATCGGTACAGCGGGTGTTTGCATCTTTCATACCTGCATAAGCATTGGTGTTATCAAAGGCAAATGTGTCTGCTTTCTCGAAGTCTCCGCCAAAGAGGGGCACCTTTTTACGTATGGTTACAAAGTAATCCTTGTAACGATTGTGATTCAATACGCGTACGGTCTTTGTACGTTCAGTGGTTTCTTCATCCATTGAAAAGTCGAGAGTGTCCTGCGTTAACTTTGCACCTTCAGAAGTTGTAGCCACAACAATGAGCTTGCTGAAGTCGGTAGCAATGTTCACTCGCGGAAATTTCACGGTCTTTTTATCCTCATCAATTGTTCCCTCAAGCTGCACAGTGTTTCCGCTTCCATCTTGTGCGTTGATGATTTTTAAGCCTAACAGGTCGTTGGCATAAGGGTTAACAGTAGCTGATGGGTAGTCATCAGCACAGCCATTCAGCAGTGCTCCCACTGCGAATGCGGCCAAACCAAGATATGATTTAATTTTAAATGACTTCATATTCTTAAACCTTTAGTTGTTTAATTATTTGTAGAAGGCCACCCTGTAGTCTGTGTCAGGTGATAGCCATGGTTGGCATAATCGATAATTTGGTTTGTACCTATCGGACAAAGATAGGGATTTACGTTCACCAAATTGAGGTATTTCAGGCGTGGTTGCGTTGTCTCGGCCTGGAACCAACCCTTTATTTGAGCGGCATTATTTCCGTCATAGGTAACATAAACGCCTGAGGAATTTCTTACACGAAGCTTGCCTTTGTAGTCGCTAAGTTTGCCAGCGAGCAGGCCATTGCCAGCAGAAAGGTCAACATAAGTACCATGAAGCAGACCGTTTGCACGAGTATCTGTGTCCATATAGTTCAGTTTGTGCCAGCGGCGCAGGTCTATAATACGACCGGGTTCGAAAGCAAACTCCATTCGTCTTTCCCTGCGAATCTCCCAAAGCAGGCGTGGAACATCTCCGTCACGCTTGGGATCATTCGGCAAATTAGACAATACGAGGTGTGCCGTCTTGTGCAATCCCTTTGCCTGTTGGGTCTGATCGAGCGGGCGATCGCGAATAGCGTTGACAGAATTATCCAGGTCTTGTTGAGTAACAACGTCCTCTCCGAGGGTCTCCAATTCTGCTTTTGCCTCAATCCAATTCAATAAAACCTCTGAATAACGGATGACAGGGAATCCTGTTACGTTGTTGGTTCCTGTCCATTCTGTGGCTGGAGAGCCTTTCTCTTTGACATAGTTCAGGGCTGTGCGTGGAATAAACTTAACCACATAAAGCAAACTTGCACGCGAACGTATGGTTAGAGAATCGTAGAATGTTGCCTCAAAGCGCGGGTCACGAGTCTTGATAAGGTTGTCGAGCGTGAACTTACCGGCATCGGTAACTGTCGATTCCTGATAATCTTTACCGTCAATACAGTTGAACGATTCGATAAGATTCTTTGTAGCACCTGCTGCCAGGGCTTCATTTACATTACAGTATGATGCAATGCAATGGGTTGTACCGAGTGACGCATCATACTTACGGTACAGGAGAACATCCTTTTTCTTCGTCAGATCATAAGAACAGAACAGTTCGCGGAACGGTGTTTCAATCTGGTATTTACCACTTGTCATCACCATGTCGCCAGCCTCAACGGCCAGCTTAAAGAACTTTGCGGCGCGGTCATTGTCGTGATAATAATACTTCTGCCAGCTGCCTTCATACAGAGCGTAGCGTGCAACGAGTGCAGCTGCAATATACCGATTGACATACCCGTCGCCGTCATTCAGTCTGACGTTTTGCATAGCGAAGGTGAAATCGTTGTATACAGAGTCCATCACATCGTTGCGAGGTGTGCGGTCTTTGTATATTTCGTCACGGTCTTCATTTGTTATTTCGCGATTGTAGTAAGGCACATCGCCGAACACGTTCACCAATCGGGCATACTCCATACCACGGAACAGACGTCCGATACCCCTCCAATGGTTATAAGCCACTGTCGACAAAATACCGCCCATCTTCTGTTGAATACGGTCCAGCATGATGTTAGCCTTGCGCACCATGGCAAAGTCCCAGGTTGGACCACAATACTGGCTCTGGTAGTTCTCAGTGTTCTCCAAGGTACTTCCTATTGAAGTAGGGACCTGACGACTGAAGTTTGTCTGACTGCTATTGTGCAGAACGTCGTCGCTGAATGTGTTATTGTTGATACCAGGAGCATAGTAAACTGTCCATCCCTTGCCGTATCCGGGGAAATAATAGGTATAAAAGTCGTTGGCATACAGACGCAGCTTCTCCTCGCTTGTCCAGAATTTACTGTCCTGCTCCTTCGTAAGCGACGGGCGATCAAGCACATCATTACAACTGCTGAAGCCGAGCAGTGCCAACATGATTATCGGAATGATATTACGTTTCATATTGAATGATTTTAGAATGTAAGTTGAAGGCCGAATGACATTGACTTAAATACAGGTGTTCCTGTACCGGTACGTCCCAGGTTATAGTATGAGCTGAACATAGAATAACCTGATATTGCCTCAGGATCTATTGGCAGGCCTCTCAGATGGTCGAATGTAAGGAAGTTCTCCAATGATATGTATACGCGACAGTTGCCGATGTAAGCCTTGCGCATCCACTCTCTTGGGAACGTGTAACCGAAGTTAATATTCTTCACGCGCAGGTAAGCCATGTTAAGCAAATACTTGCTTTGCGTTTGCATGGTAAAGCCTGTATTGCTTCCTCCGAGGTCCCAGGCACGTGGATAAAAGGCGTTAGTGCGCTCTTCTGTCCAATAGTCTTTCGCAAAGGTTTCAGGCATAGCACCTTCCTTTGCGTTCCATCCCGGGATGGCAAGCTGGCCTGCTCCCCAAATCTTACGCTTGCCAATGCCCTGGCAATATATTGAGAAGTCGAAGCCTTTATAGTCGGCTCCCAGACGGAAACTGTATTCAAAGCGCGGAGTAGCGTTGCCTATTACCTTAAGGTCGCCGTGGTCACCGAATGTGCCTGAGCCGCCATCGATATAACCATCACCATTTAAATCAACGAACTTTACGTCGCCGGGCGAGCATATAAGCTTGTTGCCATCTTCGAAAGCAACCTGATAAACAGGATAGTCTGACGACTGTACGTGTGTGGTACGAGGCGTTCCTTTATAGATAACCGTGGTCTTTTTGATATTTCCGCTGGCATCATAGGCGAAGTCTTCTTTCTGATAAAGGCGGTCGGTTACATAGCCCCAGATGTCGCCGTACGTGCTGCCCGTTGCAAAAGTGCTGTATATTGAGCGTGCGCTCCACTTGGTTTTGTAGTCGGCTCCGCGCACAGTCTTTGTCTTTGCATCAGATAACTGGAAAGTGCCATTGACGCCAATGCCGTTCGAAAAGCGGTGATGGTAGTCGATAGAAAGCTCCCAACCTTTGGTCTCCAGCTCACCGTAGTTGCCGTCAGGTGCTGATGTTCCGAGGGTTACAGGCAGGCTTTCACCTGCAATAATCATGTTTTTGGTCTTGCGATTGTACCAGTCGAAACTTACACCAAGCTCATTTTTCAGGAAGCGCAGGTCAACACCGAGGTCGAATGTTTCAATACGCTGCCAGCCAATATTGGCATCAACCAATGACGGAGTGCCGAAATAAGTTACCAATCTGCCGTCATAGCCAATCCATGAACTTTGTCCACTCGGCAGGAACGACTGATAAAGCGAGTTGCTTACCGACTGGTCGCCGATTGAACCCCATGATGCACGGAACTTACCAAAACTTAAAACCTTCTCAATTGGTTTCACAAAGCTTTCACTTGTAAATACCCATCCTGCAGAGAAAGAGGGGAACCACTCCCACTGTAAGTCTTTAGGGAACTTGGAAGAACCGTCACGACGCATGTTCGCTTCAAAGAGATACTTGTCCATAAACGCATAGTTCACACGGCCAAAGAAGCCCAACTGTGCGTCCCAGTTGCGCTTGGCACTGATGAATTGCTGGCCCGAGGCAAGGTCAAACTGCGGGTTATTCTGCTCGATAAGGTCAGTTTTGCGCCCTGTGTATGAGCTGTAATTGGTTGTTACGCGGTTCATACCGAGCATGAATTTGAAGGCATGCTCTTTCTCTGCGCCCAGATTCAGGCGGTAAGTAGTATACGCATTGATGGTGCTCTGGTTATACTTGTAGGTATAATTGCTTACACTTGTTGCCGTATTATTGCTGAAATACGTCTGATAGGGGAAACGATAGGCCGGTATTCCTGACCCGTCGGTAACAATGTTGCCATTGTCATCCACATACACCTGGTTGCCATCCTTGTCAATCCACAGTTCCGGCGCGTACCATTCCTGACCGCCGGTGTACTGAATTACAGAGTTATTGCGGTCGGTTGCCTGGTGAGCGTAGGTATAATCAAACTGTGCATCCCAGTTCTTTGTGATATTGAGCGTTGCACCCAGGTTCACGTTGAAGTACTTATTCTGCAGGTTATCCGTGTTGCTCTGTGCAATTTCGGATACCGGTTCGCGCAGATTGTGTCCCAGCTGGTCCTGTACACCTTCCGGCATCAGGCGGCTCCAGCGATACAAATACAGCCATGGGTCGGCCACCGTAGTGCCTACACCCGGGTATCGCTTGTTGCGATCAGAGTATATTGCGCCCGCACGGACGGTGAAATACTTATTGATTTCGGACGATAATTTAACCGAAGCGTTGTAACGACGGAAGTCATCATGCTTTGCCGCTTTCATCATACCGTCCTGATTCATCAGCCCCAAGCCAATGTTATATGAGGTTTTACCGCTCTTGCCATTGATTGAAAGGTTGTGCTGAGACGATGGTGCCCAGTTGCGAACCATGGCTTTTACACCGTCGTAAATACGGTAACCATACTTGTCGGTGCCGTCAAAGGTCCAGTCGCGACCGTATACAACGGGGTCGTTATACTTGACAGAGCCTCCGTATTTCTGCTGCCACTCAACGGCTTTCTGGTAGCTCTCTTCGTTGATACGCCAGAAACCGCCCGCCGGCATCGCGTCTTTCCGGTTTATCTGTGCGTCTAATGTATAGCGCAAACCGTCCAGACCGGCCATCTTAATATCTTTGGCAAGGTGCTGGAAAGAGAAGTTATTGGTGTAGGTTACTTCAAATTTGTCGGTGGCTGCACCCTTTTTAGTAGTAATCAATACAACGCCGAAGGCAGCCTTCGAGCCATAGATTGACGATGCGGCAGCGTCCTTAAGTACTGAGATTGACTCAATATCGTTCGGGTTTACCAACTGTATACTTGGAATTTCGACGTTGTCGAGCAGAATCAATGGTGCCCCGCTACCGTTTACAGAAGCCACTTGTCCGCGGATGTGTATGAGGGGATCTGAACCTACTTCGCCCGTAGGCACGGTAATATTCATACCTGGAACAACACCCTGTAAACCACGGCCCACATCGGCAATAGGCCTGCTCGACAGTGATTTGTTTACATCAACCGATGTAACGGCACCGGTAAGGTTGGCCTTTTTCTGCGTACCGTAGCCTACAACTACCACTTCATTAAGCTGCTTATCGTCCTCCTTCAGCGTGATATTCATGCTGTTTGTGGCAGCCATGGTTCTGGGTGCAAAGCCCACATAGCTTATTTCGAGCTGTGCTCCGGGCTTTACGCTTAGCTGAAAATTACCATCAATGTTGGTAATTGCGGTGTTTTTTGTTCCTCTTTCGGTTACGGTTACACCTACTAAAGGCTCACCCGCAGGGTCGGTTACATGGCCTTTTACAACTTTCTTTTGTTGTGTAACATTAAGCGAATACGCAATTTCGGTCTTCGAATCAGTCGCGGAGGGAGCGGCAAAAGCTCCTGCGGGCGACAGCAATCCTGTGAGAAGACACATGCACGCCGCTTTCTGGATGAAGCCTCTGCGGCCACTTGACCAGGGACTAATCCGTTTAAGGTTATACGTCACAATTCTCATGTTAGGTTTTATTAAATAAAAAATTATTCGGTTTTTAGCACAGATTGTGCAGGTTAAGCACAATTACCATAATATGGCCCCAAATTTAGAAAGAATAATTCTAATGTACAAGTTTTTATCAAAAA
>ERZ772945.1695-NODE-1695-length-14960-cov-5.861724_pt1 | contig 14960 bp, 10 predicted proteins | sample MGYA00511681_ERZ772945 | MGnify/ENA primary metagenome ERZ772945 (study PRJEB29015, sample SAMEA2737943) | human oral metagenome | biome: human oral; feature: human-associated habitat; material: dental | place: China | collected 2143 ...
CCGTGAGTCCGACCCCCGCCCCGACCCCCAAGCCCGACCCGGCTCCGACCCCCGACCCGACCCCCAAGCCTGACCCGGCCCCCAAGCCCGATCCCACCCCCAAGCCAGACCCGACTCCGGTCCCTGACCCGAGGACTTCGGATGAGTTCGTATGGTTCGGGAAGTCCAACAGGACCGTAGGGTCTGGGTTGGAAGCCTATTGGGTAACCGATCGGAGGGCCTCGAACTACACGCCGGCAGAGGGTGATGTCGTCGTTAAGTCCTTTTTGCTCAGAGGCTCACTGAAGAATTTTGTGCTTGCGTATACCAACATCGATAGCAAGTATGCCGGAAAGCATGCCGTGCTCTACATGCAGCATGCGAGTGGCTCCACGGAAACCAAGGACGCGATCATCAACAACTACGGCACCGTCTCATTCTCGATGGATGACGTGACTGACGACACCGTGTGTACCTTGGTCGTGAAGACCTCCTCTTCCGTGACACCGGACAACAACACGCCCAGGGACAACAACTCGAATCGCGCGACACCGGATTATAGCAGGTACCGGAAGTCGCTCAGCGACCGGACGACCTTCGCTGATGGAGTTGCGAGGTGGATATACATCGTTCCGACGGAACAGACTACCGGGACTCTTGATGACATGTATTGGAGTGACACGCGTGCCTCCAACTACACCCCGCTGCCGGGCGATGTCTGGGCGTCCTTTGTATTAAAGGGAACGTACAGAAACTTTGAGATTCGGGTTATGTTCGAAAGGCAGTTTGCTGGCAAAGAGGTTCTGCTGTATGTCGAGCATGATGATGGCAGCACGGAGGTCAAGGAGAGGACCTTGGATGCGAACGGCGAGGCAGTCTTCGAGATGGAGCGGCTGTCCACGTATACCTTGGTCTTGCGCGACGGCGTGACCCCCTCGGTGGTAAGACAGAGCGTAGGCAGGGTGGATACGAGCACAAGGTCTCCACAGACTGGAGTTGGCATGCCCCTGTCATCTACTATCGTGCCTGCGGTTGTGTCCGTGCTATCGGTCATCGCGGTCGCTGGCACAGTTGGAGTCCGCCGGAAGCTGAGGGCACAGTAGCGCGACTTCTTGAAGTATCATAGATCTTGTGAGGCAGGGTGAGAGCAGCCGTCTCTCACCCTGCTCGTGTGTGGGGAGGGGTTCATGCTGAAACAGGTGCTGACGCAAATGTGGCAGGCGCTGAGGCAGAGGACGATGGCATGGGGCGCAAGGCCCCGTATGGTCATCGTGGCAGTCGCCACGCTCGTCCTCGTTGTCGCGGCAGCCGCTGTGACGCTTCATCCGCCCGTCTCGCCTAGCGTCGCGGAAGAGAAGCAGCGGGCGGCGGAAGATCCCGTTCCAACGGTGAGCACAGATCCCGATGAGGGGGAGGGTGAGGAGACCGCAGACGTCGAGAACGCCGTGGATTTCTCCAAGCTCAAGGAGGAGAACCAAGACATCTATGCGTGGATCACGATTCCGGGGACCAACGTGAACAACCCCGTGCTGCAAAGCTCAGATGATGACACGTACTACCTCGATCACAATCGCTCGGGTAAGGCGTCTCCATACGGTGCCATCTTCTCACAGAGCATGAACGCACTCGACTTCTCCGACCCTGTGACGGTGCTCTATGGGCATAACACCGACGACCCCATCCACTTGTTCAGGTCGCTCCACAACTTCGAGGACGCAAACTTCTTTGCTGAGCATGACGTGATGTACGTCTTCACACCCGGCCGTGTTTTCATCTACAAGATCGTGGCTGCATATGAGTATGATGACCGGCACATCCTCAACTCGTTTGACTTCAAGAACCCCCAGGCGCTCCAGGAGTACTACAACTTTGTGCTCAATCCCGACTCGTCGAGGCGCAACATTCGCGAGGGCGCCACGCTTGACGCCGCCACGGATAAGATCCTGCAGCTGAGCACCTGCATGGTCGAGGAATACCATGGCCCTCATCGTTTCATAGTTACGGGAGTGCTGAAAGACAATCGACCCATAGACAGCCAGTCTGCGATCAACCTGTCCACGCTCTAGGCGGGTGATCTTGCCGCAAGAGCCGCGAGTGGTCGCAAGGGCTGCGAGGGCCGTAAGTGACCGCAGGAGTGTACACAGATCGAGAGTGAGGGCTTCCGGGCGTCCGTTTGGGCCATTTGTGTACACTATTGAGCTACGGACAACCCCCGGGGTCGCAGGAGTGTACACAGATCGGTGCCAGGGGCCTCTCGGTGCCCGTTTGGGCCATTTGTGTACACTATTGAGCTGCAAGTGGCCTTGGAGCTGCAAGTGGCCTTGGGGTCACGAGCTGCTTTGGGGTTGTTGGTAGTTTCCCCGTGATGCCACAGAAAGCATGGCGGCGTACGACGATGGGAGGGCGGGCATGACATTTAAGGTATCTGCGGATAGGATTTGCTGCATGGCTGATGAGGGGGTCGAGCTTGGTCATGTCGAGTTCCACCAACTCACACCCGATACCGTGGACATCATCCATACATTTGTGGAACCTGCGGGGCGCGGGCAGGGCATTGCGGGCAGGTTGTGCCAGCGCCTTGCCGAAGAGCTGCGCGATCGCGGAATGCGGGCGCGTCTGAGTTGCAGTTATGCCCAAGGCTGGTTCGAGAAGCACGAGGAGTTCTCGGACGTCGTAGCGTGACCTCCCGCCGGTCGCCTCGGCGCTCGGCTGCAGGCGGCAACAGAGAGCTTTGTCGCTATGTGGGAAGGAGTCGGTGGACCATGCGAGAAACGAGATACCTCTCTCATGCGTGGGGCCTGCTCACCAGGGATAGGGGCTGGTATACGCCCATCTTGACGCTATCCGTCTACATGCTCGTTCCAGTGGTGGGGTGGCTCGTTGTGCTGGGATACGAGATGGAGTGGGCCCGTCGTGTTGCCTGGGGTTTCGAAGGGCCTCCCCAGAGGCGGGGCATCGATATCCCTCGGTGTTTCCAGAGCGGTTGTCGTGCCTTTGTCGCGGTCCTCGGATGGTGCATTGTGTGGGTGGTGCTTTACTGCGCTGTCGCAATGGCGGTGACTCGCTCATATCTTGGCCCCCTTGCCGATGCGCTGGATACTTTGATGCTTATCAGGATGCTGCCCTGGCTTCTGCTGAGCGTCTGGAGCCCTGTCGGTTGGCCGCTTATCGTCGTAGTCTCGTTTTGCACGGTCCTCACGGTTATGGTGGGCGTGCGGGCAACCATCTATCAGGATTCTGCTGCAGGGTATCAGATCAGTCGCATTGTGGAGATGATCAAGCGTGATGCTGGCGGCTATGCCAAGATCTCGGGCCTAGTTGCGCTTGTCGCGCTCGTCTGCGAGTTCGCCCCGCTGTTACTGTCTTACGTGTTGGCTTTCATAGGTGTCTTCCTTGACCTTGCGGGCGGCGTGCTCTTCGTTCTCTTTCTGTATCCAGTGATCTTCCTGCTGATGGCCGTCTACTGCACCGTTGTGTTCCTGCTGATCCACACCATGGTCGGGCTATGGATGAGGCAGTTCGATGTTCCGTCATGGGGCAAGAGCACAGACTCGCTGCCTGCAGGGCAGCGGCCAAGTTCGGATGCACGGTTGGGATCTTTGGGCGGGGGGGACCAGCATGCCGCGCAGCCCTACCAGCTCGGGCAGTCCCAGCTCCAGGGGCAGGGGCCAGAGGATCAGCTCCAGGGGCAGAATGCCTCTCCTGCGCCCGGTGCCACGTCCGGAGTACGTCCCCCTGACGTCGAGTGGGGCCTGCCTGCATCTGCAGGACTTTCTCGCGCTGACCAAGCGGGTACTCCATCTTCTCGCCCTGTTGATGGGAGTGACATACGTTCTTTTCCCAACGCATCCGTCTCAGGCGATCGACCCTCGCCTATCGATTTTACCGATCCGGTCTCACTTGCCATCGAGGCGCTTGCGTCGCAGTCCCCTCAGTCGGCAGGACCCCGCACCGCTCCGCAGTCCCCTCAAACGGCGGAACTCCACGCCGCGTCGCAGTCTCCTCAGTCGGCAGATGCCCAGACCTCCTTGGGCCCAGAGACGAACGGGGAGGACGTCCGCCCGAACGAGGGTCAGTAAGTCTTGATAAACGATGCTTTTGAAGCGCGGGCGCCACGTCCCCAAGGACTCGTGACGCACCGTCTGCTACCCCCTCCTGTGAAGTAATTGTGGCGTAGCCATGCGTGTGTCCATGCCACGTATGTTCTTTCTCACATTGTGCAATACTACTCACGCTGTAACATACTGCACAGTGTGAGCAAGAACTGGGGGTTCGCGGTATATGAGAACAGCTCTTCGGCAGGTTGGCACACAGCTGCGCAATCCGCGCATGACGGGAGACCGTCGCAGCGTTCGTACGCGCCGCGCCCTGCGCGACGCCCTTGCGGCCGAGATAGAAGCCACCGGTGACCTCACTCAGGTTACGGTCACGGCCGTTACCGACCGCGCCAGCGTGACGCGTCGCACCTTCTACTCGCACTTCAAGGACATCAACGACCTCGTGGGCCAGATCGAGGCGGAGACCATCCGAGACCTCAAGGGCCTGGTTGGCAACATAGCAGCCGTGAACCTCGACATCCTGCAGGATGCCTTGGACGGCTTCGCCCCCTGCCCGGGTTCGGAGGAGCTGCTCTCATACTTCAAGGAGCACGGAGACTATCTCGCCGCACTTCTGGGAGACGGAGGTGACCCCGCCTTTGTCGAGCGCCTTAAGCGCATGGCCCGCGATGTCATAGCCGCCCGTGCCGCCAAGGGCCTTGACCTTGAGCTCCTTGGTCCCATCTTCGACTACTACCTGACCTTCTCCATCAGCGCGGAGGTCGGGGTCCTTGTCCGCTGGCTCACGAGCGGCATGCATGAGTCCGTTGCCGTAATGGCTCGTGTCATGACCTCGCTGATGTTCGTGCGTCCCGGCGACCTCTATGGCAGGGCCATCGACTTTGACATTCCCACGATCGCGCTCGCGCTGCTGAGTGCCGGTGACGGCGCGGGCGCCGCAGGCCGGCGGAGCGTCGGTGACGGTGCACGGCTCGTAGCTGGCGACTCAGGTCTACGTGCAGAGAGGGCGTCCGACAATGGCTAATCACGCAGCGTCCACCCAGGCTCAGGTTATGGCGGCGAAGCCCGTCGAGCTCAGGCAGCTTGGGGCGGAGCTCTATCCCGCAAATCGCATCGACCTCTCCCATATGGATTTGCGCCTTGGCATTGACGTGGGTTCCACCACGGTCAAGCTCGCTGTCATCGACGCAAGCGGCAGGCTGATCTACGCCAACTACGAGCGCCATCACACCGACGTCCGCGCCACGGCACGGGAGCTCTTCGCCCGCGCGAAGGCTGTCATAGGTAACCCGTTGATGCGCGTCTCGATCACGGGCTCTGGCGGCATGCTGCTCGCCAAGTGGCTCGACCTCGAGTTCGTGCAGGAGGTCATCGCCTCCAAGCGTGCCGTCGAGACCCTCATCCCCCAGACGGACTGCGCCATCGAGCTGGGCGGCGAGGACGCGAAGATCATCTACTTCGACAACGGCATCGAGCAGCGCATGAACGGCACCTGTGCGGGCGGTACAGGCGCCTTCATTGACCAGATGGCCTCGCTCATGAAGACGGATGCCTCTGGCCTGAACGACCTTGCCCGTGAGGCGACGCACATCTATCCCATTGCGTCGCGCTGTGGCGTCTTTGCCAAGTCCGACGTTCAGCCCCTCCTAAACGAGGGTGCCGCTCCCGCAGACATCGCGGCGTCCATCTTCCAGGCCGTCGCGAACCAGACGGTCAGCGGCCTTGCCTGCGGCCATCCCATCCGTGGCTACGTGGCCTTCCTGGGAGGACCCCTGCAGTATCTCTCCGAGCTGCGCCACCGCTTCTACGTCACGCTGAAGCTCGACGAGGAACACCGCGTCATCCCCCAAAATGCCCACCTCTTCGTGGCCACGGGCGCGGCGCTCGCCGGGGAGTCCGACAGGCGGGTGAGCTTCCAGGAGGTCGTCGACGCCCTCACCAACCTCAAGGACACGCAGGGCTCAGAGGTCGCCCGCCTTGAGCCCCTCTTTGCCGATGAGGCTGCCTACCAGGAGTTCAAGAAGCGCCACGACGCCCAGGTCGTCCCCAAGGGCAGGCTTGAGGGCTACTGCGGCCGTGTGTTCATCGGTATCGACGCCGGCTCCACCACGATGAAGGCCGCCGTCGTGGGGGAGGCGGGAGAGCTCCTCTACACCTGGTACGACAACAACAATGGCGACATCCTGGGGACCGCCAAGAAGATCATGGACGACATCTACGACCGTCTGCCAGAGGGCTGTGCCATAGGGCACGTGACCACGACCGGCTACGGCGAGGGCATCCTGATCGAGGCCCTGCGCGCCGACTCCGGCGAGATAGAGACGGTTGCTCACCTGCGCGGTGCCAAGGCCTTCGTGCCCGACGTCGAGTTCATCTTGGACATAGGCGGCCAAGACATGAAGTGCCTGCAGGTCAAAGGGGGTGTCATCGAGCATATCATGCTCAACGAGGCTTGTTCGGCTGGCTGCGGCTCCTTTATCGCGAACTTCGCCGACTCCATGGGCATGACGGTGCAGGAGTTCGCACAGGCTGCCGTGCGCGGAGCGCGCCCCATCGACCTCGGCAGCCGCTGCACCGTCTTCATGAACTCCCGCGTGAAGCAGGCCCAGAAGGAGGGGGCGACCATCGGTGACGTGGCGGCGGGCCTCTCGTACTCCGTCATCAAGAACGCGCTCTTCAAGGTCATCAAGCTGCGCGATTACGATGAGATCGGCAGATACGTCATCGTCCAGGGCGGCACCTTCATGAGCGACGCCACGCTCAGGGCCTTCGAGTTGCTCACGGGTCGCGACGTCATACGACCAGACATCGCGGGTACCATGGGCGCCTACGGGACAGCTCTGCTCGCCCGAGACCGGGCGGGCGCCACGGGTACATCCTCGCTCCTCTCGCGCGAGGAGATAGACAATCTCAAGGTCAAGCGCAGGAACTCGCACTGTGGCCTGTGCTCGAACAACTGCCAGCTCACCATCAACGACTTCGGCGGAGGCAGGCGCTTCATCACGGGAAACCGCTGCGAGAAGGGCTCCGGCAAGCCCAAACGCGAGCAGAGCAAGGCGCCGAACCTCTTTGACTTCAAGAACCGCCTGCTCTTTGACCGTCACTCGCTGCCGGTGGACGAGGCGCCCCGCGGCACGGTGGGCATCCCCCGCGCACTCAACATGTACGAGAACTATCCCTTCTGGCACACCTTCTTCACCAAGCTCGGCTTCTCGGTCATCCTCTCTGACAAGACCACCAAGAAGACCTACGAGGCGGGCATCGAGTCCATGCCGTCCGAGTCCGTGTGCTACCCGGCCAAGCTCAGCCACGGCCACATCATGAACTTGCTCGGCAAGGACCCCGACTTCATCTGGATGCCCTGCATCCGCTGGGAGCGACAGGAGGACGACTCCGCGACCAACCACTACAACTGCCCGATAGTCATGAGCTATCCGCAGTCTCTGGAGCTCAACGTCGACGAGCTCTCCTCCCCCAAGGTCGAGTACCTGGACCCCTTCATCCCCTACGACAACAAGAAGGAGCTCAAACGCCGCCTCTTTGAGGTCATCGCCGTCCAGCGTGTCGAGGACGCCGCGTCCGGCAAGGGGCGTGTGCGTGGGACGCCCATCACGCGCAAAGAGATAGACGCGGCCGTGAACGCGGCCTGGGAGGAGGACCTCGCCTTCAAGGAGGCCATGCACCGCAAGGGTGATGAGACCCTCAAGTGGATAGAGGACACGGGTTCTCACGGCATTGTGCTGGCGGGACGTCCCTACCACAACGACGGCGAGATAAACCATGCCATCCCCGAGCTGCTCCACGGCTTTGGCCTTGCGGTCCTCACCGAGGACTCCGTGGCCCACAAGATGATGCCTGAGCGGCCCATCCGCGTCGTGGACCAGTGGATGTACCACAGCCGTCTCTACCGTGCCGCCCGCTTTGTCGCGAGCAGGAACGACCTCGACCTCATCCAGCTGCAGTCCTTTGGCTGTGGCCTCGACGCTCTCACGACCGACCAGGTGCAGGAGATACTCGAGGCCTCCGGCAAGATATACACCGTGCTCAAGATAGACGAGGTCTCCAACCTCGGCGCTGCCCGCATCCGCGTGCGCTCGCTCATGGCCGCCCTCAAGGAGCAGAAGGCCGAGCTTGAGCGCCAGACGGCCGCCGGCATCGCGCTTGAGGCCGCGCCCGTGGGCGTGCGCATGGCCGATGGCTCCTTGGAGCGCGCCCGCCAGACCGACCTCTCCCGTCGCACGCCCGTGTATCGCGAGGCGAAGAGCGCCGCGTTCACGAAGCACAACTATACCAAGGAGATGCAGGCCAAGGGCTACACCATCCTTGCCCCGCAGATGGCGCCCATCCATTTCGACATCGTGGAGGCCCTGCTCAGGGCGGAGGGCTACAACTGCGTGCTCTTGCCCTCGGTCGACCACAAGGCCGTGGACACGGGCCTCAAGTACGTGAACAACGACATCTGCTATCCGTCCATCCTGGTCACGGGCCAGATCATGGAGGCCGTCCTCTCGGGTAAGTACGACCTCACGCGCACGGCGGTCCTGATCACCCAGACAGGCGGGGGGTGTCGCGCCACTAACTACATCGCCCTCATCCGTAAGGCCCTCAAGGACTCCGGCCACGAGGAGGTGCCGGTCATCTCCCTTACGGCGGCGAGCGGCCTTGGCGAGTCGTCGCCTGGCTTCAACCTCTTCAAGCCCGGCCTCATCGTGAAGGCGATCTACGCGCTGCTCTATGGGGATCTGATCATGCAGCTCCTGTATCGCACGCGTCCCTACGAGACCGAGAGGGGCTCTGCCAACAGGCTCTACGACAGCCTGATGAGGCGTGCCAAGACCCTGATACCCCGCACCGACCGCAAGAGCTTCTATCGCCTCTGTCGAGACACCATCGACCGCTTTGACACGCTGCCGCTCACGGACGACCGCAGCAAGCCGCGCGTCGGCGTCGTGGGAGAGATCCTGGTCAAGTTTCACCCGACGGCCAACAACCAGGTCGTGGACGTCATCGAGGGCGAGGGCTGCGAAGCCGACGTTCCGGGCCTTCTGGACTTCTTCCTCTTTGGCATGTCCAATGCGATCAACACCCACGACGAGCTGGGCACTAAGGCCATGAGTCGCCTCACGCACAGCGCGGGTATCAAGCTCGTGAGCTCCATGCGGGTGCCCATCAACAAGATGCTCGCCAAGTCCGAGAGGTTCTCTCCCTACGAGGACATCCATGAGCTCGCCCAGAAGGCAAGCTCCATCCTGTCGCTGTGCAACACGATGGGCGAGGGCTGGTTGCTCACGGCCGAGATGGTCGACCTCATCCAGCACGGTACGCCCAACATCGTGTGCTGCTCGCCCTTTGCCTGCCTGCCCAACCACGTCGTGGGCAAGTCGGTGATCAAGCGGCTGCGCCAGCTACATCCCGAGAGCAACATCGTGGCCGTGGACTACGACCCGGGCGCCTCGGAGGTGAATCAGCTCAATCGCATCAAGCTCATGATCTCGGTGGCAAAGGAGAACTTCAAGAGCGGAGGCGCGTTTAGGATCACGAACCCCGATGATCCCACCGAGCGCGTCCTGCCCGGCGAGAAGCTGCGCTTCCGCCGTCGCGGCGAGCTCGAGGACCTCATCGTCAACGAGGGGGGCGGGCAGAAGGGGGGCGTGTACGGCGGCATTCACCTCTCGTCGGAGCAGCTCGCCACCATCGAGCGGGCAAAGGAGAAGGCCGGCGTGAAGTAGGGCAGGCGGGGCCGAGCTGGGTACGCATCATCTGGCTCCCGGCACTCGGTGTTTGGTGCCCAGTGTTGGGCGCGTACCGCACAACACGTGGATCCCGGCGTCCCGAACGTGCGTGATGTGAGTGATCAACTCACATCGTCGCCTCGAGCGTCGCGAAGTGAGTGAATCACTCACATCACATTGACGATGTGAGTGGATCACTCACTTCGAGTATGCTTTCAGCAAGTCTCTGACCTGCGGTAATAGAGTTTCCCTTAGTTAAGTCTGTGTCAGTTTCTGCCAAAAAATCACTCACATCACGATTGCGATGTGAGTGAATCACTCACATCGTGCCCGTCATATCCGCTACGTGACCGCCGTGCTCCCCCTGCTTGCCATCGCAGGACTCATCTTGCCGCAGGCCTTGGGCTGCCATCCGTACATGCAGACCGCGTACGGCCGCGAGGGGTATGGTGTTTCCTCTGATATGCCGGGCAATTAGCCTCTGTTTTACGAGGCTTCGTGAGTTCGTGTGGGTGAGTGGTTGCGTCACCGCCCTGGCGGCGTGGGTGTCAGGTCCGAGCGCCCTTGCGTCACGGGGCCATGGGGTCGCCGACGTCGTGGGACCCGTAGCCCCGCCCGGTCGCGCGAGCGGTCGTGGGGGGGGTGCAAAAGAGTGTACACAGATCGACGAAAATGGTCTCTCGGAGCTGTTTTGGGGCATTTGTGTACACTGTTGCGGCGTTGAGGACAGGTGTGGTGACGCAGGAGTGTACACAGATCGGCGAAAACGGCACCTCGGAGCCGTTTTGGGCCATTTGTGTACACTGTTGCGACGCGAGTTGCGTCGGGTGGCACGAGCGCCCCAATTGCCATGGTGTGCCGGCAGTGCCCCCTCGGTGCCCTGCCTCTCCCCTAGCCGGGAAAACAGGCTCTGCGCGAGTGGCGCCGCCGCTAGGTTGGCGTTTTCACCGGGGCGTCAACCCACACAAACCCCCGAAGAGCCTGTTTTACCGACAGATCTCGCTCTATTTTGCTGATTGACGGGGCTCTATTTTGCTGGTTCAATAATTCTCGGCAGGCATATATGCTCTGAGACAACAAGCTACATCAAATGGGAGGTCGGCCTATGGACCAGGGAAGTCTCAAGCCGGATGGATATCTGCCAAGGATTGCCGACGTAGGTGTGTCACGTCTGCTTGATGAGTTTGGTGCTGTCGAGATCGTCGGACCGATGTGGTGTGGCAAAACCTGGACCTCTCTCTCGTTCGCCTCGAGCGTGACCAGGATAGGCCGCGAGGCCGAGCGCTCGCTTGCCCGAGCGGACCCTACGACAGCACTTGTGGGGGAGCAACCGCACGCAATCGATGAGTGGCAAGATGTTCCGTCAATCTGGGATGAGGTTCGCTATCGAATTGACGAGACGGGCAACAGGAGCGGGCAGTTCATCCTAACTGGCTCCTCCAAGCCCAATAAGGACAGATTACAGCACAGTGGGGCGGGACGTATAGCCACGTACCGGATGAGCACGATGACCCTTGTCGAGACCGGTGAGTCGAGCGGGGCGATCTCCCTCGCAGGCCTCTTCGGCGGGCGCTTTGATCCACAACTCGCGCACCAGCGGCTCGAGCCATATGCGCGCATGATCTGCAGGGGTGGATGGCCAGCCCTCCGGTCTAGGGCGACGGGAACTGGCGACTACGTGTCGAGCTATCTGGATGCCCTGTTTGCTACTAGCATCACTCGACGAGGCTTTGACGGTAGGGTGGCGCTCCGCGTCGCCCAATCGCTCGCGAGAAACTCAGGCAAGGCGGTCAAGTTCTCGACCGTTGCCGCAGATGCGGGGATATCCGGCGCGAGTCCCAAAACGAGTGCTTCCGTGGCGTCATCCTACGTCTCGGAACTTGTACGGCTTTACGTCGTCGATGAGGTTGGCGGGTGGGATGCCCCGATACGCTCAAGATCGCGGTTGAGGACGAAGCCAAAGAGGTACTTTGCCGACTCGTCGCTTGCGGTGTCGCTGCTCGGTATCACGCAGGAAAGACTCATGTCCGACGGGCAGCTGTTTGGCCTGCTCTTTGAGTCGCTTGCCATGCATGACCTGCGGGTCTACGCGTCCGCGCTACCCGGAGCACCCGCCGATTCGCTCCACTACTACCGCGACTCCGACGGTCTCGAGGTCGACGCTATCATCGAGCTGACAGACGGCCGCTGGGCGGGCATCGAGGTGAAGCTCGGGGAGGACAAGCTTGGGGAGGCTATCACCAGCCTGGATCGCCTCCGTCGCAAGGTGGCGAGAAATCCCATGGCGAGAAACCCAGCGCCGGCGTTCATGGCGGTGCTCGTGGGAGCCGGTGAGCTGGCGCGCTATGACAAGGACGCCGACGTCTACGTCATGCCGCTCACATGCTTAGGCCCCTGACAGAGCGGCGTCCAGTAGGGTGCCTGCGGGTACCACGAACCCGACGCCTAGGGGCATATCCCAGAAAGGCCCCTTTGCCGAAGTGCTTTGGGGGCAATGCATGTCCGGCGTGGGCCCGTGCGCGCGAGGTTCAGTGGCAGTGGCGGTTGAGGTCGGCGGCGATGTTGCCCCAAGAGCCGCAGTGCTTGGCGGCGCCGTGCGCGGCGAGCTCGGCATGGTGGTGCGCGGCGCGCGAGGCCCGAGGGCTTCCTGGCGCGCCTCGGGGGGGTCCTTGTTTGGCCCAAGATTCCCACCGCAGTCACACGTTCCGGAGTGGAGAAGACAGGTGGCGCAGACATATCAGGCTGGCGAGGAAGTTGTTAGCTGAGGAACTGGGCTGGTGCGGTCCGAGCCTCACGTGGGCGGCTTTAAAGCGACGGATGAGCTTTGACCCACTCACGTGCTTTTCTGTCTATAGTATCACGTCTGGTTCTTACCCTTAAGTATCTTGACTTTGTTGTTTTAAATAGTAAAATCAGAAAAAAACTCTAAATACAGAGTTAAAACGATTAGATCCTAGGTCTTGAAAGGCTAAAGGAGACGCAAAGATGCTCTGCCAGTTCACGTTCAGCAACTATCGGTCATTCCGGGACGAGATGACGTTTAGCATGCAGGCCACGCAGATGAAGGAGTTCTCGGACTCCCTCATTCCCGGCGGGGACTCGCAGAGGCTCCTGCCCGTCGCAGCGGTCTACGGCCCGAACGCCGGCGGGAAGACCAACTTGTACAGGGCCCTCGAGTACGTCTGCGGTGCCGTGGCGATACCGATTACTGCGCTCACGCATGGCGGGGACCATGGCAATAGGATGATCGGTCTGAGACGGTGCAATCCGTTCGCGTTCGATGCGGAGACCTTGGAGGCCCCCTCTGATTTCGAGCTGTACTTTAGGACGAACGGTTATGAGTACCGCTACGAACTCGAGGTCGCCAGCGACCAGGAGATAACCTACGAGGCGCTCAACCGTCGCAAGGTAGGAGGGTCGCGGCCCGCGATGCTGTTCACCCGGGAGGGTGGCGAGGTTGCCTTGGGCCCAATGCTGAAGCGCAGCGGGGTCTCCACGAACTTCAATGTCGCTATACCCTATCTCTCGTTCCTTGGTATGAACAGCGATCTCGACGCCGTGCAGGATGCGGTATCCTGGTTCGTAGGGTCGACGTTTCTGAACTACAACAGCGGATATCTGGAGTTCATGCTCGAGCAGATGCTCGACGAGGAGAACTCCGATTCGATCACGGGTCTCCTGCGGTCAGTCGACATAAGGATCGACGGCTTTCGGACGGAGGCTAATGACGTCGAGCGGGGAAACCAGCGAGTCTTCGTGAGGCACAAGGTGAATGACGGAACATACGAGCTACGGCTCTCGGAGGAATCGGCCGGCACACAGAAGATGCTCGGGCTTGCAAAATTCCTGCTTAGGGCGCTTGCGCGCGGGACCTTCATCGCCGTTGACGAGCTGGACGCGAAGCTGCACCCGAAGCTCCTGCGGTTCGTGACACTGCTCTTCAAGAATCCGGAGATAAACCGTAACGGCGCTCAGCTCTTTTTCACGTCGCAGGATGTCTCGACGATGAGGAACGACGTCTTCCGCCGAGACGAGATCTGGTTCGCTGCAAAAGACGAGGATGAGTCGAGCCAGCTTTGGTCGCTCGCGGACATCCACGAGAGCAACGGCAACCTCGTGAGCAAGAACGCTGCGTTCGACCGGCAGTACCTTGCGGGGCGCTATGGCGCCGACCCGTATCTGTCGAGGATGGAAGAGTGGGTGCTTGCCCATGAGTAGAAAGCCCGTCAAGAGGGGCGACCGTAACAAGGCATGGAGGAGCTCAGTGAGGCAGGGCTCCCCGCGATATCGCACCGTCCAGATGACCAGGCACCTCGTGGTCACCGAGGGCACGGAGACGGAGCCAAGGTACTTCAACGGAATGAGGCTCTTGCTTGGAGAAGCCAATGGCAGGAAAGTCAACGTGGTGGTGCGCAGCACCGGCAAGCACACGATGGGCCTGCTCGAGTACGCGAAGGAAGCCTGCCGCAGGTCGCCCGATGTATACGATCATGTGTGGCTTGTATATGACAAGGATGACTTCCCTGACGAGGAGTTCGACAGAGTCGAGGCGCTCTGCCAGCAGACCATAGAGCTCGCCACGTACCATGCCCTGTGGTCGAACCCCTGCTTCGAGATATGGCTGCTCGAGCATCTGCGGTACACGACGGCGCCGATGGACAGCGCATCGTGCTGCAAGGCGCTATCCGATGCGCTCAAGAGGGAATTCGGAATACTATATAAGAAGAACATGGACGGGATGTCTGAGCTTCTATTTGCTAAGCTGGAAGTGGCCCGCGCAAACGCATTGAAGCTCCGTAGGTATCATGCCGATATCGGCAATGACACTCCTTCGTCTCAATGCCCCTGTACTAACGTCGATGCCATTTTCGAGGTCATGGGCGAGTTCCTATCACCTGAAGGGGGTGGGAAAGACAGAGGCGATTGGCGATAGGATGAAGTACGTGCTCTGGGGAGGGCTGCGGGGTATTGCGAGATGATCCTTGTGGCTCCTGGTGGGTCTCATGAGTTCGCAGGCGGGGCCTTACATGTGCCAATAAGGTCTCGAAGGATAGTCGCGGCTGCTATCCTCTACCTAGGTACAAGAGCCGGCATGAGTGCGTGTCGCGGGAAGACCGGAAACGATGGGAAGTGAACGGCTCTTCGGGGGTTCGTGTGGGTTGACGCCTCGGCGAATCGCGTCGCAACAGTG
>ERZ772945.1699-NODE-1699-length-14943-cov-18.463864_pt1 | contig 14943 bp, 10 predicted proteins | sample MGYA00511681_ERZ772945 | MGnify/ENA primary metagenome ERZ772945 (study PRJEB29015, sample SAMEA2737943) | human oral metagenome | biome: human oral; feature: human-associated habitat; material: dental | place: China | collected 2143 ...
GCACTGCCAGGTCGGGGACCTGGACCGCGCTTTCGCGATCATGGGCGACTGGCTCGTGCGTTGACCCGCACGCTAGGATCCACGTCCGGCCACTATAGTCTCACTGAGCGATCGATTTTCGATACAGTTTATCGAATACTGCGTTTTGAGATAGCATGTCGACATGCATCTCCTGCGCTTTACGTTTGAGAACCACCGGTCGTTCCGCGACGAGGCGACCCTGGATCTGACGCGCTCCTCCCTCAAGACACTCCGCCTACCGCAGGGCACCACATGGGGTGATCACATCCACCACGTGGACGGGATCTACGGGGCCAATGCGTCAGGGAAGACGAACGTCCTCGACGCGCTTCACTACACGCTTGGGGCCATTGGGTCCTCTGCAACATCCTGGCTGGATCACTCTCAATTCCCTCGAGTGCCCTTCGCCCTCACCCCGCAGACCACGACAGCTCCCGCCACATTCGAGCTGGAGTTCATTCACGACGGCCGGCGCTATGAGCATCGATTCGTCACGAGCGCCGACGGCATCGTTGAGGAGTCCCTCCGCGAAGTCAGCACACGATGGAAGACGATTTACACCCGCTCCCAGAGCGGGAACGTCAAGGGCCTCAGCGGAATCCCACGCGTCGCCCCACGCGAACTCGCGCTATCGCGCGCCGCTCGACTCGGCGATCCCACCGTCCAGCCCATCTGGGAAGGGATCATGAGGAGCTTTGACATCTACCGCGTCGGAGATCGCGAGGTTAGTGAACGCCTCGATCGCATCGCGCGACAGCTGCGTGACCGAAGCCTGAGCCTGGATGACCTGGTGACCCTCGCTCAGATTGCAGATACAGGCATCACACACATTGAGGTCGAAGAACAGGCGATTCCCCCACAGCTTGCTCGACTATTCGCGCACATGCAAAAGGCTGCGCCCGAAGGTGCTACTGATGACCCCCAGGAAGACGCACCGGACAACTCCACGGATGAGGCCACCGATCTTAGCAACTTCATCGCACGTAACCTCCTTTTCCGCCATGGAACAGAGAGCGGAAAGCTGAGAGACTCCGACGAGTCCACCGGCACCATGGCGTGGCTTGCCCTGGGGACGGCCGTGGTCGATGCTCTTCGCGAAGGCCGCGTTCTTGTGGTCGACGAACTGGGGTCAAGCCTGCACCCGCAGCTTTCACGTCTCATCGTCGACTGGTTCGAGGATCCATCGGTCAACACGACGGGAGCGCAGCTCATCTTCACCAGCCACGACATGACGCTGCTCGATGCCGGCCGCGGAGACCGAGCCAAGCGCGAGCAGGTATGGTTCGTCGAGAAGGACGGCGACGGCGCAAGTGACCTCTTTAACCTGGCGGACTTCCCCCTACAAAAGGGCAGCAACATCATCAAGCAGTACCTGGAGGGCCGATTTGGCGGCGTGCCTTACACAGCCCCCTCACTGATTCACAATCTGCTGAACACTCAAACCCACGAGCGGGGGTGAGAACGGATGGGAAGCCGCAAACCCCGCGAAGCACGACCGGTAAAGGCCCGGTATACAGTCTTCACGGAAGGAAAAGTCACGGAGAAGCAGTACCTTGAGTGCTTACTCCAGCACCTACGTCCTCGCCACGCGACCCTTTCGATCAAACCCATTGGTGGCGAGCCATCGAGAGTGTTCAAGGAGTACCAGAAGGCCGAGCGACGCGGAGACTTCGATCGGGCGATACTCATCGTCGATGTCGATCAGCATCACAAGCTTGACGAGGTTTTGCGGGAATGTAGGTCTTCCGCTGCCGTTGACGCAATCGTTACCAACCCGTGCTTTGAGCTGTGGCTGCTGTGGCATACCACCGACAGACACGGGCACACGGAAACGCGCGACTGCGCCATGCTCGCACATAGTCATAATCTCACGAGGGGAAAGGATCTCGCCGCAAAGTTCCCGATTGCCAGCTTCCCCGAGGCTGTGAAACGAGCACGACAAGCCTGGCCGACCGCCGCCCCGAACGAAAAGGGACCCAACCCGTCCTCCGCCATGCCCTGGCTCATTGACCTGATGACGACACCGCCCAAAGCCTAAGTCAGTGCCCCGTCCACCCCGCAGCGGTGCATGAGGGCGTGCATGACGGCGGCGGCCCCATCATTCTCGACGGCCGCGGTCACGTGGCGCGCGTGGGAGCGCACCTCGGCCGACGCGCCGCCCATGGCGACGCCGAAGGCCGCCCACTGGATCATCGCAATGTCGTTGGTGCCGTCCCCCACGGCGACCGTCCCGGCGCCGGGGACATCGAGCCGGACTCGCAGCTCCTCCAGGCCGCTGGCCTTCGTCACGCCTTTGGGTTCGATGTCCGCCCACGATGTCCAGCCGACGAAGACCTCGTGCGTGCGCGCCACGGCGAGGGAGGCCAGGACCGACTCGAAGTGGTCGCGGTCCATGCCGGGCTCGCGCACGACGACCTTCGGGGTGGGCGTGGAGGCCAGCTCCTCCATGGACACGACGCGACGGTCGGTTCCCTCGATTTCGTTGTTGGGGAAGGGCGCGGAGAGCAGCGTGTCGGGGTGAGGCATCGAGGCAAACACCGCCTCCGGGAGGGCGCCGGCGATCTCCGCCAGGACCGGACCGGGAACGAAGGTGTGTTCCTCGACGATCTCGCAGTCCCCGCCCCTGACCCGAACGAGGGTCGCGCCGTTATTGCACAGCGCCCACCCGTCCGTGAAGTCCAGGACCTCCAGGACGGGGGTGACCCCCTCGAGCGCGCGGCCCGTGGCGATGACCACCTGCGCACCCGCGGCGGACAGGCCGTGGATGCCCTCCAGGACACGCTCGGTCGCACCGGCGGGTGTCAGGATCGTGCCGTCGATATCGAGGGCAACGAGGACCTGGGAGACGTCAGCGGGAAAGCCGGGGGGCAGCGCGGCCTCGGCCTCGTCGCACAGGATCACAAAGGGCCGCGCGGCCTCCCCGGAGGAGGGAACCGTCAGGAAGCGCTCCTGGGTCATCACGCCACCGGGACCAGGACCTCGAGTCCTCCCAGGTAGGGACGCAGGGCCTCGGGCACGTGGACGGAGCCGTCGGCGCGCTGGTGGTTTTCGAGGATGGCGACGATCCAGCGGGTCGTGGCCAGCGTTCCGTTGAGGGTGGCGACCGGAGCCATGCCGCCCTCGCGGCGCTCGCGAATACCGAGCCGGCGGGCCTGGAAGGTCGTGCAATTCGAGGTCGACGTGACCTCCATGTAGCGCTCCTGGGTGGGCAGCCACGCCTCGCAGTCGAACTTGCGGGCGGCGGAGGTGCCCAGGTCGCCGGCCGCCGTGTCGATGACGCGATAGGGCAGCTCGACCTTGGCCAGCATCTCTTCCTCCCACGCAAGGAAACGCTGGTGCTCCTCGGCGGCGTCCTCGGGGCGGCAGTAGCTGAACATCTCGGCCTTGTTGAACTGGTGGACGCGGATGATCCCGCGGGTGTCCTTACCCGCCGAGCCGGCCTCGCGGCGGTAGCAGGTGGACCAGCCCATGTAGCGCTTGGGGCCGCCGCTCAGGTCGAGGATCTCGTCGGCGTGGTAGCCGGCGAGGGCCACCTCCGACGTGCCGGTCAGGTACAGGTCGTCGGCGGGCAGGTAGTAGATCTCGTCGGAGTGCTCGTTGAGGAAGCCGGTGCCTCCCATGACCTGGGGCGTCACCAGCGTCGGGGTCATCATCGGGACGAAGCCGTTGGCGAGCGCCTGGTCCATGGCCATCGTCATCAGGGCCAGCTCCAGGCGGGCACCGATGCCCTTGAGGTAGTAGAAGCGCGCGCCGGAGACCTTCGCCCCGCGCTTGGTATCGATCGCATCCAGCCCTTCCCCGATGGCCAGGTGATCCTTGGCCTCGAAGCCTTCGGCGGCGAAGTCGCGCGGGGTGGGACCCTCGTGGCGCAGGACTACGAAGTCTTCCTCGCCACCCACGGGGACGCCGTCGACGATGAGGTTGGGGAGCAGACGAGCCAGGCGGTCAGCCTCGGCGTCGGCGGCACCCGCGCGACCCTCGGCCTCCTTCACCTGTTCGGCAAGTTCCTTGGCCTTGGCCAGGATTGCGGGGCGTTCTTCCTTCGAGGCGCGGCCCACGGACTTGGAGACCTCCTTCTGGGTGGCTCGCAGGTTCTCGAAGGCCTGCAGGGCCTCTCGGCGCTTCGCATCGGCCTCGATGATCTCGTCGACGAGGTCGGGGTTGGCTCCGCGGGCTCGCTGGGAGGCGCGGGCGGGTTCGGGGTTCTCACGCAGGGCACGCACATCAATCATGGGTCCATCCTATGCCAGGTGACCGCGCCGTGTCCCCCACCGCAGGGCGGGGGAAGGAGGAGGATCGCGCGGGCTCCCCAGGCGGCCCGTTCCTCCGCCGGGCGTTTGCAGCCCGGGCGACCCCGGGGGCCTCACGGCGGTGCAGCCGCCGCCCCAGCCCGCCCACCGGCACGGCGACACTCGCATTCTATCGCGCCTGGCATACGCCACACCCCTCGTCCACCGGCACAGACGTTCGCGGCGAGAACCGACGCCCCCACTTTCCCGACCAGTGGGTCAGGATTACTGAATAGTTATCCACCCTTGGGGCATAACCGTGTGGATAACTTGGACACACGGTCGCACCGACGGCACCGAGCCGGGCCGAAGAACGACGAATCAGCATTCATCGGCCAATCCACAGCTTGTTCCCCGGCTGGAGCGATACCCTATACACATGGACGCATCGGCTTGGATACTGGGCGCGGCATGTGCCGTGGGTGCCATCGGAGTTGCCCGCGCGGCGACCACACTGACGCGTCGGCGCCGCAGGAGACGCGCGCTGGCTGTCCCCGCCTCGGCCGACGACCCATCGCGTGGCCGCCCGCGCCCCTGGGTCATCATGAATCCCTCCAAGCACGCCAACCCCGAGGCCTTCAAGGACCTCATCAACAAAGAGGCGGCAACCCTTGGAATCGACCACGTCCACTGGCTCGAAACCACGCCCGAGGACCCCGGCACCGGTCAGGCTGTGCGCGCACTCGACCTGGGTGCGTCGGTCGTCATCGCCGCGGGCGGGGACGGGACCGTGCGCGCGGTCGCGGCCGGAATGGCAGGGTCGGGCGTGCGCATGGGAATCATCCCCGTGGGAACGGGGAACGTCCTGGCAGGAAATCTGTCGATTCCCGAGGACCCCGCCCACGCCCTCGCGGTGGCCCTGGGAGCCAATCACCGGTGCGTCGATCTCGCGTGGGTGCGGGTCGAGGGGATCCTCGAGGATTCGAAGTTACCGCCCGAGGGGGGGCTTCGCGCATCCGCACGCTCCTCGAAGGACAGCCACGCGACCGACACGAGCGCCTCGACCTCACGGCGAGAGCCCCGCGCCGACGAGTACGCGTGCCTCGTGATCGCGGGCATGGGCTACGACGGGGCGACGATGGCGGACACGGACAGCGAATTGAAGAAGCGCATCGGGTGGATCGCCTACGTGTGGGCGGGTCTGGGGGCGATGGGAGTCCCGCGCATGAGGGCACATCTGACCCTCCACGCCCCCACCACTGCGGCGGCCGACCCGCTCGGGGTGGGGGACCAGATTTCGGGCACGCTCGTTGACCCGGCGCAGCCTTCTTGCCCCGAGGACAAGTCTCGACACAGCGACGAGGTGACGAGCGTGGAGGCTCGCTCCGTCATGTTCGCCAACGCCGGCGAACTCAAGGTCCTGGTGCTGGCCCCCGACGCTGACCTCTCCGACGGCCTCATCGACGTCGTCGCGGTGGACGCGCAGGCGGGTTTGCTCGGCTGGGCGAACGTGACCTGGAAGATGCTCGGCCAGCTGATCGGCCTGCGCCCGGTCAACCTGCCCCTATCGACGGGCACCCTCGCCTTCCGGCAGGCCCGGGGCGCGTCCGTGACCGCCGACGAGGCCCAGGTGTGTCAGGTGGACGGCGATCCGATCGGCGTCGCCCACACCATGCACATCCGCATGCAGGCCGGAGCACTCGACATTGCGGTTCCCGCCGAGCGCACGTGGATGGAGCTCCTGCCGAGCTGAGTACGGTTCGCGAGCCCCACAGAGCCATCACCAAGTTGCTAGGGGCTTATGCAAGCGCAAATCAACACTTGTCACGATGATCGCAGAGGCAAAAAGACACGACTCGTGCGTAATTGTGCTGGATCAGATCAACTTCCATTCGACAATTTTGCGCCCCCGGGGCCACTCATCGCCCCGCGACCATCAGGATGCGCCGCACGCTCATCCTCTTTGAACCGCCTCCCGTTCTTGGACATTGATTGAGAAGTCCGAGGAATGGGAGGCTTGTGGTGCCTGTTGGTCCTCGTGTGGAGCATGATTATCTGCTGAGGGACAGTGAGATGGGGCGTTTCAGAGGCGTTCCGCGGAATGCCCGCGTGTTGACTTGTTACTTGGTAGTGCTACACCACTTAGCGGGGTATTACACCAGTTCGGAGGTGGTGCAACGCGCCCTAACTGGTGCAACACTCCCTAACCGGTGCAGGCCTGCCGGGTCTGGCTCGGATGGAAGCTTGCCGGGGTGCTATGGAGCGGCGTGCGACGCGAATGGGCTTGTTGCCTAGTGGCACTGCGCTGCTGAGCGTGGCATTGCACGAGATAGGAGGCCTGCCATGCCCCCGCGACTCGCGCACTGCTGTTATATCTAGCGCGAACCTGCCCAATATGTGCCCGTGGAGCGCGGCGATGCGGGGTCAGGCCAGCGGCCAGGACGGCGCGTGGCCGCCCGCATTGCCAGTGCCGTCGCCGCCGCGCAGCAGGTCCGCCACCCACGCGCGCCCCGCGTGGAAGGCCTCGTCGCTGGTTCCGGGGGCGACCGATGCCCGCACTCCGTCGACGCGCGGATAGGATCCCATGAAACGCACCTCCGGTGAATACCGGTGCAGGCCGACCAGGGCGGCCTGGACGCGCTCCTCCCGAATGTGCCCCACAATGTCGATGCTGAAGGTGTAGTTGCCCAAGCCGTCCCCGCTGGGACGCGACTCGATGCGCGACAGGTCCACCCCGCGCACCGAAAACTGCTCCAGGAGGGTCAGCAGCGCACCCGACTCGTTGACGGGCAGCGCCACCTGAATCGTCGTCTTGTCCGCCCCGGTGGGGGGAGGGATTGCGCCGGGGCGCGCCACGAGCACGAAGCGCGTGATGGCACCGGGGTTGTCGGCCACGTCGCTGAACATGGCCTCCAGGCCGTAGGTCGAGACCGACACCGCGTTGCACAGGGCGGCATCGAAGGACGCATCCCCATCCGACAGGAGTTCCGCAGCGGCGGCCGTGGAGGTCGCCGGAACGTGAATCGCGCCCGGGAACGTCTCCTCCACCCAGCCTCGGCACTGCGCCCAGGCGTGCGGGTGCGTGCCGATCCGGCGAACATCCTCCGGCCTGGTGCCCGGAAGGACCGCCAGTTGAAACACCACGTGCACGTGCATTTCGGCGACGATGACGAGGGGGTCGCCGTGCGAGAGGGCATCCAGCGTCGCGTTGACGCCACCCTCGATGGAGTTCTCGATCGGAACCACCGCCCGGTCGGCCTCGCCTCGGCGTACCGCCGCGAGCGCATGCGGGGCGCTCGTCATGGGAAGAAGGAGCGCGCCGGCGGGCGCAACCTGGTGAACGGCCTGTTCGGTAAAGGTGCCGAATGGGCCCAGGAACGCGATGCGTAGCCTGTCGCCCGCGGGAGCGGGGCCGGGAATGTTCGTCGTCATGCTGTAAGGGTATCGACAGGCGCCCGAGCGGCGCGTTCCCACCGATGCGCGAAGGTGTCAATGTGGCCAATCGCGCGGCTGCCCTATTCGAAGGCCCACGCACCTCCCCCGGGGACCACGTCGCCGCACGCGGTGATCCTCCACAGCTTCGCGGTGCCCCCCGCGTCGACGAGCTCGAAGCCGGAGGACGTGTCCACGCCGTAGAAACCGGGGTGGCGGGTCGAACGCATGAAGTTGTAGTAGGCGCCGTCCTCTTCCTCGTAGAAGTGAGTGATGCCGAGCCGACGCACGACCTCGCACACCTGCGGATCGGTCGCGATGTTGCGGAACCCGTGGGTGAGCACCTTCTGGGAGGCGCTGTCGGCGTTGACGGTGCTCAGCTGCGGGAACACGGTCTTGCGTCCCGCCAGCATCTCGGCGTAGGCTTCGCCCGCGATGGGGTCGCCGACGATCAGCGCGTCCGGCGCGGTCGTGTACTTCATGCGTCGCAGCATGGACAGTTCTCCGAGGCTTGCCATGCCGGGCTTTCCGAGGCGGCCGGGATCGTAGACGGAGGCGACCGCCGCGTTTCGCGCGTCGATGGCGCCCAGGCCCGACAGCACCAGGAGGAGAGCACCCACTCCGACCTGGATCGGCCATCGGGGCGCCTCGACCTCCTCGTGGACGCCGCGCTCGGCCAGAATCCTGCGCAGGGATGTGGTCCACGCGGCGTGAATGAGGCGCACGATGGCCGCGAAACCAACCGCCATGAGGACGGTCAGTGCGATGTCCTCGACCCCCATGATGCGCCGCGCATCCTTGTACCAGGGGGCGAGGAGGAAGGTGCGCAGCGCAGAATTGGGCGCGTATGCCAGGCCTGTGAGGAACGCCAGGATCACGTATGACACGAGCGGCCAGTGCGCCACCGGCGCGGCCTCCTCGAGGAGGGAGGCCCACACCCCGCCTCGGGCCACGCTATCCTTCACGGACGCGGCGTCTTCCTCGCCTCGCACGTCCAGGCCGGCGGCCGACGCCGCCTGTTCCAGGGGGTCCGGGCGACGCAGGAGGGTGTGAAGGCCCGCGGTCACGGCGATGCCGACGATCAGGAGGCCGAGCTGGACGAGGGACCACTGGGTCATGCCGGACGTGGGAGAGAAGGGCGGGTAGGGCAGGAAGGCGTGGGAGAATGCCTCGCTCCAGCTGCTTCCGTCGCGCCTGTACATGCCCATCGCCTGAATCTTCGGGGAGGACAACGCGGCCAGGGGCGCGGCGACGACCACCGCGCCGACGCCGGCCCAGGCGAGGGCCGCGACGCGGCCACGTCTTCCCAGCCCAAACGCGCGTCGAGCGAGGGACGCGAGCGAGGCGAGGAGGGGGGCGATCAGGAAAGCGAGGATGGAGAAGGCCGCGCTGGGGTGGGACCCGACGAGGCCGATGCACCCGATCAGCAGGAAGATGCCTTGGGGGATGCGGCGCGTGAAGGCCCGAGGCCCCTGCCCGGCGCGCACGCCCTCCCCGAGTCGGCGTCCGGCGAGGATGGCGAGTGCGGCCAGGCCGGGAACCAGGGAGGTGCCCGTCGCGTTGGGCCACTGGTTGTACATGGTAAGGGCGTCGGCGGGCATGTTGAGCAGCGCGCCGCCGATCACGGGGGCGGCGATGATCGCCGAGCGCGAGGAGGTGAGCACGGACACCAGGGCGGCCAGGCCGGTCACCCACACGACCATGAGGGCGAGTGAGGACACGTTGGCAGTTTGGACGACGGAGTCAAAACGCGAGAACAGGGCGACGAATGCGTGCCATCCCGTCGGGTAGTAGACGCGGCGCCCTCCGTAGAGCTCGTGGAGCCCGCCGAAGGGGCTGGCGTCCTTGCCGTAGAGGATTGCGTGGACGCCGTTCTGGTGGAACGTCGGATCCCACTGCTGGACTGGGTTCGCGGGTTGTGCGACGGTGACGAGCGGCCAGGCGGCCAGCAGGAAGCCCACGAGGATCGCGCCCCAGGTGGCCGCGCGGATCGCCGCCTGGGCGCCGCCGATGGGGACGCGCACGCCGATGGCCTCGCGCAAGGTCAGGCCTTTGAGGGAGAATCCCCCGTTGGTTCGACGAAAGTAGCTCAGGCTCCACGCCCCTGCCCCTCCCAGGGCGCTGAGCCCGAGGACGGGAAGGACGCTCGAACGCTCCCATTCGATACCGAGGGCGGGGTATGCCACGGAGAGAACGGTCACAAGCCCGAAGGTGAACGCGGGCGCTGCGCCGACTCCCACCAGGGACGAACGCACGCCCGCCCGCAGCCACATGAAGCCCGGGAGCACCAGGGCCACCATCATGGCGAGGAGGGTCGGGAGCAGCATCCACCAGGCGAACACGCTCTACTCCTTGTCGGCGTGGGCGCGACGCTTGCCGATGACCTCGATGAGGACGGGCGTGGCAGAGACCAGGATGATGACGGCGAGGATCAGCGTCAGGTTGTCGTGGACGAAGGGAACGTTGCCCAGGAGCGCACCCACGAGGATGAAGCCCGCTCCCCAGATGAGCGCACCCAGGGTGTTGAAGGCGAGGAACTTCGGGTAGGGGTAGCGGGCGATGCCGGCCGCGATCGGGATGAACGTGCGCACGAAGGGGATGAAGCGCCCGATGAGGAGCGAGCGCCCACCGTAGTTCGTGAAGTAGTGCTCGGCCTTCTCTAGGTGCTTCGTCTTCAACACGCGCGCGTCGGGCTTGAAGAAGCGGCGCCCCCACGTGGCGCCCAGGAAGTAGCCGATCTGAGCGCCAACGAAGGCTGCGACGACAACCAGGGCGATCAGCGTCGGCAGGTGCAGGCCGAGGCGATCGTGCAGGAGTCCGGCGGTGAAGAGCATGGACTCGCCCGGCAGGACGGGGAAGAGGACCCCTGACTCGATGAGGACGATGAACATCGTTCCCCAGAGGACCCACGGCCCCATGGCGACGAGAAGGGTCTCGGGATTTTTGAACCACTCGATAACGGTGTGCAGCATCGACGGATCCGATGCGCTCACGAGTGTCGACCAGGTCACGATAGGGCCCTTTTCTGCTGGGAATGTATCCCCCTAACCCTACCTTTCTTGACCGCGAATATAGGATGGTCAGCATGAGGAAGCGCAAGGATTCACACGACGACACTCCGGTCGGGGACACGAGTCTGCTGTTCGTGCCGTCCTCATCCGAGGATCCATCCGGGTCCGGGGTCGACGCTCTGATGGGAATGATGGACGCGGAGGAGGCGCCCTCGGCCCCCTCTCCCGCCCCGCCCCAGCCATCCTCGCAGGCTACCACGCAGGTCTTCGCCCCCGCCCAGGTGATCGACGCGCCGTCCGTCCCCGGCGGCGTCGCTCCCCCTCAGGCTGCGTCCCTCCCCGCCGCGGCCTCGGCCCCCGAGCCCCCGACGCCCGAACAACCCCCTCGTCCCGTCGCTCCCGCGCAGGCGCCCGCCCCGGTGAGCGTCGCGGTCGCCGATGCGCAGGCGCCCGCCCCGCCCGACGTCTCCTCCCCCGCCGACGAAACCCCGGCGGGAGCGCAGTCCGCGCAGCAGCCCGAGGCCGCGGTGCCCGAGGAGAAGGGTTCCGCTCGCAGGCTTCGCCTTCCTCGTCCCGTCTATATCGCCGATCGGGTTAGCGCGGTGCGTCGCCGCCGAGAGGACGTCGTTGACGTCGTCATCTCGCTGGTCGCGATCGTCCTGATTTGGGCAATCGGCACGCTCGCCAGCGCCACCACGCGCGGGGTGACGTTGGACGTCCTGCGTTTCCAGGTCATTCGACAGATGCTGCTGCTGCCCGTCAGCATCATCGAGGGCCTCATCGTCCTGGTCACCCCGATCCTGGTGATCGTCTCCCTCGCCCTGCGACGACGCCTCCAGGCCATCATCCAGGTGCTGGTCACAAGCCTCATTGCGGCGGTCGGCGGCTGGATCATCATCATCCTCACGGGTCTGCTTCCCGCCGAGCTAACCGTTCCCCTCAGCGTTGATCGGGCGATCGCCACGCAGGGCTCGCAGACGGGCATCGTGATCGCCATTAACCTCGTGATCGTGACGCTGTGCGCCCTCTTCACCTCGGCGGGAGAAGCCCAGTCGATGCGCGCGATCCGGTGGGGATGGACGGGACTGTGGATCATCCTGATCCTCGGTGTTCTGCGTTCCTTCATGACCCTTCCCGTCGCCTTCATCTCCGTCTTCCTCGGTCGCGCCTTCGGATCCGGCTCCCGATGGATCATGGGCTATGACGACCAGCGCGCAACCGGCAGCGCTCTCGTGGAGGCGTTGCTTGGGATTGGGATTACTCCCTCTCGCATCGTGCGCTCGGACCTCGACACCTCCGAAGAGCCCCTGTCCACCTGGGCTATCGCCGAGAACTCGCGCGGGCGCCTCACTCAGATGCCCGCGGACCTGGGCGACATGGGTGTCACGGTGACCAGGCGCCCCGACCCCGATCACCACCGCCACTACCAGGTCTGGAGCGATGCGGGCCTCGCCTATGAAGTCATCGTCATGGACCTCGGCCAGGAGCTCACGGGAACCCTGCAGGAGATGTGGAACAACCTGCGCCTGCGGGGAATTAGCCGCTGGGTGTCCCCCTCGATGAAGGCCCAGGCGGAGCGCTCATCATTCACCGCGCTGCAGGCGCTGCGCGCAGGGGTATTCACTCAGGAACCGATCGGTATTGCCGCGGCGTCTGACTCCATCGTCGTGGTACTCTCCGCGCTGCCCGTCACCACCCCGCTGACCTCCCTCGGCGAGGACGTCACGGACAACGTCTTGGATCGGGCGTGGGAGCAGCTCCGGTTGGCTCACTCCCGCGGGATCTCTCACCGAGCGCTGACCCCCGACGCCGTCGTCGTCGACTCTTCCGCCGACGTGTGGCTGCTGGACTGGGACGCCGGGGAGGTGGCGACGACGGAGCTCAACCAGTCGATCGACATCGCCCAGATGCTGGTTCTCACCGCTCTCGCGGTGGGCCCGGACCGGGCGCTTGCGGCCGGCCGACGCTGCGTCGGCGAGGAGACCCTGGCGGCTTGTGCGCCGGTCATCCAGAAGCCGGTGCTTCCCGCGTCAGTGAACCAGATGCTGCGCCGATCGGACCTGCTGAGCGAGCTGCGCGCGGCCCTCGTGGGGGACTCTGAGGACGAGACGACGGCTACCGCGGACCTGCAGCGCTTCCGCCCACGCACGATCTTCACGGTCGCCGTCCTGTTCATCGCGGTCTTCGTCGTCATGGGGTCGCTCAACTTCAAAGACATCGTCTCGACGGTCACCAGCGCTAACCCCTGGTGGATGGCTGCTTCGGCCGTGTTGGCCTGCCTCATCTGGGTCGGTTCCACAGTCCCACTCATCGCCCTGTCCCCGGAGAAGCTTCGCTTCAGGGACACGCTCGTCGCTCAGGTGGCGGCGTCAATCATTACGATCGTGGCACCCGCCGGCGTGGGGCCGGCCGCCCTCAACCTGCGCTACCTGCGTAAGCGCCGCATTCCAACGGCGATGGCGGTCACGACGGTGACGCTCATGCAGATCTCGCAGGCCATCATCACAATCGTCCTCCTGCTCCTCGTCATGGTGATCGCGGGCTCTTCCCTGTCGGTGTCCGTTCCCTACGGGACGATCCTCGGAGTCGTCGCCGTCGTCATGGTGGCGGTCGGCGTCATCGTGGCGGTGCCGAAGGTGCGCCGCTGGATCTGGGCGAAGATCCAGCCGACCTGGCAGCAGGTGTATCCGCGTCTCCTGTGGATTATCGGTCAGCCGCGTCGCTTGGCCGCCGTGGTCGGTGGCAACCTGCTGATGAACATCGGCTACGTGGGGTCGTTCTGGACGGCGATGGTCGCCATGGGCGGCTCGCTGAACTTCTCGACGGTGGCCATCACGTATCTGACTGCGAATGCGGCGGGTTCGTTCATCCCCTCGCCCGGCGGCATCGGCACGGTGGAAACGGCCCTGACCTCGGGCCTCACGGTCGCGGGCGTGTCCTCATCCGTCGCGATCGCGACCGCCCTGCTGTACCGTCTCGTCACCTTCTACGGGCGCATCCCCTTCGGCTGGCTGGCGATGAAGTACATGGAGAAGAAGGACCTCATCTAGGCCGACTGGGCGAGGACCCGGACCGCTTCTCCTGCGGCCTGCCCGAGCTTCGCACCGCGCACCACCGCGCCTCGCGAGTAAGCCCCTCTGGCACAGGCTCAGCACGGACGTAATACTCCCACGGGCGATACTTCGGATCATCCAAACCTCCAGCGAGAGCGAGGATGATGGAACGACGGTGCTCATCGTCCATGCCCCCAGACTGGCGATGACGCGCTCACGCAGTTCAGCAAGGCGATACGGCGGCGGCACACGCGCCTTCATCATTGCTCCGTTCACGCAAACATCTAGTTGCTTCTAATTTTGCCTCAATTTGAAGCAACTAGATCTGACGGCGGCACCCATCCGCAGTTCCCCGCGTGACGGATGTTGCGGTCCGATGTGTCCTCCTACCGCCCTGGGAAGAGCCCCGAGCCGGCGTCACTGCACGTACGTCTCGCGTTCGAGGAAGGCGGCGCTCACGCCGCTCACGCCGCGAATCGCCTCAAGAGACCCAGCAGGCGCGCGCAGCGCAAAGCCCTGCAGGGCGTTCTTGTACTCGCGCTCGACTGTGACCGACGCGCCCGGATAGACCCCGGCGACGGCCTCGTTGATGGCGGCGAGCGTGGCCTCGTGGTCGGCGTCCTCTTCGAGGCGGACGATGATGACGGCGGGCCGCGCGGGATCCGTGTCGACAGCCGGAGCGCTCGGAGCGCTCTGCGAGGATTGGCCGCTCTTCGAGGTGAGCGCGGTGTCGGTGTCGCCCGTCGGTAGGGAGGAGGCGGGGGGCGGCGTGGACTGCGGCGATTGTGCGTCGGCGCCGGAGAGCGCAGCCGGATCGGACTGGGCGGCGGGTGCCTGCGATGCCGGGGAGGAGCAACTGGCGAGCGCGAGCGCGCACGTTCCGACGCCCGCCAGGAGGACGGCTGGTTTCTTCATGGACATAGTGCACCCCTCTGTGGTCTCGGGCGAACTCCGCAGGTGACGGGACGCGCGGGTCCTCCCGTTTCCTCCAACATACCGCAGGAGCGCGCCTGCGGCGCGATCCGCTTGAGCGCGATCCGCGGCGGGCAACGGGAGGGCCCGGGGAGTGCTCGCAGCGCCGCACTCCCCGGGCCCTCAGCCGAACCGGTAACCGCTAGGGTTGCAGGGCGCCGTCCGGTCCGAAGACGTATGTGGTGCCTTCGATTGTCTGGGTGCCTGTTTGCATGGCCCCGCTTC
>ERZ772945.1700-NODE-1700-length-14925-cov-20.979153_pt1 | contig 14925 bp, 14 predicted proteins | sample MGYA00511681_ERZ772945 | MGnify/ENA primary metagenome ERZ772945 (study PRJEB29015, sample SAMEA2737943) | human oral metagenome | biome: human oral; feature: human-associated habitat; material: dental | place: China | collected 2143 ...
TGAGCGGACAGACCGTCACCCTCCTGGAGCACCCCCTGCGCCTGGACCTGGTCGACGCCCACGGCGAGCTCTTCGGCTCCATGGACTGGCCCCAGCCCAAGAGCACCAAGGACAACCGCACCAGCATCAACGTCACCGACCCGCCCTACCGCCTCGCCCGACAGCACCCAACCACACCCGCCCCACAAGCCATGACACCCGAGCGTCTCAGAAGCCATGACACCCAAGTGTCTCAGAAGTGAGGAGACACCATAGACGGTGACACCGCCGACCTCGTACGAAAATGTCTATCTCGACCACCTGGCAGCACCGACAGCACCGACAGCACCGGCGGGGACGCCCGATTGGCGGCGGACCGCTACCGCAGGGCACGCTAGTGGCATGACAGCCACGCCCGACGCCCCCCAGCGGACCGCTCCGCCCATCGCCCTCGCCATCGCCGGATCGGAGGCCTCCGGCGGCGCCGGCGCCCAGACCGACCTCAAGACCTTCCACCAGCTGGGGGTCTTCGGCTGCACGGCCCTGACCTGCATCGTCTCCATGGACCCGAAGGCCAACTGGGACCACCGCTTCGTGCCGGTGGACCCGCAGGTCATCCACGACCAGATCGAGGCCTGTGCGGGCGTCCACACGGCGATCGACGCCGTCAAGATCGGCATGCTCGGCACCGCCGCCACGATCGACGTCGTCGATGCGGCCCTGGAGGAGTACCGGTTCCCCAACGTGGTCCTGGACCCGGTGCTCATCTGCAAGGGCCAGGAGTTCGCCTCGGCCCGCGCCGTGGACGACGCTCTGCGCTCCAGGATCCTGCCGCGCGCCGCCATGGTGACCCCCAACCTGTTCGAGTCGGCGACCCTGGCCGGCGTGGAGGAGATCACGAGCCTGGCCGCGCTCAAGGACGCCGCCAGGCGCATCCACGACCACGGCGTGCCCAACGTGCTCGCCAAGGCGGGCCCGAGCCTGGGCACCGGCACGGCCCTCGACGTCTTCTACGACGGCGAGACCCTGGAGGTCCTGGAGGTCCCGGCGGTGGGGACCGAGCGCGTGCACGGCGCGGGGTGCACGCTGGCCGCCGCCGTGACCGCCGAGCTGGCCAAGGGGGCGACGCCGCTGCAGGCGGCCGTCACGGCGAAGGAGGTCGTCTCGGCCTCCATCGGCATGCGCGGCAACATCCCCTTCACCTACGTCTACCAGGGCTGGTACACCGGCTGAGGGCTGGTCGCCGAGAGCGGTCGGCCGGGAGGCGGCGGGGACGCCCGAGCGGGCCCCCGCCCGTCCCCTTCGCCGAGATCGGTCGAGTTCCGCGTCGAGATCGGTTCACTTCCGCGCCGAGATCGGTCCGGGGAGTCCGGCGGAGCGCGAACCGGGCGCCGTCGGCTCCCACCGGCCCGGCTGCGCAGCCCGACCGGCCCGGCCCGGCTGTGCGGCCCCCGGCCCGCGTGCGCTCTTCACCGCATCGAGCCCATAGGCTAGTCTCAGTATTGGCGTCGCCGTCTGGCCGCCCCACCTAACGACGACCCAATTGCCCGAAAGGTTCCCGCGGATGGCCACGTCATTCAAGGATTCCCTCGCCGTCCTGGCGAAGGCGCGCTTCCCCATCCTGTACGTGGAGACCTTCGAGGAGCGCCGGGCCCTGGCCGAGATCCAGGCGACCGTGGGCCCCGGCGGGCTGCTCCCCTCGCCCCGCCCTCTCCACACGTGGAGCATCACCGCCGGTCTCGTGGACCCGGAGGGCAAGTCGGCTCCGGGGACGACCGACCCCCTGCGCGCGCTCGACGCCGCGCAGCACACCGACCACGCCGCCACCTTCGCCTTCCTCGACCTCCACGCCCACCTCGGGGACGGGGCGCGCCCCGCCGATCCCGCGATCGTCCGCAAGCTGCGCGAGCTGTCCATGGACTTCCAGAACGGCGCCCTTCCGCGCACGCTCATCGTCGTGGCGCCGACCCTGAGGATCCCCCCGGAGCTCGAGAAGGACATCCACATCCTCGACTTCCCGCTTCCCGATGAGACGGCGCTGCGCCGGATCCTCGACAATCTCATCGACGCCAACGCCGGGAACCGCCGACTGCACATCTCCCTGTCCGAGACCGACAGGGACCGCCTGGTGCGCGCCTCCCTCGGCCTGACCGAGTCGGAGGCTGAGGGCGCCCTCGCGCTGGCCATGGCCACCGACGGCGTCCTGGACGCGAGCGACGTGGACACCGTCCTTCAGGAGAAGAAGCAGGCGGTCCGCAAGAGCGGGCTGCTCGAGTACGTCGACACCGACATCGACCTCGACGGCGTCGGCGGGCTCGACAACCTCAAGCGCTGGCTGTCCCGCCGCGACAGCTCGTGGCTGGCGGAGGCCAAGGAGTACGGCATCCCCGCACCGCGAGGCGTGCTCATCACCGGCGTCCCCGGCTGCGGCAAGTCGCTGACCGCGAAGGCCATCGCCGCCACGTGGCGGCTGCCTCTGCTGCGCCTGGACATCGGCAAGGTCTTCTCGGGCATTGTCGGCTCCAGCGAGTCCAACCTGCGCACGGCGATCCGCTCCGCCGAGGCCGCCGCCCCGGCCGTCCTGTGGGTCGACGAGATCGAGAAGGGCTTCGCCGGCGTCAGCGGCACGGGCGACTCGGGCACCGCCTCGCGGGTCTTCGGCAGCTTCCTGACCTGGATGCAGGAGAAGACGACGCCCGTCTTTGTGATCGCCACATCGAACAACGTCCAGTCCCTTCCTCCCGAGCTGCTGCGCAAGGGCCGCTTCGACGAGATCTTCTTCGTCGACCTGCCCGCGCCCCGTGAGCGCGAGCAGATCTGGAGCCTGCACGTGCGCAAGCACATCGGTGCGGCCCCGCACCACGCCGGTTTCGTATTCGACGACGCCCTGCGCGCCGACCTGGTGACGGTCACCGAGGGCTTCTCCGGCGCGGAGATCGAGCAGGCCGTCGTCGCCGCGCTGTTCGACGCCTTCTCCGAGCGCCGCGAGATCCGTGGGGGCGACCTGCGCCTCGCGGTGGAGCGGTCGGTGCCCCTGAGCGTCACCCAGGCGGAGTCCCTTGCGGGCATCCGGGTCTGGGCGAGCGAACGAGCCGTCTCGGCGAGCGACAGCAGCGCGGGGCCACCCCTCCATTCTCCCGGCCACCCGACGACGGCGCCCACCGGGGGCGCGGCCCCGGCGGCGCGCAACGAGCCGGCCGGCCGACGCGTCGAGTTCTGAGGAGTGGCCGCATGAGTGTCGAGATTGTCCTCATCCCCCTGGCGATCGCCATTACGGCCGCGACGCAGTCCTACAAGGCGCGTTCCGCCGGGGCCTCCGCGAGCAACGAGATGCACGTCGAGTCCCGGATGCGCGACGGGGGCCTGCTCGCCGCGTCCCTCCAGGAGCTCGGCGCCGTCGTGCGCCAGGGGGGCGACGACGTGCTTCTCGCCGAGACGGCCGCCGGCGGCGTCACCATGAGCCGGAACGCCGCCGGTCTGTGGACCGCGCGCTTCCCCCGGACGTGGGCGCCCGAGCGGGCCCGGGCCTTCATCGAGGACCTGGACCGCACCTACGGCCTCCAGGTCCAGCAGGCGGTCATCCGACGTCTGCAGGAGCGCGCCCCGCAGGCCGGCATGCGCGTCACGTCTCAGAGCGTCGACGACGATCGCGTCGTCACCCTCGTCATGGAGGTCGAGCACGAATGAGCGCCAAGAAGCGCGCGCTGAAGGTGTCGGTGGCACCGGACGGCACCATTACCGCCGAGACGATCGGTTTCACCGGGAGCACGTGTCTGTCCCAGATCGGGGCGCTAGAGGACCTTCTTGAGGCGACCACCGTCCGCAGCGCGTTCACGGACGAGTACTTCACCACTCAGACCACGACCCAGGAAGGCGCGACCCTTGCCACTCGACAGGATTGACGCTCTCGTCTCCCAGAAATCCGCACTGTGGAAGTTCTGGAACTCCCTATGGATCTTGGTGGTCGGAATCGGCTTCGGTGTCCTCTCCGTCCTCGGCTGGCTGTGGGCCGGGGCGAAGGCGAGATCCACCAAGGTCTGGTGCTCCGTCGCCGTGTGGACGCTCGTGACGGCCGTGTTCATATTCTCTCTGAGGAAGTACGGACAGAATAAGGACTCTGTCTGGCACACCATAAGCAGCATCCTTTTCATAGTCTCCTGGTTCGGCTCCCTCATCCACGCATCCATCATGCGAAACAGTGTCCTGAGAGGCGTCGCGGCTCGTGAGGAGCAGGCCGCTCAGCTCCGCGCTCAGTACGGCATGACGCCCCAGACTCAGCAGACTCAGAATGACTGGAGCCCGCCCGCGAAGGCGCCCATCCCGACCAGCGCCCCTCCGGGCGCGCCCCTGCCCCAGGCGCTCCAGGTCGACATGGGCCAGTACTACGGGCAGCCGGCTGGAACGGGCTCGTGGGCGCCGGCTTCCTCGGCCCCCGCCCGACCGACCGCTCAACCGGCCCCCGCGGCTCCGCCGCGGTCAGCGCCGTCGTCGGCTCCTGCTCAGAGGCCGCCTCAGCCGGCCGAGCAGCGGCCCCCGGCCATGCCGTCGCCGCCGGCGTCGTCCTCCCCGACGACACCGGTGAGCGCACCGGTATCCGGCCCCGTCGACATCAACACGGCCCCGGCCGAGAACCTGCTCGCCCTGCCCGCGCTGGGCCAGGCCGACGTCGAGCGGATCGTCGCCGCGCGCGGCGAGCGCGGCGGCTTCCGCGACATGGACGATCTCGTGTCGGCCGCGTCCCTTCAGCCGCACCAGCTCGTCGCGCTCCAGGACCGGGTGGTCTTCGGCGAGTTCACGCGCCCCGGCTCCCAGGGACACGGACGCGTTCTGGACCTGTGACCCCGACCGCCCCGCGGTCCGCTCGGGTCGCCCGCTTCGTCGCACGGACCGAGGCGGAGGGCCCCGGCACCCGCTCGGCACTCTGGGTCCAGGGCTGCACCATCCGGTGCCCCGGCTGCTTCAACCCCCACCTGTGGGGAGCCCGCGGCGGCAGGACGACGACGCCGGAGCGGCTGCTGGCGAGCATCCCCCTCGACGTCGAGGGGCTGACCCTTCTCGGCGGCGAGCCCTTCGAGCAGCCGGAGCCTCTGGCCGAGCTGGCCCGACTCGTTCAGGCCCGCGGGCAGACGGTCATGACCTTCACCGGCTACGAGCTCGACGACCTCCGCTCCGCCGGGGACTCCGCCGTCGCCGCGCTCCTGGAGCACACGGACCTGCTCGTCGACGGCCGCTTCGAGGTCGACCGCCTCGACACGGCCCGGCCCTGGGTGGGATCCACCAACCAGCGCTTCCACGCGCTCACCGCCCGCTACGCGGGGCTCGTCGACTCGCTGACCGCCCTGCCCGACCGGCTGGAGATCCACGTCGCCCCCTCCGGGCGCGTCGAGGTCAACGGGTGGAGCGACGCGGCCTCGCTTGAGATCCTGCTAGAGGGCATGCGGCGGCAGCCCCCGTCCAGGGCACGCGCCTGACCGGGCCGAGACCGCCCCCGGACCCCTCCTCCCTCCCCTCTCTCCCCTCCCTTCCCCTTTCGCCGAGATCGGTCGAGTTCCGCGCCGAGATCGGTCGAGTTCCGCGCCGAGATCGGTTCGATCGCTCATTGTGCCAGTACACCTGCCGGCCGCTGGGCGCAGCGGTTCCCGACGTAGGCGAAGCCGGTGAGCGCGGCAGCCCACCGGCCGCCCGGCCGCTCCATGCCGTGCGCGGCAGGCCGGACACCCGTGCTGACATCAATCAGGACGATGGGATCCTGTCCGCGTAAGAAGGATCCTCGTCCTCGTTATCGAAAAGCAGCAAGAATACGGCGTTCTCATACCTCTTTACCACAACCGGCCTCAAGTCGGAGCCGAGAGGGTTCGGGAGGTCAGTCCTTCCGTAGAGGAAGCGGATAGTATCGCCACTTCGCGTCAGCTCACTAGCGGCTCGTTGAGCGCCTCTGTCGTTCGGTCGATAAAGTGTGCCGCACGAAGGCACCGCGGCGGCCATCTCATCCACAAAGGCACCCGCCCGCTCCGGGGAGTCGAACAGCCTGGCATCGGCCCAGGGCTTGTCCGATCCATCCAGGTCACCCATCACTTGATAATGAGCGGGGCCCTTCGACTCAAGATCGGAAGACGCAATCATTCCGACGCCGATCTGAGCGAGCACACCGCACACCGAAGGAGATGTGCCTTTTATGTTCTCAGTATCGGGCACATGCGCCTCCAGGCGCTGACCAGTCACCTCGACAACCAGCGAATCGAGGTCGGAGGGGCCAAGGGGATAGGTGTCGGGATAACGGGGCCAAAACACAAAGTACGCCACAATACTGGCGACAACAGCAGCCGCCAGGCCGGCGGCGAGCATCGCCCACAGTCGCCCCCGTCGGAGCCCTGTGCGCCCACGGGCAGCTGCCGGAGCCGTCCGCGCCTGCGCAACAGCCCCCGGGGATGACTCGCCTGCGGGCACAGGTGGCGGAGGCGGGGGAGGCATCATTCCCGGTGCGTCTCGCGCCTGTATGGGAGCAGGAGCGGGATCAGCCGACCTGCTGGGCCGGAACGCACCGTTGTCGAAAACCGTCATAGAGATTGCGGCGACCTTCTTCAGCGAGCTCGCGAGCTCGCGCTCGATAGGCTCGCCGCCGAGCAGCCGTATCTCCGTTGTCTGAATCGTCGGCGCAGATGCCTGCGCCTCGAAGGCCTTGCCTATGATTGCGGGACCCGATCCCGTCGCCACCGTCCCACTGTCACGGGCGACAGCGGGAACCTCTGCACCCTCACCCGGCGGACCGACCGGCACGACCCATCTCGGCCCCGACTCGGAGATCTCCAGCAAAGAGATCATCGCACCGCGCTCTACGGCCTCGCGCCGCAGACTCGGCCAATCCAGATAAGTGGCACGATCGGGCTCGACAACCACCATAATATGAAGCGCTGAGCCGCTCACTCACGAACCTCCCGAATTCATACTTTTAGCGCGCCAGCAGCAACCTGCGAGGCGTCGGCCCCCACGTTCGATATTTCGCTCACCCACAGCCATGCACACCGGCAACCGGAGGACCCGTTTTAGGCGCCGGCAACTGCTTGCTATTTCTCCGGCCGATCCGGATGGCAGAACTCCACCGCCGACATCTGTCGACCGTCTTACTAGCGCAAGCACGGCCCCGGTCCTGCGCCCCCGGGACGGGGTCAGAAGAAGAGCGTCGTCTGGCGGTTCATGAAGGCGCCGTGGCCGGTGTCGGTGTTCCAGCAGGTCAGGCCGTTCTCGGCGGAGGCGCACACAATGGTCCGGTAGTACACGACCTGCCCGTAGTCGACCACCATGGGAGCCGTATACTGCTGGGGATTCTCCTGACCCAGTTGATAGGTAGACGCGCCCCCGCGCATGGTCATATGGGGCTGGCCGCCCGAGTTGAACCCGGCGACCCACCACAGAGTGCTCCCGATCTCGTTGACACCAAAGGGACGGTCCTTAAGGTAACTGCCTATGCCGCACCCGGCACCTTCGTACTCATTGAAGCTGATGTCGCAGCCGATATTGCCAGAGGGGGTGACAATAATCGCGGTCTCAAGCTTCCCGCCCGGATCATGAATGGCCGTGATCGGCACCGCGTTCGCGGGCCTGGGCCCGCCGGCCCCCGGGAACGCACCGGGAACCGGCGCCGGAGCCTGGTCGGTCGCCGTGAGCTCCTTCTCGGGCGGCAGGTCGCCCGTTTGAGTCGCCGCCCCGGAGCTCTCGTCCCAGGTGTACGTCGCCGTGCAGCTGCCCGACGCCGACTTGGGCTCCTCCCCGTCCTGCGCCCAGGTGTAGGTGACGGAAAGAGTGTCGTCCGATGTCCGGCTGACCTTCGGCGCGAACCCGTAGGGCCGCGCAGTGGCGGTGCCGGCGAACTCCCCGTGGTGGAACAGCATGATCTGCCGGGGCGAGGACAGGGCGGGGTCGTGGATGCTCAGCGTGATCCACGACAGCCCCGCGCACGGGTCGTAGGTGTCGACCGGCGCCCCCTGGAAGTCCCAGTTGCGCGGGTCGTCGGCCGCCAGGTCGCTCCAGGCCGCAGGAACCATGGACCCCCATTTCTTCAGCGCCTGCTCACCGGTCAGGTCGGCGCAGGTCGGCGTGGCCTCGGCGGACTCCGACGCCGTCGCAGTGGACTGCGAGTCCGCCCCGGCGTCGTCCCCCTTCGACGACCGCGACGACCCGCACCCCGCCAGCGCCATGGCCGACAGGGCGATGACAAGCAGCACCCGTATTCCGCGTCTTACACGGGCGACGGGAAGCAATCGAATGGATTCGGACTCCATAAGCATGTCGGGCTCCTGTAGATCGAGGTTGAGAGATCTGTCGGATACTGGGCGGCACCTCACAGACCGCGCATCACAACACGGCGGCCGGTCGTGCTCCCCACCCCCGGGTCGGCCCGCTCGGCCCGCCCCGCGGGAACGGCCCGGGTGCGCCCCCACTGCTGGATCGCGGCCACATCCTCCGGGTTGGACCGGGAGAAGGGGACCACCCGCTGGAACCGCTGGATGATCGTCCGGTCGTCGGGAAGGACGCGGGACTGCTGGGTGTACATGATCTCCGCGATCTCGTTGACGACGGCGTCGATGTCGGAGCCTGCGAAGCCCTCGGTCAGCACGACCAGGTCGCGCACCAGGTCCAGCGTCGGCTCGCAGCGCGTGTAGCGGCGGAAGCACAGGCGCAGGATCTCCTCGCGCTCCTCATCGGTGGGCAGGTCCACGAAGAAGACCTCGTCGAACCGCCCCTTGCGCAGCAGCTCCGGGGGCAGGGTGGAGACGTCGTTCGACGTCGCCACGAGGAACGCCTTCGCTGTGGACTCCTGCATCCAGAACAGGAACTGCCCGATGAGCCGCCTGGTCACCGAGCTGTCGCCGCTGCCGGAGGCCAGCCCCTTCTCGATCTCGTCGATCCACAGGATGCAGGGGGCGGCGCGGTCCGCCGTCGCCAGGGCCTCGCGCAGCCGCGACTCCGACTCGCCGACGTACATGCCCATGATCGCCGCCATGTCCAGCCGGTAGAGCGGCAGCTCCCACTCCTGGGCGATCGCCTTGGCGGACAGGGACTTCCCGCAGCCGGGGACCCCGCACAGCAGGACGCCCTTGGGCGGCCGCACCCCCCAGCCGGTCAGGTCCCCGGTCATGAGGCTCTGCTTGCCCGCCAGCCACTCCTTGAGGTTCTCCAGGCCGCCGACCCTGTAGTCCTCCTGGAGGCGGACGCGTTCGAGCCCCGCCAGGGCCCCGAAGATCCGGTCCTTGAACTGGCTGAGCTCCGCCAGGTCCTCGTTGTGCACGGCCTCCTTGGCCAGGAGGGTGGAGATGACATTAATGGCCTCCCCCTCCGTGACGCCGCTGAGGATCTCCGCGGCACGGTGGATCTCCAGGTCCTGCCACTCGATCGGCATGCTCATGCGGTAGGGCTCGATGGTGGAGCCGATGACCTCGTAGAGCTCCTCGACGGTGGGCACGTCCAGCGTCGTCGTCATCCCCAGGCGGCTCAGGCCGGACCACACGGGCCGGTCGCCGATGAGGACGATGGCGCAGGAGTTCCGCTCCGCCAGGTGGATGAGCTGGGAGAAGTGCCGGGAGGTCGGGGAGTCGTTCTCCAGGTCCTCCAGGTCGGTGAAGACGAAGTTCACGTTGGCGCGCGCCCGGAAGGTCTGTTGGGCCTGGTCCAGCGCGGCCACCAGGGAGTGGTCCTCCGTCACGGCCGAGCCCGAGAGCACCTCCCGCAGCCCCTCGGTGCGCGAGTACGAGAAGAAGGGCATCTGCCGGAACTCGGTGGCCATCTGGTTGATGATCTCGAGCGCGCGCATCGGCTCGACGGTCCGGATGATAATGACCGGGACCCGGGCCTTGAGAAAGCGGCGCACCTCGTCGGCGGTCTGTCGTCCGTCCATGTGTCCTCCTCCTTAGCGGAAGCGCCGGCCGAAGAGGCCGGCCCGTCGTGGGCGTCCTGTCTGTCCTGTCGGGGCAGCGGGTCCGGGAGCCCGTGCGGCCTCGTTGACGGGCTCCCCGACGACGGCCCCGGGCTCCCCGACGACGGGCCCGGGAGCGGGCTCCCCGACGGCGGGCCCGGCAGGGGGCCCGGGCGTCCCGGTCGGACTCCCGACGACCGGTCCGGGAGCGGGCCCGGGCACCCCGCCGACTGCCCCGCCGGCGGGTCCGGGGGCGCTGGCCCGATCGGCGAGCCGGACGATCGCGGACCCGTCGACGTACCCGCCGTCGAAGATGCGCGCCATGGAGTTCGTCCGCACGAGGCGCACCAGCTGCTCCTGCTGCTGCCGCACGGTCGGCGTGGTGAACCGGGAGACGTCCTGCATGTCCTCCTCCAGCTGCTTCTGAATGGACTCGACGTCCTTGCGCAGGCCCGTCATGAGGGACGTGCGGATCTTCTCGGGCAGGCCGGGGTGGTTCGCCAGCGTGAGCCGGGGCAGGAGCCGACGGCGGGCCTCCACGAGGGCGACCTCCGCACCGTGGAGGTCCCCTGCGCCCAGGGCCGCGTTCCAGTCACGGGTGAAGCTGTCATTCCACCCGCGCATCATGGTGCCAACCGCGGTGATTATGTGGTCCAGGACCCGGTTGTAGGTGGTCGGGCTGAAGGAGTCCTGGTTCAGCGGCGGCAGGGAGTCGAGGCTGACGGAGGTGTCCCGGGACCAGGCCCGCAGGGTGGTGACCCACGACTTGTACGCGCTGCTGCCGGTGGCCGTCATGAGGCGGTCCTCGCCGGGCGGCGCACAATGAGCTCGTGCGGAGGCAGGGGGCACCATGCCGGCAGGTTGCCCGCCATCTTCGACTCCCGGGAGAGCTGCGGGCCCTCCTTGGTGCCGCGAGTGCGGGCCAGGAGGTCCTTGCGGTCGATGACGGCGGTGGACTCCTTGGACGGCGCCGGCGCGAAGCGGGGCATCCTGCGAGGGCGGCGGACCAGCGGTGTCGTGCCGGGCGCCGCCGCAGCCTGCGGGGCCCCAGGCGGCAGGACCGGGGCCCCAGGCGGCGGGACCGGGGCCGATGATGGGTGGTGCTGCTCCATCAGGAGTACAGTGTCCGCTGCGGCCAGTGCCCATTGCCGAACTTCGACTTCCCACCGGCGGGGGGCGCCTTGAGTTTGGCGAGCCCCTCCCTGATGTCCGCTTGGCGTTTGTTGTACGCGGCGATGCAATTGACCAGCGCCGTGATGAACCCCACCACCGCAAGAATAATCAAAGCGACACCCACCGGCGTCACCGGGGGCGGGAGGCTGATGCAACCAAGGGCGAACCCCCCGACTGCGGCCACAATAGCGATAGCAATCGCATCAGAGAGCTCCTGCGCGCTCCTCATATCGTTGAGGATGATGTCCGCCACCATGTTCGCGCTTTCACTCAGCTCACCCGCGGCATCACGCTGCACGTCGGTGTGCTCCCTGTACGCGTCCGCACCGATGCCCCACCAGTCGATGATGTTCCGGCCCTTGAGCTCCGTGACGAGGGCGTCCACCGCCGTCAGCGGTGGGGCGAATTCCTCCTTGAGGACGTCAACAAGATCGCGGATGCACACCTGGGCCATCAGCTTCCTGAGCGCCTCATTAGCATTGTTGTACGCCTGTGAGCATGACTGGTCCACCCTCTGTGAGACCTGATCAACCTTCTCGGCGACACCGGACAACCCCATGCCCCTGAGGACCCCAGACGCCGCATCGGCGACCTGACGCACCTTCTCCTGACCACCTTTGAGGTCCTCCACGGCGCGCTGGAGCTTCTCCGTATGATTCGTCGCATCGGCCATGCCGCTCACCCCTTCTTGAAAATCTCCGACTCGGTGTCCTCGTACTCGTTCGCAGCCACTAGAAGGGATTCCGCAGTGGAGAAGAACTCCTCCTCGCCGTCCGAGCAGAACTGAACGTACTGACGAACGAGTTCGAGGGCAGCTGTGAGGATCTCATTGCCCCCGCTCACCCTCAGCCCGCACGAGTTCTGCACAGCCTGGCGCCCCTCCGCGAGCGCGAAGGCCTGCTGGGCCCACTTCGTCGCGTCGTCACGGAGCGAATCGGTGTTGACGGAGAAACCGTCACCGGACACCCTGGACATCAGCCCCTCCTCTCCGGGAACTCCAATGGTTGCATCATGTTGCCGATCAACTGCGAGAGCACAGCTGTGCCCTGGGACGCCAGGTCCTGGGACAAGGCGGAGACATCCTCGGCGGCAGTCGTCAGCTCGTTCCTGATCGCCGCTCTCACCGTCACGAAAGGAGTGGTCCCGGCCCAGTAGCCGTCGACATGGATCGCCGTGGGACGACCGGCCATCCTCTCGCACCTTACCGGCGAGCCGCAGTCGGGCTCCCCGCTGCCGGCGCCGAGGGAGGGGTCGGCGAGCATCGCGCGCACCCTGTCGATATAGGCGTCCGCGTCCTCGCGCGCCTGTTCCAAGGGCACCACGTCGGAACGAGAGTTCTCAAGGAACTCCTCCACCCCGGCCTCGAATTCGCGCACGCGCGGGTCCGTGAGGAAGTTGATCGACTCGTAGCCCTCATCCTCCTGCGGCCCGTCGTAGGATTCCGCGAGCGCCTCGTCGAAGTCGCTCATCAGCTCGTACTGGGCCTCGCCCAGGAGCATGGTGAGGGCGTCCCCCAGGTCATCGGGCTCGATCGAGTCCTTCCAGTCGCTCTCCATCTGGAAGTCCGCGACACTGCCGTCACGGCGCATGGTGATCAGCAGGGACTCAGTGCCGTCCACGACGGTGACCTCGTCGGGGACGTTCTCGCTGGCCCCCATCACCCGCTGCGCCAGATCCTCCATCTGCACGGCGAGCCTGGCGAGCTCCCCGAGCTCTGAGGACATCTGCGGCATCGTCATCGCCCCCACCCGGCCCTTCCGGCCACCAGGGGCCGCACAAGCGGCCCGCTGGGCCGCCATCGGACGACGTCATCACACATGGGTTCCCCATTCCTCACGGTTCGGTCAGAAGCACTCGACACCACTGCGCGCGGTTGAAACCGGCAGGCCAATTGTACTCCTGTCCTACCGGGGAATCAACGAGTTTTAAACATTCGCCAAGGTTTCCATACGGTTTGCTTTTGTGTGGAGAACGCTCCAGCCCCCGGTCACCGCAGCGCCGCGGCCCGCCTGGGCGGCACGCCCGGCATCCCCAGGCCCACGACCCGGCGCCCGCCGGCGCCCCCGGCACCAGCACCAACCCCGGCCCCGGGAGCGTCCTCGAAGTCGATGCCCACCAGGTCCAGCACGCCGTCGTCGTCCTCCGACCCGCCCCTCCCCTGGACCGCCGTCGCCAGCATGAGTTTGATGCGGTTGAGCTGGTTGACCTCCGAAGCCCCCGGGTCGTAGTCGACTGCGACGATGTTCGACTGCGGGTAGCGGTTGCGCAGCGCCCGGAACATCCCCTTCCCCACGATGTGGTTCGGCAGGCACGCGAAGGGCTGGGCGCAGATGATGTTCGGGCACCCGTGCTCGATCATGTCGACCATCTCCGCCGTCAAGTACCAGCCCTCCCCCGCCTGGTTGCCCAGGCGCGCGATGTCCTGCGAGCGCGGGATCATCTCCCCGATCCTGCGGTGCGGCTCGAACTTGCCGCCCGTGGCCGCGAACGCCCTGCGCACGGGCGCCTCGTACCTCTCCAGCGCCCACAGCACCAGCGGCATGATGCGGCGCTGGCGGCCCCCGATCCCCAGGTTCGCCTGGTCCCACTCGGCTGTCGCCGACGAGTAGTGGAAGAACTGCATGAGGCCCGGCAGCTCCGCCTCGCAGCCCTCCGCCTCGATGACGTCGACCGCGTGGTTGTTCGCGTCGGGGTGGAACTTCACGAGGATCTCCCCCACCAGGCCGACACGGGGCTTGCGGGGAATGTCGCGCAGGGCCAGCGCGTCGAACTCGCGCACGCACGCCCTGATGAGGCCCGCGTAGGTGAGGCGGCGGGCACGCCCGCCCCCGAACTCCTGGGAGCGGCCGTCCTCGATCCACTCCCGCACGATCCGGTCCCACCTCCTGTACAGCTCCATCGCCGAGCCCTGGACGGCCTCGTAGGGCCGCACCCGCAGCAGCATCGACTGGATGGCGTCGCCGATGACGAAGGCCTGGACCGCCTTGTGGATGTCCTTCAATCCCAACTGGAACCCCGGGTTGTCCTCGAGCCCCTGCACGGACAGCGCGATCACCGGCACCTGCGGGTATCCCGCGTCGCGCAGGGCCTTGCGCAGCAGCGCCGCGTAGTTCGTCGCCCGGCACATGCCGCCCGTCTGCGTGATGCCCACCGCCGTGCGGTCCGGGTCGGCGCGCCCCGAGACGAACTCCTCGACCAGCTGCCCGATGACCACGATAGCCGGGTAGCACGAGTCGTTGTTCACGTACTTCAGGCCCGTCTCCGTGCTCTGGCGGCTGGTGCGCTCCAGCACCCGCACCCTCAGGCCCGCGCGCGCCAGCAGCGGCGACAGGAAACGGAAGTGGATAGGCGACATCTGCGGGGCCAGGATCTCGTATCCCGCCTCGCGCATCTCCTTGGTGAAGGAGGCGCGCACCTCGATGTGCGTACAGGCGTCGGACAGGGACAGCCCCCCGAAGGTCTCCGACAGCGCCCGGGTGACGGTGCCCACCAGCGAGTGGTAGCCCGCGCCGGTGTCGTCCAGGGAGTCGGTCAGCCAGGAACAGGCGACCGCCCCCAGGAAGGGGTCCGTGCCGCTCTCGTCGTCGATCTGGGCACGCACCTCCACCACGAGCCGGAAGTCCCCGTCCCAGGCGGGCTGGCCGTCGGGGTCGTGCAGCACCACGAGCCGACCGGAGGCCAGGGGGACGGAGGGCGTGGTCTCCACCGTGCTCGCGCTCAGCGCCGCCGCCCAGGGGGCCAGCCGGGGGGCCGGCACCTCCTCAAGGACCAGGCCACGGGGCCGCGGGGCGTCGCGCAGGCTGAGGAGGGCCACCTCAAAACGCTCGGGGATGCTCTCTGAGCCCCGGTTATCCGCTGTGCTT
>ERZ772945.1702-NODE-1702-length-14908-cov-16.056958_pt1 | contig 14908 bp, 10 predicted proteins | sample MGYA00511681_ERZ772945 | MGnify/ENA primary metagenome ERZ772945 (study PRJEB29015, sample SAMEA2737943) | human oral metagenome | biome: human oral; feature: human-associated habitat; material: dental | place: China | collected 2143 ...
CCTTCTCGCTGCTGTCCCAGTGGACGGGGGTGCGGGCGTTGTCGCGGGAGATGGGGGCCAGGCCTGCCAGGACGGCGGCGAGGACCAGGAACGCGGCGGCGGCCGCGTAGTAGCGCAGGACCACTGCGAAGCGGGAGGCCAGGCGGGTGCGCGCGGCGACGACCAGTGCGAGGCCGTGCCAGGCGGCCACTGCCCCGACCCCCGTGGCGCCGACGACGGCTCCGGGCGCCCACTCGGCCCACATGGAGGCGATCAGGACGACCAGGGCCGCGTTGAGGGCCAGGATCCTGCGGGTGTTGTCCCGCCCGGAGTGGCGGTCCCCGGGGGGCAGGCGCAGCAGGGCGCGCGCGAAGTACCAGGACCATTGGAGGATGCCGTTGGTGAGGACGCCCAGGGTCACCAAGTGGATGGTGGTCCACAGGGGCTGGGGCAGTGCTGTGCGGAAGACGGTCGTGGCGCCGGCCGCCAGCACCGCCAGGCACAGCCACACGGTGGTGAGGCGGTCGGTGCGGGCCACGCGGGGGCGGTCCTGCGCCCCCGGGCGCTCACCAGCGGGGCCGGGGGAGTCGGGGGAGCCGATGGGGATGGTGCCCCCTTTGGCGGTGGCGCCGGAGGGGGCGTGCGCGCTGGTGGCCCCGGGGGCCGGGCGCTCCCCGCCTGGGGGCGCGGGGCTCCCGGGGGGCGGGCCGATGGTGGGGCTCATGTGTCCTCCCTGCTGGAAGGGGCGGGGGCCGTGCCGGTGGTGCCGTTGGCGGCCTCAGCAGTGTCCCTGGCCGCTCGGGCGGTGCCGGAGGGCGCGTCGGCAGGATGGTGGTCCCCTCCGGCAGCCCCCGCCTCGTTCGACGGGGACGGGGCCCGGGCGGCCCGAGTGGCGATCCTGGCAGCACGGATGGTGACGGTGAGGGTGGTGAGGACGAAGACGAGCATCCCGACCACGCCGAGGGCGCCGCCGAAGCGCCACGCGCCCGCTGCTCCGCGCGCCCCGGCCAGCAGGCGGACGGCCAGTGAGGCCTGGAGGAGGGCGAAGGGGATCCACATGGCCGGGTGGTAGGGGACCGGCCGCTTCGCGACGGCGGGGATGATGACGGGGGCGTGGGCGATCACCATCGAGACCACGAAACCGATGGTGAGGGCGTGGACGGCGGCGTCGTAGCCGTAGCCGTCGAAGACCGGAGGGGCGACCACCCACATGAGCGCGGGGACCAGTGCCCAGCCGTAGCCGCACAGCATGGAGGCGGCCGCCAGGCGCGGCACTCCCGGGACCCTGATGGTGCGGCGCGCCACGTCGTGCCAGGCGGCGTCGGCGGCCACGGCGCCCAGGGCGAGGCCGAGCACCGGGTAGCCGACCGCGGGGGCGAAGAGGGTGAGTGGCAGGGCGAGCAGGACAGCGCAGGTCTCCGCGGTGATCCGCCGTTCGGTGGAGCCCGCCAGGAAGTTCAGGCGCGCCAGCTCCAGGCGCTCCCCGATGATGGTGACGACCAGGAACATCAGCCACCAGGGGACGATGGCGGCCACTTCGAGGCCGCGCCACCACGCCAGGGCGCCGCCGAGGCCGATGAGCGCCCCGAGCATCTGGACGAGCACCGCGTAGGAGGCCTGGCGGCGGCGCCACACGTGCGCGTAGACGCAGACCAGCAGGACCATTCCGGTGGTGATGAGGAGCCCGGGCGCCATGCGGGCGCTCTGGAACCCAGCGAGGCGGGCGGCCAGGAGGCGGGGGATGGGCAGGGCGGCCATCGCCTCGCGCAGGCCCGCGTTCAGGGCGAGGACGAGCGCGCAGGCGCCTCCCGCGCCCGTGGCGAGGGGCGCCAGGTAGGCCCACCTCGTGGGGCGGTCCGAGCCCGTGCCCACTGCGACTGCGCGCTCCAGGCAGATCGCGGTCCCCAGGAAGCCGTACACCATGAGCAGGCCGTGGACGGCGCCCAGGTCGGTGGAGGGGACGGGGGCGGTGGCGGCCAGGCGGACCAGGGCGGCGTCGAGGCCCGCGAGCAGGCAGATCCCCGCGAATAGCAGGAAAACGAGCCGCCCGGCTGGCAGTCGGGGGTTCTCGGATGGAGCCTGGGGGCGGGTCACGTGGCCTCGTTCCTCTTCTCGTCCTCCGCTGGGTGCGGGCGCGCGCTGGCGCTACTCCAACGGTAGGTGAGGCTTGCCTGAACGGCCACTGGAAGAGGGGCCCTGGTGGAAGCGGGTTCGAGGCGCGGGCCCTTCTTTCCGGGGAAGCGGGTCGACGGGGCTGATGCCGGGGTCGTCGAGGGGCCCGGACCGGTCGGCGGCTCGCCTACCTTCCTGCTCGTCCCCGGGGTCGCGGTCTGCGGGGCGGTGGGCGTCGATCCACGCGAGGAGGAGCGCCCACGCCGCGCCTCCGATCGCGTTGATGACGGCGAGCTGGATGACGTAGGGCGTGACGGTCACCCGTGATACCCCTCGGGTGAGGTGGATCGCGAGGGCGGTTATCGTGTAGCCGCCCATCCACCACGCGAGGACGCACAACTGGGCGACGAGGGCTTGGGCGAATGGGGGCCGGGCAGGGGGCCACAAGTGGCGCGCGCGCAGCCAGGTCGGCGGATGCGCCTGGAATCCCGTCATAACGGGGATGGGGAGTACAGCTCCGATGTACAGGGTGAAATAGGATAGGGTCCCGCCCGACACCGATGCGGCGATGGCGGCGATGAGCACGAGGGCCGTGGTTCTCGCGGCGACTACGAGCCCTTGCGCACGGGTGCGGCGAATGTCCATGGTTCTTCAGCGCCCTCCGGTGGTCGTTGTGCCGGCGCCCTCCGCCGTGCCGGCCGCGGGCGCGCTCGGCACTGCGGCGGATTGGGGCGTGGCGTCGGACTGGGGGGGTGGTAGGTGGTGCGCCGGTTCGGGGGGCTGAAGGGGCAGTGGCGCCCGAGGCGGGGCCCGGGTCGTTGTAGGGCGCGTCGTCCTGGCCTCCCCACAGGTGGGGAGGCTCGTCAAGATCAGGGAGCAGGCCGTTGTCCCACAGGATGGGGGGATCCACCGTGAAACCGGGTTCTGGGGTGAAGCAGAAGACCGCCCAGGGATCTTTGGGGCCGAAGACCACGCCGACGGGCCGCACGTACTCCAATGAGAACGTGCCGACTCCAGGGGCCGCAGCGCTCTCGTGGGCGTTCGTGAAATGATGGACTGTCTTGGGCTGTGCGGTAGTCCCGCTTGCACCTACGACAAGGGTGGATGATTGTTGTCCGAATTGGATTGCGACGCTATCGACCTCGAGCCGGACATCGTCGCCGCCGTTCGTTCGGCCAATCCGTGGTTCTCCTGAGCGTGTATCCACCCGTGTGATGTGGATGCCGCTTGGGCACGACTGCGCCCCCGGCGGCGGGGAGTCCAGGCGCAAGTGGGTGCACAGGAAGTCGTTGAGCAGGAAGAGCGACACGCAGGCGGCGCACGTTCCCCGTCCGAGGAGTCTCCTGGTGTTCATGGTATCTGCTCCCCGCCGGTGGGTTCGGGCGGATCGGTGTCAGCCGCGGGATTGGTATTGGCGGCGCCTTGCTCAGGCGCGCTTGGTGGTGCTGTGTCGGACTGGGGGGTGGCGTCGGACTGCGGTGTGGTGGCGCCCGGGCTGGGGTCCGGGGCGTCGTAGTAGGGGGGTGTGTTGTCCTGGCCTCCCCACAGGTGGGGCGGTTCCTCAACGTCGGGGATCAGTTTGTTGCGCCAGAGGATGGGCGGGTCGACGGTGAAAGCAGGGTCGGGGGAGAAGCAGAATGTTGCTCGTGAGGTCGCCGGGCCGAAGACGAAGCCCGCAGGCTCAACCTGCTCCAATGTGAATGCGCCGATATCGGGTGCGGTGTAGGTGTCACCGATGTTCAGCAACTTCGCTGGGCTCTCCTGATGCCCTCCGTTCCCTCGAAAATCCGCTCTAGCATATGCGCGCTGATGGCCGAATACGATTTCCATGTCGGCGACATTCAGCCACGCGTAATTCCCATTGGAATCACTCCCAATGGGAATGTTTCCAAATGGGTCATGAGAGCTATGCCCCGCTTTTCTGATGTGGATGCCGCTTGGGCACGACTGTGCCCCCGGCGGCGGGGAGTCCAGGCGCAGGTGGGTGCACAGTAAGTCGTTGAGCAGGAAGAGCGACACGCAGGCGGCGCACGCGCCGTACCCGATTAGCTTCCTCGGGATCATGGAATCCGCCCATACGTGTACCACATGAAGCAGCGCCTGTAATCGTCCCATGACATCCGGAAGGTACCGCCGACTTGCGGCTTGTTGTTCGAGGGGTTTCCCGAGCCGTCGGCCTCGTTGTTGTGCCCCCATGGGTTGGAGATTGTGATTCCTCCGTTATCCGCTGCGATCACCGTGTACGCGTGTGCCGCCTCGATAGTGATCGTCTTACGGGTTCCATCGACTTCGACCTCCGCGGTGTGATCCGCCCAGAGGGCACCGTCCTGGTGGCGCTGGCGGCCGCCGTCCAGCAGCACACCTATCGCGTCGTCGATGCCGTCGCATCCGAAGACCTCGGCGCCGGGCTGCGCGGGCCGCACGATGGCGCGTTGGGCCGAGGCGATCGCCTCGACGCGGCACTTTAGCGACTCGAGTTCGTCGATGTCGATGTGGAACCCGCTGCTCACGGCGCCTCCCCGCAGTGTTTGGAGTACCAGGTGCGCTCCCAGGCTACGCCGGAGGCCGCGCATGTGGGAAGACCCCGGCGCTCAGATCCGACCGGTCCACTCCTTGAGCGCCCCGATCCCCTCCGGGCTGGCGAGGCGCCCGCGCTCCCCGGGGTGCCGGGCCACCTGGATGATGAGGGCGATGACGGCGTCGCGGGAAGTCGGCCTGTTGAAGTGGTCGGGCATGACCTGGGCCTTGAGCGCCTCCTCGAGCGCTGCGGCCGCTCTCCTGTCCCCGGGGGCCACGGTCGGCAGGTCCGACCACCTCGCCGTCCACGCGTTCCCGCGCGCGGGCCGGATGGTGATCCGCGTGTCGTTGACGAGGACACGCGGCCTGAGGTGGGACTGCGACAACCGGAGCACGAGCCCGCCGATGCCGGATGGCACGGCGCAGGCGCCGAACACGGTGATGTCGATCCCCGTTCCCGGGGCCCAGGCGGGCGGGAGGAAGGCGGCCGCGCCCAAGGCGGTCAGCAGCAGGGTCGCTCCCCAGTCGGCCACCACCAGCGCCCAAGGCGAACTCATGTGGAAACCGTCCGCGCCCCACCGCCAGTAGCGTTCGGGGCGCGCGTTCATACGGCGGGTCACATGGTTGCAGGCGAACGCGGTGAGCGCCCACACCGTGACTCCCACGCGGTAGCACGTGTCGTAGCGCGCTGCTGGTCCGGCCCCGTCGGACAGGAAGAAGGGGAAGGCGAACGCGAGCAGCAGCAGCGACCCCTGGTACAGGCAGCTCGAGGCCCAGTCGTTGGAGAACACCGCCGCCACCTCCCGGATCAGAGGATCTTCGCGAGCACGGCGGTGCCTTCGGCGATTCCCAGCGCCCTGCGCTCGATGGGATGGCGGGCGAGCAGGAACACGGTCCGCTGCAGGTAGCTGTGCCCGCAGGGGGCTCCGTGCATGCCGATCAGCCACCCGCTGTGGACGCGGTTGTCCATGTGCACGCAGGAAAGGCCCCGGGAGTCCGTGATCTCCGTGCGCTCGTCCCATTCCGCGGTCCACTGGTGCGCACTGTTGCACCGCACGCTCAGGAGGGCGGGGGACACGAAGACCTCCGGCAGGAACGGCCGGAAAAGGAACGGCCGTACCACCGCCCCCGTGGACTTGAGGAACAGCGTGAGCAGCCCTGGAGCGAGCATGACGCGCACAGGCGGCGTCACGACACGCGTTAGGGCCATGAACCACAGGACCGCCGGTGACGGGACGACCGGGCCGAGGCCTGTCACGGCGTGGGTAAGGGCCAGGGACGCTGGTGTTTTGAGCAGGTGCCCGCCTTCCACGCGCCGCCAGCGCCGGGGCGCGCTGTTCTCGACGGCCAGAGCATGACAGTCGTCGATCGCCATGAGGAACGCCGTGGCGCCCAGCAGCGCGAAGAAAACGGCGCGCTGGAGCGAGCCGGTGGCGAACATGACGGCGCAGACCGCAGCGCTCACCACGGACGCCCCCAAAGAGGCGCGCGTCCCAGCGCGCCGCAGGTCGTCGGCCGTGCCGCACAGATGGTTCTTACCCACTACTGCTCCCGTTTTTCATCCTCGCGGGGCGGTCCTGACCCCGTGGCATGGGCGGCCTCGGAGCGGTTCCCCTTCCCCGGCCGCGCGGAACGGACCCGCTCAGGAAAGGGACCCGGCGGACGGGGCGCCGCAGAACAACACGGCCCTGTCAGGCGCCGCCCCCGGCGAATAAGGGACCGACCCGAGGCGGAAGGGCCGCCGGGCATCCACTGGAGGACATCCCGGCGGCCCTGACACGGTTCCGCCTGCGCTGCCGCTGCGCCGCTACCGCGCGGGTGCGGCGGTTGCGGGGCTCACGGGGGCGCGCTCACGCCCCCAGTGCGTCGGACACCAGCTTCTTCGCGGCCTCCTGGACCTCGGCCAGGTGCTCGGCGCCCTTGAAGGACTCGGCGTAGATCTTGTACACGTCCTCCGTGCCCGACGGGCGGGCGGCGAACCACGCGTACTCGGTGGCCACCTTGAGGCCGCCGATGGGCGCGTCGTTGCCGGGGGCGCGCACCAGTTTCGCCGTGATCGGATCGCCCGCCAGCTCGGTGGCGGTCACGTCGTCGGCGGACAGGGCGGCCAGCTTCGCCTTCTCCTCGCGTGAGGCGGCGGCGTCAATGCGGGCGTAGGCGGAGGCGCCGAAGCGCTCCACCTGCTCGGTGTGCAACTGCGACGGCGTCTTGCCGGTGACCGCCAGGATCTCCGAGGCCAGCAGCGCCATGATGATGCCGTCCTTGTCGGTGGACCACACGGTGCCGTCCTTGCGCAGGAACGAGGCCCCCGCGCTCTCCTCGCCGCCGAAGCCGACGGTCCCGGACAGCAGGCCGGGCACGAAGTGCTTGAAGCCCACGGGCACCTCGACCAGCTCCCGGCCCAGGGAGGCCACGACGCGGTCGATGAGGGCGGAGGACACCAGGGTCTTGCCCACCGCGCAGCCCTCGCCCCACCCGGGGCGGTGGCTGAACAGGTACTCGATGGCGACGGCCAGGAAATGGTTCGGGTTCATCAGCCCGTCGGGGGTGACGATGCCGTGGCGGTCCGAGTCCGCGTCGTTGCCGGTGGCGATGTCGTAAGGGGTGTTGCCCTCGGCGTCGGGGGTCATCGCCTGGCGCAGGGAGGCCATGGCGTAAGGGGAGGAGCAGTCCATGCGGATCTTGCCGTCCCAGTCCAGCGTCATGAAAGGCCACGCGGGGTCGACCTTCGGGTTGACGACCGTGAGGTCCAGGCCGTAGCGCTCGCCGATGGCCGCCCAGTAGTCGATGGACGCGCCGCCCAGCGGGTCGGCGCCGATGCGCACGCCCGCCGCCCGGATCGCCTCGATGTCGACGATCTGGTCCAGCTGGCCCACGTAGAAGTCCAGGTAGTCGAAGGGCGTGATGCTGGGATGGTGGAGCAGGTCGGAGCCCACCACGCGGGGCACCTCGCGCCACTGCCCCGACTCCAGCAGCTCGTTCGCGCGGGCCGCGATCACGCTGGTGGCGTCCGTGTCGGCGGGGCCGCCGTGGGGGGGATTGTACTTGAACCCGCCGTCGCGCGGCGGGTTGTGGCTGGGGGTGACGACGATCCCGTCGGCCAGGCCGTCGCCGCTGGTGCGCAGCTGCCCGGGCGCGCCGTTGGCGCCCAGGATGGCGACGGAGACGGCCGGGGTCGGCGTGTAGGATCCGCGCGAGTCGATGCGCGCGTCCACGCCCGCGCCGGCCAGCACCTCGAGCGCGGTGCGCCACGCTGGCTCGGACAGGGCGTGGGTGTCGCGCCCGATGAACAGGGGGCCGTTGATCCCCTGGGAGGCGCGGTACTCGACGATCGCCGCGGTGATGGCGACGATGTGCGCCTCGTTGAACTTCCCGTCCAAGGAGGCACCGCGGTGGCCGGAGGTGCCGAACACCACCCGCTGGTCCACGTTCGCGGGGTCGGGCTCGACATCGTAGTAGGCCGAGATGACATCGTCGACGTTGATGAGGTCTTCAGGAAGGGCTGGTGTGCCTGCTCGTTCATGCATGCCCCCAGTGTGACATTGCCCGCCCTCGTTTCGGAACCCCCGTCCCACGCCGTGGAATGAGAAGGGTGTCACAACGTGTTGCCGCCGGTTCCCCGGGCCCGGGCCGCCCCGGCCTCGTGGACCGGAACAGAGGCGACGGCGCGGCGCGAGCGCCCGTGGGGAGGCCGCCCCGGCCTCGTGGGCCGGAAGTCTGCGCGAACGGGGTGGGCGGGCGCTACTCTGGTTCCACGCCGGCACAGTGTCGGCTCCCACAGACGAAGAAGTCAGGAGGAACGCCAATGGGCTGGTTCGACTCGCTCGAGCACAACAGGTGGCTGTCCACGCAGATGCAGGCCCTCATCGCCGAGGCCGAGGGTGCGATCGTGCCAACCGGGTTCGCGCACCTGGACGCCGAGGGCAAACCCGATCCGACCAGGTCCATCGACCTCGCGGTCACGGGGCGCATGGCCTACGTGTTCTCACTGGGCGTGCTCATGGGACTGCCCGGGACCCGCCGCTACGCGGACCACGCCGTCAAGGCGCTCTCCACCTACTTCACGGACTCCGTCAACGGCGGCATGTGGGTGTCGATCAAGCCCGAGGCCGGCGCCGACGGGCACGGTGTCCCCTGGGACGAGGATGGGCGCGTGAAATCCCAGTACCACACCGTGTACGCGCTGCTCGGCGCGGCCGCGGCGGCCGTCGCCAACCGGCCCGGGGCGCACGAGCTCCTCAACTCCATGCTGGACGAGCAGAAGGAGCGCTGGGCCGACGACTACGGGCTCGTGTGGGACCAGTACGACGAGGCGTTCACCGCGCCCGTCCCCGTCCACACGCTGGGCACCCTGATCCACACGATCGAGGCGTACATGGCCGCCGCCGAGGCCACCACGGAACCCGAATGGCTGGACCGCGCCGAGAAGATGGCCGCCTTCGCCCACAAGGTCGCCTCCAAGAACGGCTGGCGCGTCCACGAGTACTACGACGAGGAGTGGAACCCGAGCCCCGGGGCCGGCAAGCTCCTGAACGACGGGCGCCGCCATTACGACGGCTACGTCACCGGGCACTCCATGCAGCTGGCCCGCTTCGCCCTGCAGGTCCGCTCCGGCCTGCGCTCGATGGGGTGGAAGGTGCCCGACTACCTGCTCGAGATGGGGACCGAGCTCTTCGAGCGCGCCCGCGTCGACGGGTGGCGCCGCACCGACGGCTGCCCCGGGTTCGCCACCGTCGTGGACGACGAGGGCGACCCCGTGCCCGGGGAGGACGAGCACCAGCAGTGGGTCGTCTGCGAGGGCGTGTGCGCGACCGTCGCGATCCGCCGCGCCATGCTGGACGACGGCGCCCGCGTCTCCGAGGTCGAGCACTTCGAGCACTGCTACAGGTCCTTCGTCGACTACATCCACGACTACCTGATCGGCCAGCCGGGCCGCTGGGTGCGCCGCCTCGGCCCCCGCAACGAGAGCGTCCAGCCCGCGAAGTCCTCCCGCTGGGACGTGTACCACGCGATCCAGGCCACTCTGGCGATCCGGGTGCCGTTGTGGCCGCCCACGGCCCCCGCCCTCTTCCGGGGCCTCCTCGACCACCCCGAGGAGCCGGCGCCCGACAAGAAGTCCTGGAACTTCTTCGGCCTGCGCGGTTAGGGCACTCCCCGCCCGCTCCGCAGCGGCGGGTTTCCGCACCCGCTCCGCAGCGGCGGGCGGGCCTGGGAGGCGGCGGAGTTCCCGCGCCTGCCCGCCGTCCTGTAGGATCGAGCCGTCTGGAGGGCTGTCCGAGCGGCCGAAGGAGGCGGTCTTGAAAACCGCTGTGCCAGCAATGGCACCGGGGGTTCGAATCCCCCGCCCTCCGCGGCCGACCGCAGATCACACGGCCAGCGCCTCGCGCGGGGCGGCGAAGTGTTCTAAAGTGGTCGGCACTGGAGACGTCGCATAGTCCGGTCGAGTGCGCCTCCCTGCTAAGGAGGTAGGGGTGCATAGCCCCTCGCGGGTTCAAATCCCGCCGTCTCCGCCCACAGCCCCGGGATACCATTGGGATCCCGGGGCTCCGCATTGGGGTCCATCGCAGTCCCGATGGCGCTGCGGCGGGATCCCCCTCCGGGGCAGGGGGGTACGGCCAGATGATGAGCCGCCCACTCCGCTCCGCGGCGATCCCCCTCCGGGTCAGGGGGTACTCCTCGTGGCCCTGGGCGCGGGCTCGGTGGCGGCGCGGTCCCCCGGGGCAGGGGGCACCGCCCACTGGAAACCGCAGGATCCCAGGAACACCCGGCCCTACCCGGGGCAGGCGGAGCCCGCACGGCCCCATCCGGGTCCCACGGCGCCGGGGCGGGGACCCTGATGGGCGCAGCCCAGCCCTTCCCGTCGAGGAGGGGACCGAACAACGCCGGGGCGGGGACCTTCCCGGAGGAGCCGGCCCCCGCCTCGTCGACGAGGCGGACGGGGCGAGGCGGAGCACCGCGCGGACGCGGCCCGGCCCCCGCCTCGTGGAACGGATCAGTAGATCGTCACGTAGGTCCCCGAGGGGATCGTGTCGTGGAACCACTTGGCGTCCTCGTAGCGCAGGCGCACGCACCCGTGGGAGACGTGCCCACCCAGAGTCCCGTCCTTCACCGTGTAGGTCCCCTCGTAGTACAGGATCGAGTGGAACAGGTAGTCGCCCGAGAACTGGGTCCACCAGTACGCCGTGTACCCGTGGCCGAAGGACGGGCCCCGGCTCTTGATGGTGAAGGTCCCCTTGATCGTGGGGGTCGACGGCTTGCCCACCGAGCACGGCATGTCGGTCAGCGGCTGCCAGGAGTCGTCGGCCCAGTAGAACGTCATGCAGTGCGGGGCGCCGGTGTCGACGACCACCAGGTAGTTCGTGGGGCTGTGCAGGGTCTTCGCGTAGTTCCAATCCGCTTCGAAGTCGGCGCGGCCCGAGACCCAGAAGCCCTTCCACCGGTCGAAGTAGTTCCACGACCCGGAAACCACCGCCCACCCGGTGGACATCGCGCCGGAGCCCGGATCGAGGTAGTACCAGCTCGTTCCCTCCTGAAGCCAGCCGGTGCCCAGGGCCCCCGAGGGGTGCAGGTAGTACCAGCGGCCGCCGTCGGCCACCCAGCCGGTCCGCATCGCGCCGTCGGGGCCCGCGTAGTACCACGTGCCGTCCGCGATGAACCAGTCCGAGGCCATCGCCCCGCTGCCGGTCAAGTAGTACCAGGCGCCCGCCCAGACCCACTTCGACGCGGCCATCGTGCCCGAGGACTCGAAGTAGTACCAGGTCCCGTCGACCTGGAACCAGCCGGTGGCCATGGCGCCGCTGGAGGTCATGAAGTACCAGGAGCCGCCGGTGGAGAGCCAGCCGGTGTCCATCGCCCCGTTGTCGGCGAAGTGGTACCAGGTGCCGCCCTCCCGGTACCAGCCGGTGCGCACGCCGTTCTCGGTCGACATGTACCACACGTCGTTGGGGTCCTTGTACCAGCCGACTGGGACGTACCCGTCTGCGGTGAAGGCGTAGCGGCTTCCCTCCACGTCGAAGACGCCGTTCTTCAGCAGCGTGCCGTCCGGCAGCTCGTAGCTCCATCCGGCTCCGTGGCGCACCCACTTCCCCGTGGCCGGGGTCGGCGGCCCGGGCTCCCCTTCCTCCTCCGACGAGGCGGGGGCTCCGTCAGCGGGTCCGGCGTCGGAAGCGTCAGGGGCCTGCGGGGCGGCGTCCCGGTCCTGGGGGCCGGTGGTCTGGTCTTGGGTGTCGGTGGTTGGGTCTTGGGGCTTGGTGGTTGGGTCCTGGGGGGCGGGCCGCGCCTCGTCCCCGTTCTGCGCCGCAGGGGCGGATTGGGGGGCGGACTCGCTGCTGGGGGCCGGGGCGCCCGCCGTGCTCACCGCCGGACCGCCGGATGCTGCTCCGCTGTCCGGGCTGTCGGCCATCGCGGCCAGGGGGGACAGGCCGGCGCACGCGAGTGCGGCCGCGGCTGCGCCGATGCAGCGGAGGAAGCGGATGCGGATTCTACTCATGATTGCACCTCACTCGAATGGGATGGGCCAATCCTATGCGTTATGAGGAACCACGGGGTGGGGCTGGCGGTGCGTTCGCCCCATTGTTGCCGTCTTGTTGCCTTCGAGGCGGGGGCGGAGGTAGGGCACCTTATTCTGCTGGTTGTGAGGTTGCTGCCGGTTGTGAGTTGGAGGTGGAGGCCGGGGCGCCCAGCTGCTGCGGGTCGGGGGCTGGACGGGGACAGAGGCGGGTGCCCGTTATTGCGCCGCCGGGCGCCAGGTTGCCGGTCGGGGGGCTGGATGGAGACATGGGCGGGTGCCCGCAGCTACCACGAGCGGCCCCGTTCCCAGCGACCGGGCCGACCAGCCGCGCCTGATGACCGGGCCGACCGGCCGCCAGCCCCACCGTTGATCCCTCCCGGCTCCAGCCGCGGCATCGGGGCAGGAAACCACCTACGGTTAACCCCCATCGGGGCAGGTTAACCCCATTGGGGCAGGAAACCACCCATTGGGGCAGGCAAATAACCTACCCCAATGCACCGTAACCCACCCCAATGCGACAACGCACCCGCCCCAGCAGCGCCCGGCCACGGAGAAGCTGCCCCATTGCCCACCCCGATGACCCGTTGCCTGCCCCAATGCGGGCCCGCGCTCCCCCCAAATGTCCCATTGCCTACCCCAATGCGGGCCTGCCCAGCCCGGCGGGGCCCGACGCGCCCGCCCCGTGCCTCGGGCGGGAACGCTCCCGTCCCCCTTATCACGCCCGCGTACCGCGTTCGCTGCGCCGGGCCCTTCCTGCGCACGGCCCTGACGATCAGCCGGTCACGAGCCGATCAGGCCCCTTTGGCCAAGCGCACGAGCACTGAGGCGACGCGGTGCTGCGCGGTGCGGTCGTCGCGTCCGGTGAGTGGGTCCGAAGCGACGACCCACAGTCCCGTGGCCGAGGGCGGTAGCGCGGCGCCCGCCTCGACCAGTGGACCGACATGCGGCCAGGCGGGTCCGTTCGCGGGGAAGAACCACGCTTGAGGGGCGTAGGCGAGTGCCCGCTCGGCGTCCGCCGCGACGTGAGCGGGCACTGGGACATCCGCTTCTTCGCCGACTCCGGCGTATGCTGCTCCGAGGCCGATGGCGAGTTCAGCGGTGACCGCCCGGGCTTGCCGCCACCTCCGCGCGGCACGCGACGCTTCGGCGCGCGGCCGCAGGCCGAGGGGCACCCCTAGCGACAGCGCTGCGAAATCCGCGTCGAGCACCCACCAGGACGGGTCGTCCCCCTGCACCTTCCTGACTGTGGCCTTCCCGATCCCCGGGCGCTTCCGCGCGCCCTTCGGGCGCCTCTCGCGGGGCGCCAAGAGGGCCAGCGCCTCGTCCTCGCCCACGTCGATGTGCTGGGGGAGGACGACGCCGATGCACATGCTGGTTCCGAGGTGCGCCATGCGGTCCACTCCTACCGCGATGAATAGATAGAGGGAGCACAGCGGCCCCTTGCCAGGGTATCGCCGGCAGGCCGTGGGCGCCTTCGCGCGGCGCCCGGATTCCCGAATCCCTGGGGGAGGGCACGCGAACGCCCCCGCCACCGTCTACCCTGGAAGGGTGACGACAGCTTTGTACCGCAGGTACCGCCCCGACACTTTCGACGAGGTGATCGGCCAGGAACACGTGACGGAGCCGCTGAAGGCGGCGCTCCGGGCGAACCGAGTGACGCACGCCTACCTGTTCTCGGGCCCGCGCGGCTGCGGCAAGACGACGTCCGCGCGCATCCTGGCGCGCTGCCTCAACTGCGCGCAGGGGCCCACGGACGCGCCGTGCGGCCAGTGCGCCTCGTGCAAGGAGCTGGCGACGGGCGGTTCGGGCTCCTTGGACGTCGTCGAGATCGACGCGGCCTCCCACGGCGGCGTGGACGACGCCAGGGACCTGCGCGAGCGCGCCACTTTCGCGCCCGTGCGCGACCGCTACAAGATCTTCATCATCGACGAGGCCCACATGGTGACGAACCAGGGCTTCAACGCACTGCTCAAACTGGTGGAGGAGCCCCCCGAGCACGTGAAGTTCGTGTTCGCCACGACTGAGCCCGAGCGCGTCATCGGCACGATCCGCTCGCGCACCCACCACTACCCCTTCCGACTGGTGCCGCCCGACGTGCTGGGCCCGTACTTGAAGGAGTTGTGCGCCCAGGAGCGCGTCCGCGTCGGCGACGGCGTGCTGCCGATGGTGATGCGCAGCGGCGGGGGGTCGGTGCGCGACACCCTGAGCGTGCTCGACCAGCTCATGGCGGGCGCCATCGACGGCGAGGTCTCCTACGCCACTGCGGTGGCGCTCCTGGGGTACACGGATTCGGCGCTGCTCGACGAGTCGGTGGACGCCCTGGCCGGTGGCGACGGGGCCGGCGCGTACAGGGTCGTGGAGCGCATGGTCGAGTCCGGGCACGACCCGAGGCGCTTCGTCGAGGACCTGCTCCAGCGCCTGCGGGACCTGCTGATAATCGCGGTCGCGGGCGACGGGGCGCGCGATGTCCTCTCCGACGCCCCTGCCGACCAGTTCGAGCGGATGCAGTTGCAGGCGAAGAACTGGGGTCCCAAGGGCTTGTCGCGCGCCGCCGACCTGGTCGACGAGGCACTGCGGTCGATGACTGGCGCGACCTCCCCGCGCCTGCAGTTGGAGCTCCTGGTGGGCCGCATCCTGGTGCCCGTCGCCCCCGCGCAGCTGGAGGGGGCGCTGGAGGGCGCCGTCGGCCTGGTCGGCGGCGGCTCCCCCCACGAGGCCGCGCCGGTCGGCTCGGACACCGCCGCGGGCGCTTCGGGCGGGGGCGCCCAGGGCAAGGGGCGTTTCGGCGCC
>ERZ772945.1703-NODE-1703-length-14908-cov-4.753450_pt1 | contig 14908 bp, 10 predicted proteins | sample MGYA00511681_ERZ772945 | MGnify/ENA primary metagenome ERZ772945 (study PRJEB29015, sample SAMEA2737943) | human oral metagenome | biome: human oral; feature: human-associated habitat; material: dental | place: China | collected 2143 ...
TGCTCGAACCGAAATGCGACGCGGCTGTACGCCGCCATCGTTTCCTCGCTGTGGTCGCTTGCGATGCGCACCTCAAGCTCGCGCTTCTTCGCGCCGAGCGCGATGACGTCGCGGAAGGCGCGGAGAAACTCCTCGTAGAGCGTCCCGTCTCCGAACTCCGCCTGCTGCTCGACGTAGCCGATCGAAGCGGCACCTTCGAATTGCACCGTGCCGCTGTCGAGCTCTTCCTGCCCTAAAAGACAGCGCATGAGCGTCGTCTTGCCCGCGCCGTTTGCGCCGACAAATCCGACCTTGTCCCCATGCGCGACTTCAAACGTCACATCGTGAAAAAGCGTCTCGATACCGAATGCCTTCTTGAGGCCGATTGCCTTCAGCGAACTCAACCGCCGCTCCCCTTCCTGCCGATCTATTTGCTGTCTTTCCTGCCGGTTTTCCTGTAGTCAAGGCCGATGTTGACGACAGCCTGGTTCGAGCTGCCTCCGTCCATGATGATGCACGGGAACGGCATGCCGTAAAATACATCCGTATTGCGCGTCGCGGTCGTGATCGTCGTCTGCTCGCGCGAACTCGTCCGTCCCGTCTCGACCCCCGAAATGATGAATCCCTTGCGCTGCAGCACTGCTGCGACCTCTGCTCCCGCACCGTTGATCCCACTCGAATTGATGACCATGACGGAGATCTCCTTCGGTCTCATCGGCTTTTCTGCCGGCTCATCCCCCGCGCTTTCGCCGAGTGACGCGCTTCCCTGCGATTTCTGTGCGATGACCTTGAGGTCTTTCGGCAGCGCCGCGAAGTACGCGTCTTCGTCCTTCTGCGCCTGTTCCTTCTCCTTCTCCGAGAGCGTCCGCCCCATCTCGGAAGCGAGCAGGCCGCGCAGTTCGGGGATATCCGGCAGCCAATAGCTGATATCCTCGTGGAAGCCGGGGCTTCCGGGCACCATCTTCGCCTCGAGTCCCTGCGCCTGTACGCCCTTCAGTACCCTGGCAAAGCCGAGAAGCTCCATCGCCGACATATCCGTCTCCATCGAAGTGCGGACCTCCTCGATGACCTGCGGCAGGCGCGGGAGCATATCGGGCGAAATGAGCTTTGCGAGCACCGCCTTCATAAAAGTCTGCTGGCGTCCAATGCGCCCGATATCGCCCTCGCCATCGCGGTAGCGCACGTACTCCATCGCCTTCTTGCCATCCATGTGCTGTTCGCCGGGGTAAAAGTCGATGATAAGCCCCCCGTCGTCATCCCACGGATCTTCATAGTGCATGCGCTTCCGGACGTTGATATCTATGCCGCCAATCGCATCGATGATGCGTTCAAATGCTCTCGTGTCGATGAGGATGTAGTGGTCGATCTTGACACCGAGAAGCCCCTCGACACTCTTCTGCGTGAGCTTATGCCCGCCGAACGCGTAAGCGTGATTGATCTTGTCGTTCCCATTTCCCTCGATCGCAACGCGCGTGTCACGCGGGATGGAGAGAAGCGCCGCCTTTTCCTTTGCCGTATCGACCGATGCGACCATCAAGGTATCGCTGCGCCCGACGTCGTCGCTGCGCCGGTCGACCCCCATGATCATGATATGCGTGATGCCGTCCTGCTTGCCTGCCGGATCCCCTAAGCGAAACGCGCCCTTCTGCCATGCTGCATAGCAGCAAGCCGCCACGAGGGCGAGGACAAGCAGCAGGATGGCCGCTCGCCTGACACGTCGAAAACTACGTTTTCTCTTTCGCGTTCTTCGCATTTGTTCTCTGATCCTTCATTCAATATAACCGAAGTTTTTCCATCTAACTTTCATAGTATAGCAAATCCCCTCGCTTCCCGCAAGAATTACGCGTGCGTGCCCCTTTCCCTAGGTCGAACGTCCTAGGCATGCGTGCCACAAAAAGACTGGCACGCAAAAAAAGGCGCACGCTCTTATGGAGCATGCGTCTTTATGTGCGTTGTTTTCCCCGTGAATGCGATCGGCTGCGAATCGCATCCATCTCGATATGTTACGCCTGTCTTCACGCCTCTTCCTGTGCATGGCGGAAGCGCAGTGCATAGGCGAAAACGACGGCAAAGCAGAACGCAGGGAGGAAGAATGCGGAGCGGATTGCCGTTTCCTCCGGCGTAAAGCCGCTGACCAGGAAGGCAAGCGTGCTGTTGTCGACGAGTCCGCCCATCATCGGCGTGATGATCGCGCCGCCAAGGATCGCCATGATAAGCCCTGCCGCGCCGAACTTGACCTCTGGGCCAAGCCCGCGCAGTGCAATGCCGTAAATCGTGGGGAACATCAAGCTCATGCACCCGGAAATCGCAATCAGCGTGTAGATGGAAACGTCAATCGGCAGGTAGACGGTACCGATGCTGCAGACAATGCCGCCTGCGGCGAACGCCGCCATCATTTTGGCCGGCGTGATATACTTCATGAGATACGTGCAGAGCCAGCGGCAGCCGATGAAAAGGAAGATGGAGTAGATGTAGAAATTTGCCGCCTCTGCTTCAATGACATGCAAGTTCGTCATGGCATACTTGATCGTCCAGGTCCAAACGGCAATCTGCACGCCGACATAGAAGAACTGGGCAATCACGCCGCAGTAGTAACGGGGAATCGAGAGCAGCCTCTTGAGCGCCTCGGCAACTGTCATCTCGTCTGCCGCATCCTTGTCGCTGAGCTTGCTGCGGAAGAACACGCACCAGATGACAAAGGCAATGAGGATCAGGCCGACATACGGAACGCAGACCCAAAACAACTCGCTGTCGCGAAGTGCGGCAAGCTCCGACGCGCCCATCGCGAGCCGATCATCGAGTGTGGCGGGATTGAGATGGGCGAGAATGACGTACTTGGCGAGGAAAAGGCCTGCCATCGAGCCGAGCGGATTGAATGCCTGTGCAAAATTGAGCCGCCGCACGCTCGTCTCCTGCGCACCGAGCGACAGGACGAACGGGTTGCACGTCGTTTCAAGGACGGAAAGCCCGCCTGCGAGTATGAAGATCGATACAAGGAAAAGATTATAGCTTTGCAAAAGCGCAGCCGGAATATATCCAAATGCACCGACCATGTAAAACCCGAGTCCGACAAGGACGCCTACACGATACGAGTAGCGCTTGATAATAAAGGCGGCAGGAAGCGCAAGCACGGCATAGGCGCCGTAGAATGCAACCTGCACGAGCGAGGAATCGACTGCTTTGATCATAAAGATCTTCGCAAAAGACGGGACGAGATTATCCGTCATGTTGTTCAGGAGTCCCCATAACGCAAAGCACGATACCAAAAGCATGAAATACACGCGGTTTTCCTTCGAAACGACAGGCATATCCTGCGCCTCCATGGGCGGGGAAACCGTCCCGTTTAATTCCGACTTCATAAATGTACACCCTCCTCTGACTGCTTTATTTGTCCGATGCGTAATGCTTGTATCCGGGATGCCTGCCTGTGATGCCGTAGTATTTCCGCAGCTCGATGAGCTTGTCGATATTCTCCCTCGAAATCTCCTTCGGACCGCCAAGCATATAGGCGGTCAGGTTGATTTTGGCAAAAAGTTCCACCGTTTCCATCCGATAGTAAGCATCGATGAGGGTCGCACCGACGGTGAGCGCGCCATGATTCTCAAGCAGAACGGCATCGTGTTCCGCGAGGTACGGTGCAATCGCATCCGGCACTTCCTGCGTCGACGGCGTCCCATACGGCGTGATCGGGATCGAGCCAAGCGTCGCGACGGTCTCGATCATGTCGTAGCGATCCAAAGGAACATGCGCGACGGCAAATCCCGTCGCCGTCGGCGGGTGTGCATGAAGCGCCGCCCCGACGTCCTCACGTTCCTTGTAGCAGCGAAGGTGCATTTTGATCTCCGATGACGGACGATACCCCTCCTCTGCCTCTAAGATCTTGCCGTCCCTATCGATATGGACGAGCTTCTCCGGCGTGATAAAGCTTTTGCTGATACCGGTCGGCGTCACCATCAGCGTTCCGTCCGGCAGCTTCACGGACACATTGCCGTCATTCGCTGCGACCCAGCCAAGCTGCCACATCTTGTGGCAGACGTCGCAAATTTCATCCTTTATCTTCTCGTATGCCATTTTCCTGTCTCCCGTCTCCCGTCACTCCGTAACGACGCCTTTTTGCAGCATGATATTCGCGTAAATTGCCATCTCGCTCGTCGTCACGATCGCATAAGCCTTTCGTGCTTCTTCGTAAAATTGGAAGCGTTCAATCGTGCCGATTGCCTTCGCGCCGCGCGTGTCATGGCGTGTGACAATTTCACGGTACGTATCCCAAATCGGCGTTTTCGCGGGATCGCCAGGCATGACCTCCATGAGGTTCACGGGATGCTCGGTGTACGAATCGAGCGGAAAAAGCTGCAAGATCGCATCCAAAAGCTCCGGCACGCCATGGCCGTCAGCGCGCACCACGACCGCGTTTTTTCCGATGGACTCCGCCGGAAAATTGCCATCCGCGATCACGATGCGATCGCTGTGCCCCATTTCGGCGAGGACGCGCAACAGCTCCGGCGACAAAATTTTGGGAATTCCTTTCAGCATGCTACGATCTCCTTCCATTTCTCATAGGCGGCATCCCACGCAGCCGGATCCGCCGGCACATACGTGCGGCACGGTTCCGAGTCTCGCACGGCCTGCCGCGCCTCTTCGAGACTTCCAAGCGCTCCCGACGCCAAAAGCTGTACGAGCACATTGCCCATGACCGTCGCCTCGATCGGGCCCGCCAAGATATTTCGCCCACAAGCATCCGCTGTCATTTGGCAAAGCAAACCGCTCTGCACGCCTCCGCCGAGGATATGGATTTCTGCTCCCCGCGTTTCCGGCACGCAGTCTTCCAACTGCGCAAGCGCTGCCCGATATTTGAGTGCGAGGCTCTCATCTATGCAGCGAATGATTTCGCCCTCGCTCTGCGGTATATGCTGATGCGTCCGCTCGCAATAGGCGCGGATGCGCTTCGGCAGATCGCCCGATGGCACAAATTCCGGCGCATCGGGATCGACAAGCGACTGAAACGGCTTCGTTTTCCCTGCCATCTGTTCGAGCTCGCCAAACGCATAGCTGCGTCCCTCACGCATCCATTGGCGGCGGCTTTCCTGCACCAGCCAAAGCCCGATGATGTTCTTGAGGAACGATACCCTGCCGCCATAGCCGCGCTCATTTGTATAGTCTGCGAGCCGCGCTTTTTCGGTGAGGATCGGATCGTGAAGCTCGGTTCCCAGCAGCGACCACGTCCCGCAGGACAAAAAGACAAAATTTTCTTTCTTCGTTGGCACGGAAACCATCGCACTCTGTGTGTCATGTCCCGCTACAGCAATGACCGGGATTCGCTCAATGCCGAGCTCTTCCGCAATTTGAGCATCGAGGCGCCCGATCCGAGTCCCTGACGGAACGATATGCGGGAAAAGCGACGGCGGCAGTCCCAGTGCTTTCAAGACCTCCTGCGACCAATCCTGCGTCTGCGCGTCCATGAGCTGCGTCGTGGAAGCGATGGAAACCTCTGCGCACGCCTCCCCGGTCAGCATATAATGGAACAGATCCGGCATCATGAGCAGGGTTTCGGCGCGCGCAAGCAAGTCCGGCCTGCGCCTTTGCACGGCGCGCAATTGAAATGCCGTATTGATCTCCATGAGCTGATTGCCCGTTGCCGCGTAGAGCTCCGCCGCGGAAATATGACGGAACGCTTCCTCCAGCATCCCGCTCGTTCGCTTGTCACGATAATGGACCGGATTTTCGAGCAGGTTCCCCGTCCCATCCAAAAGGGCGAAGTCAACGCCCCACGTGTCGACGGCCATGCTGTCGATAGGTCCGACGGATTTCGCCTTTAAAAGCCCCTGCTTGATCTCGTGAAAGAGCCGCAGGACATCCCAATACATCGTGCCCCGCACGATAACGGGATCGTTTGAAAAGCGGTGAAGCTCGCGGAGCGCGATGCGCGCTCCGTCAAACTCCGCACACATGACCCGCCCGCTGGAAGCGCCGAAATCCACAGCCAAGACCCGTTTCGTCTTTGCCATAAAAAGCCCTCCCTGCATTTTTCTTACTTATACATAGGCCCGTAGGCTGCACAAGCGCGATAATCCTGCCCTTCCTTATCCTCGCCGAACGCATTCCATGCTGCCGGGCGGAAAATCTTCTCTTCCGGCACATTGTGCATGCAAACCGGAATGCGAAGGATCGAGCAGAGCGTGATGAGATCCGCGCCGATATGGCCGTAGCTGATCGCGCCGTGATTCGCGCCCCAGTTGTTCATGACGTCGTATGCCGAACGGAATGCGCCCTTTCCCGTCAATCGCGGCGTGAACCAAGTGCAGGGCCAAGTGTAGTCGGTGCGCTTCCATAGCTTGTCCGACACCTCTTCCGGCAGATTGACCGTATAGCCTTCAACGAGCTGAAGGACGGGGCCAAGCCCTTTGACGAGATTCAAGCGAACCATCGTGGCAGGCATTTCCGCGCGCGTCAGGAAGCGGGAAGAGAATCCGCCCCCACGGAAGTATCCATTATCCGCCGGGCACCATTCCGTCGCTTCGAGACATGCGTCCTGATCGGCTTGCGTCATCTCCCAGAAGGGCTTGATGGCGCCATTTCCGTCTTTGTCCTTTGCTTCGCCGCAGGCATCAAGGCACGCTGCACCGGAATTGATCAGATGGATGAAGCCCTTGCCTTCCTTTGCAACGCCTTCGAGATCATACCCCGTGGCTTCCTTGACGGCCTTCGGGCTCCAATACGTACGCACATCGGCAAAGATCTGTGCACGATTCGTGAGCAGCTTATTGAACAGCATCGAAACGCCATTCAGCGTATCGTTTTCCGTCGCGAGGACATAGCTCTCACGCGCGCCCGTCCAGTCAAAAGACGAATTGAGCAAGGCTTCCGGGAAATCGCAATTCGGATAAAAGTCCGTCCATTGCCGCTGTCCTTGGAATCCGCCCGCAATGGCATTGTGTCCGACCATCTCCTCTTCGCAGCCCTTCGGGAGATTCGGATTGCCGTTGTAAAGGTCTTTGATGATGCACATCATCTTGACGACGAACTCCCATGCTTTCTTTTTCTCTGCATCGGTCTTGCGCGCGAAATCGGGGTTCTTGTCAAAGCCTTCCTTGCAATGCTCCTTCGTCCATGCGAGAGCCTTCTCATATTCCTTCGCATCGTAGATGCCTTCCGTCATGCGCCGAATGATCTCGACTTCATCGACGGATTCGACGCGCATTCCGAGGTATTCCTCAAAAAATTCCGGGTTGATGATGGAGCCTGCTATCCCCATCGTGATCGATCCGATCTGCAGGTACGATTTGCCTCGCATTGTCGCTGCTGCAACTGCTGCGCGTCCGAAGCGCAGCAGCTTTTCCTGCACATCCTCGGGGATTCCCTTCGCATCTGCAGCTTGCACGTCATGCCCGTAGATGCCAAATGCAGGAAGGCCCTTTTGTGCATGGCTCGCGAGAACCGACGCGAGGTAGACAGCGCCCGGCCGTTCCGTCCCATTGAATCCCCAAACGCCCTTGATCGTCATGGGATCCATATCCATCGTCTCGGATCCGTAGCACCAGCACGGCGTGACCGTCAGCGTGATGTCCACGCATTCCCGCTTGAACTTTGCCGCGCACGCCGCCGCTTCGGCAACGCGTCCAATCGTCGTATCCGCGAGGACGACGCGGACAGGCTCACCGTTCGTATACTTTAGATTCTTCTCAAAAAGTTCTGCTGCGGCTTTTGCCATGCCCATCGTCTGTTCTTCAAGCGAGCCGCGTACATCGAGGACGCCGCGCCTTCCATCAATCGTCGGACGGATGCCGATAACCGGATACGCACCAACCAGTCTGCTCTTTGCCATTTGAGATCGCTCCTCTCCATTCTCTTCCGTTGGCGGGATTTGGAGAATTTTTTCTTATTCTCCTTTGTTCTTGCGTATAGTATAGCATTGCAGAAGGTTCCGTTCTTGTGTTATACTCACAATAAATAGGAGAATTTTACTCTAATGAATTTTCTCAATAATAAGAACCTTAAGCAGAAATGCTTATCAACTCATAACATGATCTAATGGAAATAAAAAAATATTACTCTAAAGTATAACAATATTATCCTATATAGAAAGTGAGGCATCCAATGAAGCACGATAGCTATAACGAGATCCAGCAACGCGGCCGATTCGATTTCCCCATTGCCTTCTACTACGTGGACCGCACGCATCCACGCTTTTACATGCCTTACCATTGGCACATGGAATTCGAAATCCTCCATATCATACAAGGCCGTTTTGTCCTTTCCCTCAACGAGCAAACGGTCCACGCGGAAGCCGGCGATGTCGTGTTCATTCGGGACGGCATCATCCATGGCGGCCATCCTGATTCATCCGACTGCCTCTACGAATGTGTCGTTTTCGACTTGCAAAAATTCCTCAAGAATGACATCAGCGGGAAAGACCGAATCGATGCCGTCCTCTCGCACGAACTTCGCGTGAATAACTACTTGCCGCATGGTCGTTCAGGAATCCAATCCATCGTAGAGTTGCTTTTTCATGCCATTCGCGAGCAAAAAAACGGTTATGAATTTCTCGTACTCGGAATGCTTTATGCCTTTTTCGGCGTGATCTTCAAGGAAGGGCTTTTCCATCAGCCGCAATTCAGCGAGCAGGAGCAGCAAGTTGACCGCCAGCATATCATCCAGATCAAACGCGCTTTGCATCTCATCGACGAGCGCTACGCAGAATCCATCTCGCTCGATGATATGGCAGATGCTGCCGGCCTATCCCCGAACTACTTCTGCAAATTCTTTAAGCGCATGACGCATCGCAGTCCCATTGAATACCTCACGCGCTATCGCATTGAAATGGCGTGCACCAAGCTAAAAAACGAAGATGCCCCCATTACGGCGATCGCCTACGACTGCGGCTTCCATGACGTCAGCTACTTCATCAAAACCTTCCGCCGCTATAAGAAGATATCCCCGGGGAAATTCCGCAAGGCAGATCTTAGAACGCACGGATAGATTCCGTGCCTCCATCCTGACGCATCTTTTTCCCGCAAACATGATAATGGCTCCCAAACGTTAGATCCGCTGCGTCTAACATTTGGGAGCCAGGTCAGAAAAACACGTCTTTTCTTTTGGAATTTCGTTTCGTGCCAACGCATCAAGCGACGGATCCGCTCCGTCGTCCATGTCCACGCATCGGCGCAGGGCCGGAAGGATTCATGCCGCCCGCACTTGCTTACTTTCTGCGATAGAGGATATGCGCGCGGCCGATGTACTCAAACGGAACGCTCAGGCAGTGCACGAGGCGCGAGAACGGGAATAGGATCGCCGTGAGCATCCACATGAGCATGTGGATCTGGAAGATCGCGGGGATTTTGTCCATGAGCGGGACGTCCGGATGCAGCATGAGGACGGAGCGGAACCACGGCGAAATGGATTCGCGGTAATCAAACGCCCCGCTGATATTCATGACCGTGCCGAGCGTGCCCGATAGGATCGTCAAAAAGAGCACGAGGTACAGAAGGCGGTCCGTGTTGCTCGTATTGACCTTCATGCGTGCCTTGCCGAAGCGGCGCAGCGAGAGGACGATGAAGCCGCCGAGAAAGAGCACGGCAGCGGGGATACCGCCGAGAAGCGCAATCATATGGTAGGAATGCTCGTTGATGCCCGCCGTCTCCGTGACGAACTTCGGAATCAAGACGCCGATGACATGCCCGCCGAATGCCATGACGAGGCCGAGGTGAAAGAGGGGGCCTGCCCACTTCATGCCATCGCGGCCAAGGAACTGGCTCGACTTCGTCGTCCAGTTGCGCTCGCGCATCGTGTAGCGGACGATGGTGCCGCCGACGAGGATGACGAGCGCGATATACGGCAGGACGCCATAGAAAAATGTGTTCATGATGCTACCTCCAATCCTGCCGTTTCCATCAGCACCAAATCCATGAGGAAGGACTGCGCGAGCTTCGCCTCAATGAAGCGCGAGCGAAGAAGCTCCACGCGCGGCTTGATGCTCGTAAGCACGTCCTTCGCGTGATCTGCCTGAAGGGATGCCGCGAGTTCGAGGAGCGCGGGCAAATAGTCCGGGAGCTGGCGGTTGACGTCGTAGCCGTTTTCGAGAAAGAGCACCTTGTAGCGGTGCATTTCCTCCGACTGCTTGCCGTAGTCCGTGCGTTCCTGCGTCGTGAGATATAGGTTCGTATTCATGGAGAAGTCGAAGGATCGGACATACTGTTCCTCATACGCCTTTTTTCCCTCACCCTCGACGTAATCGATGAACTCAGAGAGGAGCCCGCGCGCCTGCTGTGACTCGATTTCCTTTACTGCCGCCTTGTACGCCGGCAGCTCATCCCACCATGCGGGATCCGGGTATTCGAGCAGGTGCGAAACGATGGCCAGCGTTTTCGTATAGCCTGCGACTGCCATGGTCAGCACCCCCCCATCGGGCACGTGTAGTTTCCGCCGCCCTGCATCTCGCGGAGCTTTTCCTGCGAAACGCCCTGCAATCCTGCGGGGATGTTGAAGCGCTCCTTGTACTTCGCAATGCCGAGCAGGCGGTACATCTTCTTGTATGCCTCAGCCGGCAGGGCGAGATGCGCGGGCAATTCCTCGCCCGTCATCTCCGCACGCATGACGCAGCGCATTTCGAGGAGGCGCTGCAGGACGAGTGCCATCTCTGCCGTATTGCCTGCCGTGAAGAGCTGGGCGAGGTAAGCGACGGGGATGCGCATTTCCTCTGCGTCCGGCAGGTAGACGTCCGCTTCGACGCGCCGTGCGATCGGCGAGAGGGGCGGCACGTACCAGACCATCGGCAGCGTGCGGTACTCGGGGTGAAGCGGCAGCGCGAGCTTCCACTCCTTGATGAGGCGATAGACGGGCGAATCCTGTGCCGCGCGGATCCATGCGTCCGTGATGCCCTCTTTCTTCGCCGCCTCGACGACAGCGGGATCGCTCGGATCGGCGAGGAGGTCGAGGACGCGGTGGTAGATCTCGCCCGCTTTTTTCGTCTTCGCCGCATCGAGCACCTTGTCCATATCGTAGAGCAGGACGCCCATGTAGCGCATGCGGCCGACACACGTATCGGCGCAGACGGTCGGAAGGCCGCCCTCAAGGCGCGGGAAGCAGAAGACGCACTTTTCCGCCTTGTTCGTCTTCCAGTTGAAGTAGACCTTCTTGTACGGGCAGGCGGGGACGCAGTGGCGCCAGCCGCGGCAGCCGTCCTGCGAGACGAGGACGACGCCGTCCTCATCGCGCTTGTAGATGGCGCCCGATGGGCACGCCGCAACGCACGCCGGATTGAGGCAGTGGTTGCAGATGCGCGGCAGATACTTCATGAAAAGGTCATGGAACTCGAGTGAAATCTTCTGTCCGATCGCTTCGAGGTTGACGTCGCGGCGGGCAGACTCCCCGCTTGCGAGGTCGTCTTCCCAGTTCGGTCCCCATTGGATCTCCATGCGCTCGCCCGTGATGAGCGAGCGCGGGCGAGCGATGGGCTGATGGTTCCTGCGCTTTGCGTGAATGAGCGTCTCGTAGTCATACGTCCACGGCTCATAGTAGTCGTCGAGTTCGGGCTGCTCGGGATGGAAGAAGAGCTTGGCGAGGCGCGTCGCCTTCGAGCCCGTCGCAAGTCCGAGGTTGCCGCTTTTGTCGAGCTTCCAGCCGCCCTTCCACTTCTTCTGATCTTCCCAACGCTTCGGATAGCCGACGCCCGGCTTCGTCTCGACGTTGTTGAAATACATGTATTCCGCGCCTTCGCGGTTGGTCCATACGTTCTTGCAGGTGATGGAGCACGTGTGGCAGCCAATGCACTTGTCAAGATTCATGACCATGGATACTTGCGCTTTAATCTTCAAGCCAATCAACCTCCTGCATCTTGCGCGCCACGACGTAAATATCGCGCTGGTTGCCCGTCGGGCCGTAATAATTGAAGCCGTAGCTCTGCTGGCCGTAGGCGCCGATCATGTGCGTCGGCTTCATGTGGATGCGCGTCGGCGTGTTATGCGTGCCGCTGCGCGTGCCCGTGATCTTCGAGCCGGGGACGTTGATGTGGCGGTCCTGCGCATGGTGCATGAAGAGAACGCCCTGCGGCAGGCGCGGGGAAACCGCGACGCGGCTCGTGACGACGCCGTTATGGTTGTAAAGCTCGATCCAGTCGTTGTCCTTGACGCCGATCTCAGCGGCATCTTTCTCGTTCATCCAGACCGTCTGCCCGCCTCGAAAGAGCGTGAGCATCTGCTGGCTGTCGAAGTACATCGAGTGTATGCTCCACTTGTTGTGCGGCGTCAGATACTTCAGCGTGATTTCCTTCGTCTCGCCGAGCAGCTTCTTGATCGGGCGATAGTCGAGGATCGGCTTGTACGTCGCGAGCGCCTCGCCGAACTCCTGCATCGTCTCGTGGTCGAGGTAGAACGACTGGCGTCCCGTTATCGTACGGAACGGCACGAGCTCCTCGACGTTCGTCGTAAAAGGCGTGTAGCGGCGCCCGTTGTTGCTGCCCGTGAAGATTGGGCTCGTGATGGACTCCTTCGGCCGGACGGCGATTTCCTCAAACGTAAAACGCTCGTTTTCGCGGCTTTCCGAAATGCGTGCGAGATCCTTTAGCCCCGTGTTCTCCTCGACCGTATGCCATGCCTTCACGGCTGCCTTGCCCGTCGTCGTCGACGAGAGCCCGAGCACCGCATCACATGCCTGCCGTGCCGTATAGATGGACGGGCATCCGTAGGAGACATAGTCCTTGTTCTCAATCATGCCGTTGCGGCGGCGCACCTCTTCGTACTGCTCGGCAGAATCCCACGAAACGCCATGCGCACCTTGACGCGTGCCGGCGCCTGGGCCGAGCCCGATCCACTTTTCGTACGTTTTCGTATAGTCGCGCTCGATCGTCACGAGCCCCGGCATCGTCTTGCCGGGAATCGGCTCACACTCGCCCTTTGACCAGTCGCGGACACGGCCGCAGGGCTGCGCGAGCTCGCCCTCGCTGTCGTGCGCAATCGGCGGTGCGACGACATCCTGATACGGCTTGAGCCCGGCTTCCTTCGCGACCTTCGAGACCGCCTTTGCGAGCGTGCGGTACGTGTCCCAGTCCGTACGCGATTCCCACAGCGGATCGACTGCCGCCTGGAACGGGTGGACGAAGGGATGCATGTCGGTCGAGGAAAGGTCGTCCTTCTCGTACCAAGTCGCAGCAGGCAGGACAACGTCGGAGTAAAGCGCCGTGCCCGCCATGCGGAAATCGATGTCGATGAGAAGATCGAGCTTCCCTTCCGCCGCGCCGCCCGGCTTTTCGTTTTCTTCCGTTTCGCGCCAATGGATTTCCCGTGGACGCGTCGGCCCCTCTTCCTCTGCGAAAACGGTGTGCTCCGTACCGAGCAAGTACTTGTTGAAGAAATCGTTGCCCTTTGCAGATGAGCCTAAAAGGTTCGCCGCCCAAACAAAGAGATTGCGTGGGAAGTTCTCAGGCGCATCTGGATCCTGCACGCAAAATTCAAGGCTCTTGTCCTTCAGTGACTCGACGATGTACTTCTTGACGTCGATGCCCTTTGCCGCCGCTTCGTCGTGAAGCTGCTGCCCGCCCTTCTTGAACGTCGGGTACGACGGCAGCCAGCCGAGGCGCGCCGCGAGCACGTTATAGTCGGCAGGATGGCGGTAGCGCGCATCCACAAGCGGCGACTTGAGGTCCCGCACGTCAACCTCGTCGCTGCGCCACTGATCCGTCGCAAAGTAGTAGAACGACGTCGCGTTCTGGAGGCGCGGCGGTGCCTGCCAGTCCGATGCCGACATGATGCGCGCCCAGCCCTCTGCCGGGCGCAGCTTCTCCTGCCCGACGTAGTGCGCCCAGCCGCCGCCATTGCGTCCTTCAGCAGCTGTGAACAGCAGGAGGTTCAAGATCGTGCGGTAGACGATATCGGCATGGAACCAGTGATTGATGCCGCCGCCCATGATGACCATCGTGCGCCCCTTCGTCTTGAGGGAATTGTCGGCAAACTCGCGCGCCGTGTGGATGCACGTCGCAGCGGGGACGCCCGTGTACTTCTCCTGCCAGTGCGGCGTGTATGGCTCGTCGTCCTCATACGACTTCGCGCAGTCTCCGCCGATGCCGCGGTCGATTGCGTAGTTCGCAAGCGTGAGGTCGTAGACCGTCGTGACGAGTACCTCGCCGCCTGCCGTCCTGACGTACTTTGCCGGGACGGAGCGCTTCAGGACACGATCCTCGCGCTCGTTGCCGAAATACGGGAAATCCACCGTGACGACCTCGTCAAAGCCGCCGAGCACGGAAAGCTGCGGCACGATTTTCTCGCCCGTATCGCGGTTCTCCTCGCGGAGGTTCCATTTCTTCTTGTTGTCCCAGCGGTCGCCCATCGTGCCGTTCGGGATGGCCATCTTGCCCGTGATCTCGTCGATGACGTAATACTTGAAGCCGGCGTGCTTCTCCTTGCGCCCCATATCCTCTGCATTGAGGAAGCGTCCGGGCTGATACGTCCCGTCATCCTTTTTGTCGAGGCGGACGAGGAACGGGAAGTCCGTGTAGCGGCGCGCGTAGTCCGTGAAGAACTCCGCCGGCTCCCCCCAATAGTATTCCTTCAGAATGACGTGTCCCATCGCCATCGCGAAAGCCGCGTCGCTGCCGACCTTCAGCGAAATCCACGCATCGGCGGCCGTCGTCGACTCCGCGTAGTCGGGCGCGACGGAGACGACCTTCGTGCCGCGGTAGCGCGCCTCGAGGAGAAAATGCGCATCCGGCGTGCGCGTGAGCGGTACATTCGAGCCCCACGTCATGATATAGCCGGCGTTGAACCAGTCCGACGACTCCGGCACGTCCGTCTGATCCCCCCAGACCTGCGGGCTAGCGGGCGGAAGATCTGCGTACCAGTCGTAGAAGGAAAGACCTGCGCCGCCCATGAGCTGCATGAAGCGTGCGCCTGCGGCATACGAGAGCATGCCCTTTGCGGGGATGACGCAGAAGCCGAAGTTG
>ERZ772945.1707-NODE-1707-length-14881-cov-10.313031_pt1 | contig 14881 bp, 12 predicted proteins | sample MGYA00511681_ERZ772945 | MGnify/ENA primary metagenome ERZ772945 (study PRJEB29015, sample SAMEA2737943) | human oral metagenome | biome: human oral; feature: human-associated habitat; material: dental | place: China | collected 2143 ...
GGCGTTCACCACGGTATGGCGAGCCACCTGGAGGCGCAGTGTTCGGACGACGCAAGCAACGACCCTCGTCATCCGACGCCGGGCGAGGCCGGGCGCCCGCTGCGCCCTCGCCTCGGGCGAGGGCGGACGCGATCGTCGCCATGGCGGCCGCCCGCCTCGAGGCCCGCGGCATTCCCACCGTCTGCGGCAGCGGCCAGTACGGCCCCGAGCTCCGGGGCGAGCTGGAGGGCGGGCCCTTCACCTACTACCTCGGCAACACCATTGATGAGCTGCTCGGCGTGGACGAGTCGCAGTGGGACGGCCTCCTGGATCGGCGCATAGCCGGGGTCCTGGCCGCGGCGGCCCGTTCGCCCGACGTCTCCGCCGAGGAGTGGCGGGCCGCCCTCCGCACCCGGATCATCAACGCGAATTCGATCCCCGAGGAATTCGACACGGTGACGCGCCCCTTCTGCGGACCGCTGGTTCTGGCCCTGTACCTGCGGACGTCGGGCGGGGTCCGCCTCGTCGGCCGCGACGAGGACGCGCCGCTGGGCGTCGAGGAGATGTTCGAGATCGGCCAGGCGAACTCCGAGGCCGAGCCCTATGACGAGTTCGTGCAGATCGACGCCGAGGCGTGGGCCATTGCCTCCGGGAGCGTGTTCGCCGCGTCCCGGGCCGCGAATCTGGGCGGCCTCATCGGCCGCGAGGTGAAGGCGGCCCCCCGCGGCATGGTCTTCTCGATCCCGGGCGGCCGGCTCCTCGGATTCGCGCCCGTGGCCGACGACGATCCCCTGCGCGCCGTCAGGGCGATCGCCCAATTCCACGCGAACCAGACCGGCGGGGACGCCGAGGAGGTCCTCACCCGGGCCATCCATTACTGGGCGCCCGATGGGACGATCGAGGAGCTCGCGACCGCGACCGGGGACGGCGGGGCGGTGTCCGTGCGCTTCGCCCCGGGTGAGAGGTTCTCCGCGCTCCTTCCGCCGGAGACGCGAGAGCAGCTGCGGCGTCGGCCCCGATAAGCCGGGGAGGGCGCGAAGAACGGATTCGGGTGCCTCTCATTCGAGCCGATCACAGGCGTCACATGCGTCTCGTCAGACCCGTGTTTCACTCGCCGGAGAAGGGTGTCGTGAGAAATGGCGTTTTGGGAGGATCGTTCCGCCCCCGCACCCGGTAACGGTTCCGTAAAACCGCGGAATCATGCGGAAGTCTCCGCGCGTATCCGGCGGGCCGACGCGAACGATCCTCCCGGGGCGCCAAAACCGGGCCCCACGGGGACACGCCGATCGGCGGAGCCCCGCCCCGCGGGTCGGACGGGAACCCCACCGGCCCATTCGCGCCGCAACGGACGCCCCATTAACCGCAATATTGAGAATCAGATCCCGGCTCGCCCGGGAGGGTCGCAGAAGATCGGGTGAATGCGGCATACGCTGGGCCGCCAGATGCCAGATGCGTCCACCCTGAGGAGATCACCGTGACCACTCTGCCGCGCCAGCACGAAGGCTTCCTCGTCGTCGGAGGATCCACCGTCGTGATCGACGTCGGCGGTCTCCGCTTCGTCAGCGACCCCACCTTCGACAACCCGACCGACTACGGCGGGCTGCGCAGGACCCGGGGCCCGGCCATCGCGGCCGCGGACGTGGCGGATGCGGACGTGGTGCTCGTCAGCCACGCCGACCACATCGACAACCTGGACGCGTCGGGGCGGGCCTTCGCCCTGCGCGCGCCCCGCCTGCTGACCAACCCCGGCTCGGCCCGCATCCTCGACCACGGGGCGGTGGGCCTCGCCCCGTGGAGCACGATCCACGTCGCCGAGGAGGTGACCGTCACGGCCGTGCCCGCGGTGCACGGGCCCGTCGACGGCGAGCCCGACGAGCGGGGCTTCGTCAACTGCGAGGTGACCGGCTTCGTCATCCAGGCCCCGGACAGCACGATCTACCTCAGCGGGGACAACACCTGCCTGGCCGCGGTGGCCCGGGTCGCCAAGCGGTTCGGCCACCCCGACCACGCCGTGCTCCACGCGGGCCGGGCCACGGTCCCGGGCAGGTTCGACGGGCGCCCCCTCACCCTCTCGGCGGAGCGGGCCTCGGCGGCGGCCGGCATCCTGGGCTCGCCGCACGTCCTCGTCGTCCACCAGACCTGCTGGGACCACTTCCTCGACGGCCCCGAGGAGACCCTCACCGCATTCGCGGACGCGGGGCTCTCCTCCTGCCTGGACATGACCCCGCCCGGGGAGTGGAGCATGGCGGAGTCGTGGGCGAGGGACGAGGAGGGCGCCTCGTCGCTCCTGTCGGACTGGTCCTGCTCGGCCTGACGGGTTCGGGTCGGCGCCATTCCTGCTCGGTCCCCTGGGAGCCGATCGCCGTCACGGCGTCTCCAGCCTCCAGGACGCCGCGGACCAGGACGTGAAGAGCTCGATGCGGCCGCCGTCGTCGAGGCGCAGATCGAGGTCGGCCACCTGCCCGACGGGGCTGACCACCGCCCGCACCGCGCGCCGCCCCACCAGGGGGGCGAGGTCCTCGTCGCCGCGGCACTCGAAGCCCGACGTCACCATGCGTCCGGCCCCGTCGACGACGCGCCACGCGCACAGCGCCCTCAGCGCCCAGCCCGGGCCGGCGACTTCCAGGTGAGTCCAGTTCGTCTCGATGTCCTCGGCCCACGGCGCGAGGCGGGCGGGCAGGCGGCCGCCGAAGCAGTCGGCGGCGCCGGGGCGCACCCGGGCCGAGGCGATCGGCAGCGACAGGGGCAGGTCGGCGGGGACGGGGCGCTCGCCGCTCAGGACCGCGCCGTGGGGCCCGGGTCCGGCATCGCCGTCGGGACGCGGGCTCACCAGATCGCCCCGTCCATGGTCAGCGTCCACGGTTCGTAGGACGCGCAGTCCGAGAAGCACTGCACGCGGCCGCCGTCGTCGAGGCACAGGTCGAGGTCGGCGATATCGGCGCGGAACCTCGGCACGATCCCCACCACGCTCCGGCCGACCAGCGGTCTGAGCAGGTCCGTCGCCGCATCGGACCCGATCAGGGCGGCGCGGACGTCGGAGAACCAGACGGTCCCGTCCGGGGCGAGTGCGCGAACGGGGCACAGGGTCGCGAACCCCCAGTCCCCGCCGGCCAGGATCAGCTGGAGGCTCACGTTGTAGAGCGCCTCCTCGATGCGGTGCGGCCCGACGCCGGGCGCCCACCGCTCGAACGCGTCCATCCACTCCATGGGGCCTCCTCATCCCGGGGCCGACGGCGGATCATCAGGGTAGTCGACGGCCTGCTCGGCGGAACCCCGGTCAGGGCTCGTCGGCGAGGTTGCCGGCGAGCCAGGCATTGTGGTCGCCGGGCCCGGGCCCCTCCAGGTCGAGGACGCCGTCCACGCTCAGGTGCCAGGGGTCGCCGTCGTAATCGGCCTCGATGGACAGGAGGTGGCCGTCGTCGAGGGTGAAGACGGGGTTGTAGGCGTCCTCGGGGCACTCGACCCCGGCCAGGGCTCTGCCCGCCAGGCGGGCGAGGACGGCGCGGACCGCCTCGTCGGGGTCCTGGTCGCGGGCCAGGACGACGCCCGCGGGGTCGGCCAGGGTCCAGTCGCACAGCAGGTCGAGCCTCCAGCCGGCGCCGCAGACGAAGGTGCGCCCGTAGGGGTCCCGGCCGGCCCTGGTGATGGTCAGGGGCAGGACGGCGCGCAGGGCGGTGCCGTCGTGGATGCTCCAGTCGTTGGTGGTCATGGGTTGCGTCCGAGGGTTTTCCAGGCGGCGGGGCCCCAGCCGCGTTCGGCCTGGGCCTGGGCGTAGGTCCAGGTGCGCGCCCGGGAGCTGTTCTTCCAGCGCCAGTGGACGAGGTAGGAGGGGCCGGTGTAGAAGTCGTCGTTGAAGGCGTCCACGCCCAGGGCGGCGCAGTAGTCGGCGAGCATGCGGGGCGTGAGCCGGTCGGTCAGGCGCCGGGCGGTGTAGGCGGCGGTGTCCTCGAAGGGCAGGGGGTCGCCGTACTGGTTGAAGGACCAGCGGCGCCCGGAATCGCGCTGGAGCTCTATACTCCGATATCCGCGACCGAATTGGGCGGTGGGGTCGGGCCATTCGATGACGAAGTGGCGGGCTCCCAGTCGTTCCAGGTTCGGGGCGTCCCGGGGCGGGTAGACGTTGGGCTCGGCGACGATGTAGAAGCCGCGGACGCCCAGCAGGTCGACCATCCGGGAGACCACGCTCCTGGGGTAGGGGATAATCCCGTTGTCCAGGACGGCGCTCCAGGGGGAGGCGGTGCCCACCACCAGGATCTTCGTGCGGCCGCTCACCAGTGCCCCCATGCGGGTCAGGCCCGCCTCCAGGCCGCCCGGGATCTCGTCGACGCCCGTGCCGTCTCCCAGGGAGCGGATCCAGCCGGCCGTCGCCCCGGCCACGTCCCCCGGCGCCGCCGCCACGAAACCGATCTTCCTAGTGGTCGGCTCGAAGCGCGCCCCCAGACGCACAAACCCCATCTCATCCACCACTGCCGATCTCCTCCTTCTCCAGTGCGGTCTCATGCGAGCCGGGGATATTATTCCCCCCGAATGAGCTGTGCGGGAGCGTCGTCGAATCGGGCGACGGCGATCATGCGCCCATCGCGTTCGAGGTGGAACTGGTCGCCGGGGCGCAGCCTGGTCAAGCGGTGGGCGCCGGAGAGGAAGTGGAGGCGAGCTCGCGACACGGGCTCGGATGCCGACGCGGGCTCAATCATCTCGAGGATGACCCGGTGGCGCAGGTCCGTCTCGACCACGTCCCGGGGCGCCGGCCAGAGGCTGCCGCCGAAGAAGGAGGCGATGACTGTGAAGGAGCCGGTCGTGGGCGGATGGTCGAGACCCCCGGTCTCCGGGGAGAGCCAATTGATCGTGGCCGCGGCGATGACCTCCCGGGTCTGATCGGGTGGTGAGACGGGGGGCCGGCCGGGGCGTGGGAGCGGCGATGACTGCGATGCGCCGGCGGGTCCGAGGATCTCCTTGATCCGGCTGACGGCCACGATCTGCCTGCCGCCCCGGTGGATGGCGACTTGACGATCCGCCTCGAGCAGGGGCAGGACGGCGCGGCGCGCAATGAAGTCCAGTTTGGATTCCCAGACGTAAGCGGTGATCAGGTCGATGGGATCGATGATCACCGTAGTGCCCCAATTCATATCAATATGCTCGGGGTGGTAGTGGCGCATCACCTCCCATGGGAAAACAATTTCGACGGCGACGGGCCAGTCGGGAGGACCGGTCCGGTTCCCGCCCGCCTCCGGCCGGATCCACTCGATCACCGCGGTCGCTGCGGGATCGTCAACCGGCATCGCCATGAGGCCTCCTCTCCTCGACCCGTGCCGCGGGCCCTATGATCGAGATTCCCGGACGTGGATTCCATTCGTTGAGCCTTTCTCACCAGGATTCGTGCTGGAGTGTGATGATGAGGGCCGCGGGGCGGAGTGCGGGAAGATGCGCGCCGGCCGCCTTTCCGAGTCGCCGGACCACGCCGCCCACAGGTCCGCCCGCGCCCGCGGTGAGACGGGCGGAGCCAATGGGGCGGAAGGGGCGAGTGGGACGGCGGCTCCATGCACGGCGATACCCGCGGGCCCGTCCGCGCCCGCGTCTGCTGCGCCCCTTTCACTCTGCTACGCCTCTTGACCCTCCACTGTACGAGAAGAAGAGGCGCAGCAGAGGGTGAAGGAGCGCAGCAGACGGAAAGAGGCGTAGCAGACGCGAGGTGCGCCGCGGACGACCCGGCGCGGTCCCCCGCGGACCCCGGGCGACCCGGAGCATCCGCCCACGAGACCGGGTTCGTGGCGACCGCCGGCGTCCTCGTCGGCGACATCGCACAGACGCCCCATGCCGCTCCAGTGGATCCGGACCCGGCCGCCCCCGGTCGTCCGGCCGGAACCGGTTCGGAGCACGCAGTGCGCCACCGCCTCGACGGCCGCCCCCGGCCGCCCTGCCGGAACAGCCCCGGCGGCCGCGACCGATCCCACGTGGTCCCACTCACCGCGGCGGCGGCCGGGCGGCGGCTCGGGAGGGGCTCGACGGGGGTGATTCCTCTCACCGCTACGGCGACGACCGGCATGACGCTCGTCTCCTCCAGGACGGTCCCGCCCCCGTCGTCCGGCGCCGGTCGCGGCCGGCTCTCCGGTGCGGATCCTGCGCAAAGACCCCGGGGGAGAGAGGGCGGACCCCGGAGCCGGCCCCCGCGCCGGAGGGTCAGGCAACCGGGCAGCCTCGTGATGTCGTTGCTGGTATGTTGCCGACTTGTGATGTAGCGTCTGCCTTGCGAGCGTGATGCATTGAAGAAAGGTGACGCGGAAGAGAACTTGACTCTGGGGTTCCCCTTGCTCGACGTCCTGCATGTAGATCGTATGAATTCCCCAACGTCCGGCAGGACTTCCCTTGGTCGAGGTCGTACTTCCTCATAAGGAATGACGATGGCCTGTATGAATCTATGTCTGTGGATGCCTATCGCCGCGTCCCGCCCGGTGCGTCGGGCGGCCGGGCGCCGCCGCGAGGACGGATCGCCCCGGGACGTCCCGCCGCCCCCGGAGGGGGTGAGCGGGCGATGAGCGGGGTCGATGAGCGCCCGCCCGACGGCGCCGCGCCCCTCGTCTCCGTGATCGTCCCCTCCTACAACAGCCAGGCGCACATCCTCGAGGCGCTGGAGAGCGCCCTGTCCCAGACCATGGCGGACCTGGAGGTGCTCTCGGTCGACGACGCCTCGCAGGACCGGACGCGATCGCTGGTCGAGGAGCTGGCGCAGCGGGACCGGCGGCTCAGAACCTTCGCCCAGGCCTCCAACGGGGGCGTCGCCCTGGCGCGCAACCGGGGGCTCGCGCACGCCCGGGGCCGCTACATCGCCTACCTCGACTCCGACGACCAGTGGATGCCGAACAAGCTCGAGCGCCAGATCGCCTTCATGACGGAGACGGGGGCGGGCGCCTGCTTCACCTCCTACGAGACGATCGAGGAGAACGGGGACCACCGCAACTTCGTGAGGGTCCCCGCCACGATCGACTACAAGGGGTTCTTGAAGAACACGGTGAGCTGCAGCCACACGATCCTGTTCGACACGCGGATCGTCGATCGCGGCCTTCTGAAGATGCCGGACCTCAGGCGGGGGCAGGACGCGGCGACCTGGCTGGGGGTGATGAAGGCGGGGCACATCCTGTACGGCCTGGACGAGTGCCTGGCCAAGTACCGCAAGACGGCGGGCTCGCTGTCCAGCAGCAAGACCAAGGCCATCCGCCGGACGTGGCACCTCTACCGCGACGTCGAGGGGCTGTCCCGCCCCTACTCCGCCTACTGCCTGTTCTGGCAGCTGGTGCACGCCGTTCAGAAGAGGAGAAGGGACGCATGATGAAAGCGGTGCGACGGGGCGCTCGGAGCGAGGCGCGGAACGCGGGGGCGCGGAGCGTGAGCGTCAAGGACGTCACGCTCGCCATTCTCCCGCATCTGGCGCAGACATGGGTCAAGCAGGCGGTCTACCGCCGGAACTGCCGGCTGGACCCGCACCGGTACCGCGCGGAGCTGGAGCGGTGGTACCGGCTGTCCAAGGGCCGCGACTGCGACCTCGATCACCCCCGGACCATGATGGACAAGCTCCAGTGGCTCAAGCTCTACGACAGCACCCCGCTCAAGGGCAGGGTCGCCGACAAGTACCTGGCCAGGCAGTGGATCGCGGACCGGGTCGGCGAGGAGTTCCTCGTGCCGCTCGTCGGCGTGTGGGACTCGCCCGACGAGATCGACTTCGACTCCCTGCCGGAGCGGTTCGCCCTCAAGGCCACCCACGGCTCCGCCTGGAACATCCTCGTCACGGACAAGGGCGCCCTGGACGTCCGGGGGGCCCGGCGCCGGATGGCGTCCTGGCTGGCCCTGCGGAAGGCGATGATGGGCGGGTTCGAACTGCACTACGAGTTCTGCGAGCCCAGAATCGTCTGCGAGCGGTTCATCCAGGATGAGACCGGCGGACTGCGCGACTACAAGTTCATGACCTTCGACGGGGACGTGCAGTTCGCCATCACCGTCGAGGGCAGGTCCACCCGCAGGGTCCTGGGCACGTACCTGCCCGACTGGACCAGGGCGCCGTTCGAGTACGTCTACGACGAGGGCCGGGCGCCCGACGTCCCCAGGCCGCGGGGACTGGAGCAGATGCTCGCCCTCGCCCGGGAGCTCGGGAAGGGGTTCGCCTGCGCCCGGGTCGACTTCTACGAGGTCGACGGCCGGGTCTACGTCGGCGAGATCACCTTCACCTGCACCAGCGGCCTGTCCGACTTCCGCCCACCCCGCTACGACCTCGAATTCGGTCAAAGGCTGCGCCTGCCCGAGAAGAAGCCGTTCAAAGGCGTCATGCTGTGAGGGCGCGCAGGAGGAGGATCGGCTTCATCGGCCGGATCGACCCCGACGAGACCATGGTCGACGGCCAGACCGTCAAGACCCGCACCCTGTACCGCTACCTGGTGCGCCGCTTCGGCGCCTCCAACATCCGCGTCGTGGACACGCGCGACTACCGCCGCGAGACGGGCCGGGTGGTCCGGGAGCTGCTCCGGTGCCTGCACGAGTGCGACGACGTCGTCGTCCTCCTGTCCAGCGGCGGGCGCAGGACCCTGTTCCCGATCCTGTGGCTCGCCTCCACGGCGCTGGGGGTCAGGATCTACCACGACCTCATCGGGGGGTCCCTGGCCGACGACGTCGAGGCCGACCCCTCGGGCCTCCTGGTGCACTACCTCAACTCCTTCGAGGTGAACTGGGTGGAGACCCGCGCCCTGGCGGACCGGCTCTCCGCCCTCGGGGTGCGCAACGCCTCCCACCTGCCCAACTTCAAGGACGTCGACGACGTCGACGTCGATCCGCACGCCCCGCCGTCGGGGCCCCCCTACCGGCTGTGCACCCTCAGCCGGGTGACGCCCGAGAAGGGCATCGACAACGCCGTGCGGGCGGTGGCGGCGATCAACGGGGACGGACCGCCCGTGGTGACGCTCGACGTCTTCGGCCCGATCGAGCCCTCCTACGAGGAGCGCTTCCGCCGCCTGGTCGACTCCGTCCCGCACGTGCGCTACGCGGGCCGCGTGCCCCCCGAGCGGGCCGCGGCGGCCGTCAGCGGCCACTTCGCGCTGATCTTCCCGACCGAGTGGACCGGGGAGGGCGTGCCCGGCACGATCATCGACGCCATGCACGCGGGCCTGCCGGTGGTGGCCAGCCGCTGGCGCTACTACCACGAGATGCTCCAGGACGGGGTCACCGGCCTGAGCTACGACTTCGACCGCCCCGAGCTGCTCGAGGCGACGATCCGCGAGCTGCTCGCCCTGCCGGAGGCGCGGATCGTCTCCATGAGGCGCGCGCTCCTGGAGCGGGCCCGCGCCTACACGCCCGAGGCCGTCTTCGGCGAGATCGCCCGGACGCTCATGAGCGCCGCCCGCGGACCGGTCATCGCCGGGTCCAAGACGCCCGCCGCGCTCACGGCCCCCGCCCCCGGCCCGACCGCCGCGGCGCCGTCGGACGGCACGCGCGTCATGATCGTCGTCCACGGCCTGGAGACCGGCGGCGCCGAGATGATGGTGCTCCACCTCGCCCGCGAGCTCTCCCGCGCGGGCCACCCGGTCCGGGTCGTCTCCCTCCACGGCGATGACACGGACGTGGCCGGGCTCATGAGGCGGGCCGGCGTCGACGTCGTGGCGCTCAACAAGGCCGGGGGGCCCGACCCGCGGACGGTGCTGCGACTGCGCGCGCAGATGCGGGACTTCTCGCCCGCCGTCGTGCACACCCACCTGCCCGTGCTGGAGTACGTGCTGCCCGCGGTGCGCCTGTACGGCCGACGGGTCAAGGTCATCCACACGGTCCACAACATCGCGCGCGAGGAGACCCGCCACCGCGTCCTGAGGGAGGTCAACCGCCTCGCCTTCTCCCACGGGGTGGTCCCGGTCGCCCTCAACGAGGAGGTCAGGTCCTCCATCTGCCGCGAGTACGCCCTGCCCCCCTCCGCGGTCCCCGTCGTGGGCAACGGCATCGACCTCGACGCCTTCCGCGGCCCGCAGCGGCGAGGGCCGCGCGGCGCGGGGGCGCGCCTGCTGTGCGTCGCCCGCCTGGCCCCGGCCAAGAACCACACCCTGCTGCTCCGGACCGTGGCGCGGCTGAGGGAGTCGGGGCGGGACGTCTCGCTGACCCTGGTGGGCGACGGGCCCCTCCGGGGCGCGCTGGAGGAGCGGGCCCGGGAGCTGGGGATCTCCGAGCGCGTCCGCTTCGCCGGCCGGCGCACGGACACCGCCGCCTTCTACCGCGACTGCGACCTCTTCGTGCTGCTGTCGGACTACGAGGGCATGCCCATGAGCATTATCGAGGCGATGGCCTCCGGGCTGCCCGTGGTGGCCACGCGCGCCGGGGGAGTCGCCGAGCTCGTGGACGACGGCGTCAACGGCGCCCTCGTCGAGGCCGACGCCGCCGCGGGCGCCGGGGCGATCGCCGCCATCTGCGACGACCCGGCCCTGTACGCGAGGCTGAGCGCCGGGGCGGTGCGGACGTCGTCGCACTACTCCGCAGAGGCGATGATGGAGAAGTACGTTGACCTCTATCGCTGAGCACGCCCTGGGCGCGGTGCGCCGGACGCTGCCCGCCGTGCTGGACCCCGACCTGCTGCGGCGGTGCTACCCGCTGCGCTACTTCGGGCTGATGGCGGTGTGCTTCGTGCTCATGAGGCCCATCATGGTCGGCCAGACCCCGGCCCTGGCCCCCATGATGAAGGTCCTGACGGCGGTGGTCTTCGCCTGGCTGGTCAACCTCCACATCGTGCGGCGCATACCGCTGTCCACGGCCGTCATCCTGTTCGTCCTCTACCGCCTGGCCTCCCTCCTGCCGACGGTCTACCGCGACGGCGACCTGCTCAACTGGGGCTACGTGACGCTCAGCCAGCTGTCCATCCTCATGCTCATCGAGCTGTACGCCGGGTACGGCCGTCAGGAGCGCAGGAGGCTCCTGCGGGTGCTGACGGACCTGCTGCTCATCTACCTGCTCGTCAACTACGTCATGATCATGACGGGCACGGGCTCGGTGGCCTCCTGGGGGCAGCACGAGTTCTTCGCCCAGCCCTCCTACCTCCTGGGCATCCGCACCCGCGTGACCGACTGCGTGTTCCCCGCGATCCTCCTGGCCCTGCTGTACGACTCCGGCTCCCGCCGGCGCTGGGGCTGGCGGACGGTCCTGGCGATCTCCAGCGGGATCGTGCAGATCATCACGCTGCATGTCGCCACGGCCTGGGTCGGCGCCGCCATCATGGCGGTCGTCTACCTGGCGGTGCGCCTGCACCTGCGCGCGGGCGGTCTGCTCTCCATGCGGGGCGCGACCGTCCTGGGCGTCGCCGTCACGCTCCTGGTCGTCGTCGCCCGGGTGCAGACCTACTTCGCCGCGCAGATCGAGGGGCTGCTGGGCAAGTCGGTCACCATGACGGGGCGCACCGAGCTGTGGGACGCCGCCATGCCGATCCTGGCGGACTCCCCGCTGTTCGGCTACGGCATCAACTCCCAGTTCGGCGCCTTCATCCCCGCCTTCAAGGGGCTGCTGTGGCAGGCGCACAACCAGTACCTCCAGATCGCCTACGACGGCGGCCTGGTGGCCGTCGGCCTGTTCATCGCCCTGCTGTGGACGGCGAGCGCCCGCGCCGACGCCTCCCGGTGCTCCACTCCCGCCAGGGCCGCCTTCATCGCCGTCTACACGGCCATGTCGGTCATGTCCGTCAGCGAGATCTACGTCTACAACATGGGGATGTTCTACCTCCTCCCGTTCCTGGCGAGCAGGCTGGACGAGCTGATGGACGACGGCGGCCGGCCGGAGCGGCCCGGGGCTCGCCCCCGCCCCTCCCTCGTCGTGGCCGAGGGCCCGACGGGGACGATCACGAGGATCCGGTGATGGGCGGATCCAGACCGAGGTCGGGCAGCGCCGTCGACTCCCTCCTGCTGGCCGGCGTCAAATTCGTGACGCTGGGGTCGACCATGGCCAACACGATGATCCTCTCGCGCAGCCTGTCGCTGGAGGCCTACGGCACCTACGCCCAGGGCGTCCTGCTGGTGGCCCTGGGGGCGGACGCGACCGTCCTGGGCCTGGTCGACGCCGTCAACTACTTCTTCAACCGGGACCGCCGCCAGGACGTGGCCCGGGAGTACGTGAACTCGATCTTCGTCATACAGACCGCCGTCGGCCTGGTCACGGCCGTCCTGCTCGTGGCGCTGCGGGGGGCGATCGGGGGCTACTTCTCCAACCCCATGCTCCCGGCGCTCGTCGTCCTCCTGGCCCTGCGGCCGATGCTGACCAATATGACGAGCATGTTCCAGGTGCTCATCATGTCGATCGGCCGGGCGAAGGCGATCGCGATCAGGAACATCGTCTTCTCGGCCCTGAAGTTCACGGCCGTGCTCATCACGGCGCTGCTGACCTCCAGCATCGCGGTGCTGTTCGCCATGCTGCTCGCCCTCGACGCCCTGTCCGTCCTGTGGTTCTGGGACTGCTTCCGCCGGTGGAAGTACATGATCCGCCTCATCCGGCCGCGCTGGGATCGGATCCGCGAGATCCTGGCCTTCTCCCTGCCCATGGCCGTCTACGTCCTGACGGCCTCGCTCATGAGGCAGGTCGGCGAGCTGGTCATCGGGATGCACGAGAGCACGCAGCGCTACGCCATCTACGCCAACTGCGCGACGATCCTGCCCCTCGACGTCGTCTCGGCGTCCTTCCTGACGGTGATCATCCCGATCGTCACGCGCTACATCGCCGCCGGGCGCAAGGACCGGGTCCGCCTCCTGTTCAGGCACTACCTCGCGGTGGGGTACCTGACGACCGTCACCTTCTCGGTCTCCTGCTTCGTCGTGGCCCCCGAGGCCATCCAGGTGCTCTACGGCGCGCGCTACCTGCCCGGTTACGCCGTCTTCTGCCTCTACCTGGTCACCACCATGGTCAGGTTCGCGAGCCTGTCCCTCATCCTCAGCGCGGCCGGCCGGACGAGGACGCTCATGGTCGTCTCGCTGGCGGCCGTGGTGCTCAACGCGGTCCTGTGCGTCGCCCTGTACGCGCTCATGGGCTTCGTCGGCCCGGCGGTGGCGTCGGTCGCGGTCAACGTCGGCATGACGGCGGTCCTCATCCGCCTGAGCCTCAGGGAGATGGACGGGGGCCTGGCGACGGCCTTCGACGCCGGGGCGCTCGGCCTGTACGCCCTGTCGACGCTCGCGGCGGCCCTGGGCGGCTGGGCGCTCAGGCGGGCCCTGGTGGCGCTCGGCCTGCCTGCTCTCGTGATCACAGTGCTCGTTATGTGCGCCGTGTCGGCGGCCGTGCTATTGATCAATATCAAGTCGCTCGCAGCCTCGCTGAGAGCGCTCAACTCGATGAAGTGACGTCGAAGAAGAGGAGGTTCGATGATGGAAGCGGTTGGTTCACGCAATGCGCTTTTTAGGCTCTTCCCAGAACGTCGCCTGGGAACCGGACATCGTGGACTGCGCTGGCTGGATGCGTGCTATGCTTCGCAAGCCTTATGCGTGTACCCCCTGAAGCGTCCGTTGCGGGAAGGCGCCGCTTCTCCCAGTCCTGAATCCTGGTCGGTGATGTGAAGATGACTCTTGAGGATCTCCTCACGCTGACTCGTCAGCGGATCGTCCCCCTGGTGCTGGGTGTGCTGACCTGCACCCTGCTGGCCCTGGGCGTGGCCCTCGTGGCGCCCGTGAACTACACGGTCTCGGCGGTGGCGTACGTGCGGGTCGACGTCTCCGCCGAGGGGAAGGACGACACCGGCACCTACTTCACCGCCTCCCAGCTGGCCAACCAGAAGGTCGACGCCGTCGTGCCCGTCTTCACCTCCGAGGCCGTGGCCCAGAGGGTCGTGGACTCCCTGGCCCTCAAGACCACCCCGGCCCAGCTGGCCAGGACCCTGACGGCCAACCATGAGAACGGCACGCTCAACGTCACCGTCTCGGCGAGCGCGTCGACGGTCTCCGAGGCCCAGAAGATCGCCGACGAGGTCGTCAACCAGGCGGGGGCCGAGCTCAAGCGCCTCGAGGGGGACGGCTCGCCGGTCGACGTCGTGCTCATGTCCTCCGCGAGCCTGTCGAACCCGGTCCGCTCGCCGTCGATCGCGAAGTACCCCGCCATCGGATTCGCCGTCGGACTCGTGCTCAGCTACGCGTGGGTCGTCGTGCGCGAGCTGTCCGACAAGAGGATCCGCTCCGTGGCGGACGTGTCCGAGATCATCCACGGCCCGGTGCTCGGCGCCGTGCCGACGTCGGACTCGATCCTCAACGGCCGCGGCCTCCAGGCGGTGGACGTGAGCGCGGAGGAGGAGTTCCGCAAACTGCGCACCAATCTGCGCCACGTGCAGGTCAGCGCGGGCAAGCGGGTCTTCGTCGTCTGCTCCCCCGCGCGGCGCGAGGGCAGGTCGACCGTGGCCATCAACCTCGCGCGGGTCATGGCGCTGTCGGGCCAGCGGGTGGTCCTCGTGGAGGGCGACCTGCGCGAGCCGATCCTGGGCGAGGTCTTCGCCCTGCCGCCCCAGCGCCCGGGTCTGGCCCACCTGCTCATCGGCGCGGCCACCCTCGACCAGGTGATGGTGAGCACCTCCGTCCGCGGGCTCCAGGTCATCCCGGCCGGCGCCGCGCCCTCGAACCCCTCCGAGCTCCTCGGCTCGGCCCGCATGTCCGACCTGCTGACCCACCTCGCCTCCGACTACGTGGTCATCGTCGACTCCCCGCCGGTCCTGGAGTTCACCGACGGCGTCGTCATGGCCGAGCACGCCGGCGGCGTCCTGCTCGTCGCCGGCGTGGGCCGCACGGCCCAGGACCAGCTGCGCCGGGCGGCGCAGGCCATCAAGCAGGGGGGCGGCACGATCATCGGGGCCGTCCTCAACCGGGCGTCGTCGGCAGCCCTGACGGTCCGCGGGCCGCGCCGGGGCCCCGGCGAGCGCACGATCGTC
>ERZ772945.1713-NODE-1713-length-14857-cov-3.514052_pt1 | contig 14857 bp, 17 predicted proteins | sample MGYA00511681_ERZ772945 | MGnify/ENA primary metagenome ERZ772945 (study PRJEB29015, sample SAMEA2737943) | human oral metagenome | biome: human oral; feature: human-associated habitat; material: dental | place: China | collected 2143 ...
TCAAAGCCTTAATGCCAGTGTTGCTGCAGCCATTCTCATGTACGAAGTTTTCCGAAACCGGCTATAAAAAGTTTCCAATCAACCTGATTGGAAACTTTTTTATGATTAACTATGTTCGGTAATAAACTTGTAGGCTTCTTGCCCAGCGATAGCCCCATCACCAACTGCTGTTGTCACTTGGCGAAGGTCTTTTTGGCGAACATCCCCAACCGCAAAGATACCATCAACGGCAGTCTTCATGTGGTTATCTGTTACAATCCACCCCGCCTGGTCTTGAATATTCAAATCCTTAACAAAATCACTAACAGGGTCAAGTCCAACATAAATAAAGACACCTCCAAAGGCTTGCTCTGTCACTTGACCAGTTTTCACATTTTCAAATACAACTGACTCTACTCGGTTTTCACCTTTGATTTCCTTGACTACAGAATTCCAGATAAAGTTGACTTTCTCATTTGCAAAGGCACGGTCTTGCAAAACCTTTTGAGCACGAAGTTCATCTCGACGGTGAACGATAGTAACAGTCTTGGCAAAGCGAGTCAAGAAGAGAGCTTCTTCTACCGCTGAATCTCCACCACCGACTACGAGCAAGTCTTGGTCACGGAAGAAAGCTCCATCACAGACTGCGCAGTAAGAAACACCACGACTATTCAGTTCTTCTTCTCCGGGAACACCCAAGAGACGGTGTTTTGACCCAGTTGCCACGATGACAGTACGGGTTTCGTAAACTTGATCATCAGTGATTACCTTCTTATAGTCCCCCTGGTCTTCAATATTTTCAACATAGCCATAAAGATGCTCCACTCCAAGGTTTTCAAGTGGTTCAAACATTTTTTCAGCCAATTCAGGGCCACTGATGTTGGCATAACCTGGATAGTTTTCAATATCAGATGTGTTATTCATTTGCCCGCCTGGCAGACCACCTTCAATCAAAGCCACTTTCAGATTGCTACGAGCAGCATATAAGGCAGCAGTCATTCCCGCAGGTCCAGCACCGATAATAATCGTATCGTACATTTCGATTCCTTCTTTCTTGTTGTAACTATCTTTATTCTAACTAATTCTTGCTCGTCACGCAAGGATTATGCCTTGAAAACCAAGAGCAAACTCATGACGGCAAAGGATAACACCGGAACGACCAAAACTCCAATCATAATCATATCATAGAGATGAGCTTGACGAGCCTTGGCTGTCTTGTCCACACCAGACATGGCTCTCAATCCAATCCAAATCCCCAAAAAAATTACAACCAGGATGGTCGTTAAGATCAAACTCTCGAAATATAAAGAAAACAGTTGCAGCAGCATGATCTCTCTCGTTTCTATCTTTTTTAAAGAGTAAACTCAGCTAGTCCAACTAACTGAGTTTTCCTTTTTCTATTATATCAAATATAAGTCCGTTTGTAACTAGCGAAGAATTCTTTTGTTCGTTCTTCTTTCGGATGATTGATGATTTCATCCGGTGTGCCAGACTCGATGATTTTCCCTTTATCTAGGAATAAAACCTTATCTGCCACTTGGGTTACAAAAGACATATCGTGACTGACCAAAATCATGGTCTGACCTGACTTGGCAGCGTCTGCAATAGACTTTTCTACTTCACCGACCAACTCTGGGTCAAGGGCTGAAGTGGGCTCATCCAAGAGCAAGACATCTGGTTTCATAGCAAGCGCACGCGCGAGGGCAACCCGTTGCTTTTGTCCACCTGATAAATGGCGAGGATAATGGTTTTCACGGTCAGAAAGACCAACCTTGGCCAACTCTTCCTTAGCGATTTTTGTTGCTTCCTCGTCCGATAATTTCTTAACGACAACCAAACCTTCCTTGACATTGTCAAGAGCAGTTCGGCGTTCAAACAAATTAAACTGTTGGAAAACCATAGATAACTTGCGACGAAGGGTTAGGATCTCTTCTTGGCTAATCTGAGAAAAATCAACTTTAAAATTGTCAATCTGAATCGTTCCACTATCTGGAGTTTCAAGGTAGTTCAAACTACGAAGAAAGGTTGATTTCCCTGCTCCAGATGAACCAATCAAGGCTACTACTTCTCCCTTTTGGATATCCAAGTCCAGATGATCCAAGACAGTCTGTCCTGAAAAGGATTTGCTTAAATTCGAAATCTTAATCATTAACGAAGGTCTCCTTTCACATCTGTAGACACTGTGTCTGGGGCTGAAATAGCCATTTTTCTCTCGATGAAACGACCGAGGCTCTCAATTCCGATATTGACTACCCAATAAACAAGGGCTACGGAGATGAAACGTTCAAAATAGCGATAATCAGCTCCACCCAAAATCTGAGCTTGGGCAAAGACCTCCACAACACCTGCGCTAAAGGCTAGAGAAGTTCCCTTGGTCAAACCGATAAGGGAGTTAATCAAAGTCGGCGTAGCTACCACCGCCGCATTTGGAATAATCACACGACGGTAAACTTGCGCACGAGTCATACCCAAACTACGCGCCGCCTCAATTTCACCTGGATTAACAGAAAGGATGGCTGCACGAATCGTTTCACTTGCATAAGCCGCCTCATTAAAAGCAAAGGCCACAATCGCAAAAAGTGCCGCTGGAATCGCATTGATATTGAAACCAGTGCCCCATTGCTGGTTAATAGCTTTCAGTGCCAAAGGAATTCCGTAGTAGGTCAACATAAGTTGGACTAGGATTGGGGTGCCTTTTAAGAAGCTGACGAAAAAGGCCTGCAAGGGATATAAAATCTTAACACGATTGATCTTAACAATGGCAAAAATCAGGGCAAGTAGCAAACCAAAGAGTGCACCTCCAAGCGTCAACATCAAGGTTGTAGGCAGTTGTTGGACAATCCTTGGAATTCCATCAAAGACCGAACGCAAACTAAAGAGCTTACCATCCGGAATGAGTTGCATCAAACTTTGGTACCAATCTGATGCTAAAAATGTTGTAACAGTCATAAAAACATCCTCTCCTGATAATGATTCATTCTACCATACTTCTGCTCGCAAGCAAATTATTTGCTACGGGAAAAGCAGACTTTGTCTACCTTCTAGTTTATCACACTTTAAAACAGGGAGGCTATATATTTTACCTATCAAGGAGATAAATAAAAACTATCTCAAACCTAAGTCCTCATAGTTTTTTCTATAGCCGATTTGTTTAACAGCACCATTCTCCACCAAAATTGGACGTTTCAATAACATACCATCACTGGCTAGAAGCTTGGCTGCTTCTTGTTTTGACAAACTTCCTACCTTATCTTTTAGGCATAGTTCGCGGTATTTGATCCCGCTGGTATTGAAAAATTGTTTCACTTCAAAACCAGAAGTTTCCAACCAGTTCAAAATCACGTCTTCACTTGGTGTTTCTTCTACGATGTGGACAGCTTTGTAGTCCACACCGAGTTGGTTTAATTCTTGTTTTGCTTTCTTACAAGTTGAACATTTTGGGTATTCGATAAATTCTAACATCTGCTTTTCTTTCTATTTTTTATTTTCTTGAAATGCTGTACCTTCATGTTGCAAGAGCCAGGCTTTCTTTTCGACTCCCGATGCATATCCTGTCAGACGATTGCCTGATCCCAGCACACGGTGACAGGGTACGAGGATGGACCAAGGATTACGCCCCACCGCTCCGCCAATCGCTTGAGCAGAAGCCACTTGCAGATCTTGAGCTATTTGTCCGTAAGTTACTGTTTGACCATAAGGAATGGCCTGTAAGTAAGTCCAGACTCGCTTTTCAAAATCTGTCCCAATAGGAGCCAAGGGTAGTTTTGACAAATCCTGGGATTGCCCATCAAAGTAAACATCTAAATGGGAAACAATTTGATCCAATATCGGATGACTGGCAACCTCTTCTATCTGTTCAGCTGTCAAACCTCTCTCAAAATGAGTTTGGTCCTGTACCCAAATTCCATACAGATATTGCTCGTCAGCAACTAAGGATAAGGTTCCAATTGGCGACGGGTAGAGCATTTTTGCGTACCTTTTTCCCATCATTTTTTTAATTTCTGATAGGCCAAGCGTTCCCCATCAACTGGAACTTTACCGACCTGTTGGAAACCTAGCTTTTCAAAGATATGCTGCATGGCCTTGTTTTGTGCATGCGTATCTGAACGAAAATCTAGGTAATCAAATCCTTCAATCAAGCCTTCTAGGAAAGTCTGAGCAACTCCCTGCCCTTGGACATCTGCTGCCACAGCGATACGGTGAAAGACCAGATATTCTGATTCTTCCCCCTGCCAACTTCCTTCATAAATGGCTTCATAGGCTTCCTCTGGGCTCTTGGTCACAGCAGCATAGGCTAACAGTTCTCCCTCTTCCAAGGCCACATAGGCTTGACCAGAGATGATATCATCAATAATGATGTCGGCATTTGGATAGCCATTTTGCCACTGGTCGCTACCAGACTTGGCTAAACACTTTTTTGCATCCTCCATCACCTGCATAATCGCATCTACTTCGTTTGGAAAAGCTAAACGAATCTCCATCTCTTCCCCTCATTTCTAACTATTTTCTCTCATCATAGCATAATTTAAAGCTTTCTACAAGCAGTTGAAACTTGACTTTTGTTTTTTATTATTTTATAATCTAGTTATTGAAACTAGATAAAAAGGAGTTGGAAATGAATTCTAACTTTTCCTACCCAAAATGGGAAGAAATTCCAAACATTGACCTCTATCTGGATCAGGTTTTGCTTTATGTCAATCAAGTCTGTGCCCCCATCTCTCCAGATAAAGAAAAGGGCCTGACCGCATCCATGGTCAATAACTATGTCAAACATGGTTACCTGACAAAGCCTGACAAGAAAAAATACCAACGCAAACAAATCGCCCGTTTGATTGCTATCACAACACTCAAGTCTGTTTTTTCAATCCAGGAAATTGCTCAAACCCTTAATACCCTACACACAGAGACTAACTCACAAGAACTTTACAACGCTTTTGTAAACTATATGAATGACGACATAGACCCAGCTAATCCTATTATCCGAGCAAGCTGCCAAACTGTCAAACTCTATCATCAAACACTAGCACTAGTCTATACAGAAACCGAAGAGGAGAAAACAAATGAATACTAGTTTCAAACTTAGTAAACGACTTAGTTTTGGAGAAGAAATTGCCAATAGCGTGACCCATGCTGTGGGTGCTGTTATCATGCTCATCCTACTCCCTATTTCATCCACCTATAGTTATGAAGCACATGGATTTTTATCGTCTTTTGGCGTTTCTATCTTTGTTATCAGTCTATTTCTCATGTTCCTCTCGTCAACCATTTACCACTCTATGGCCTATGGTTCGACCCACAAATACGTCTTGCGAATCATCGACCATTCTATGATTTATGTGGCTATCGCAGGCTCTTATACGCCGGTTGTATTGACTTTGATGAATAACTGGTTTGGCTATCTGATCATTGCCATTCAGTGGGGAACAACCATCTTTGGCATCCTCTATAAAATCTTTGCTAAAAAGGTCAATGAGAAATTCAGCCTTGCCCTTTACCTGATTATGGGCTGGTTGGTTCTAGCTATCATTCCTGCCATTATCAGTCAAACAACGCCAATTTTCTGGAGTCTCATGGTAACTGGCGGACTCTGTTATACAGTTGGAGCTGGATTTTACGCTAAGAAAAAACCTTATTTCCACATGATTTGGCATCTCTTTATCCTAGCGGCATCTGCACTCCAATATATCGCGATTGTTTATTACATGTAAAAAAGTTGAGAATCTTTTCTCAACTTTTTTCTTTACACATATTGATAAAATACTGGTGCAAGCGCACATTATCAGTCAATTCCGGATGAAAAGAGGTTACCAGCATATTCTGTTCTTGCGCAGCAACGATTTGGTCATCTACAGTTGCTAGGATTTCCACACCCTCTCCAAGACTACTGATAATCGGACCGCGAATAAAGGTCATGGGAATCTGACCGACTCCCTTACATTCTGCCTCTGTATAAAAACTTCCTAGTTGACGCCCATAGGCATTGCGCTCAACTACTATGTCCATAGTCGCTAGATGACTTTCTTCCTGAGAAATAATTTCCTTAGCTAGCAAGATTAAACCCGCACAGGTCCCAAAAACGGGTAATCCAGATAGAATGGCTTCTCGGATGGGAATCAACATCTGTTGGTCACGCAAGAGTTTGCCCATGGTTGTAGACTCACCGCCAGGTAATATCAAACCCGCCAAGTCACTCTGATATTGTTGAAAATCATCTAAATTTCTGATTTCTACACTAACAACACCTAACTTTTCTAGCACTTTTGCATGTTCTGCAAAGGCACCTTGCAAGGCTAATATTCCGATTTTCATCTATTTTCCTCGCTCTGCCATAAGAATTTGGATTTCATTCTCATTGATACCAACCATGGCTTCCCCTAGGTCTTCAGAGATTTGAGCCAAAATTTGAGGATTTTGGTAGTTGGTTACAGCTTTGACAATGGCACTTGCTCGTTTAACAGGGTCGCCTGATTTGAAAATACCTGAACCGACAAAGACACCCTCTGCACCCAATTGCATCATTAGCGCAGCATCTGCTGGTGTTGCAACACCTCCAGCCGCAAAGTTTACAACTGGCAACTTACCATGTTCATGGACGTATTGGACTAATTCTATAGGAACTTGGAGTTCTTTTGCTGCGACATAGAGTTCATCTTCGCGTAGATTTTTAATACGGCGAATTTCTTGATTCATCATGCGCATATGACGAACGGCTTGAACAATATCTCCTGTCCCTGGTTCTCCTTTGGTACGAATCATGGAAGCTCCTTCAGCGATACGACGCAAGGCTTCACCCAAGTCCTTAGCCCCACAGACAAAAGGAACTTGGAATTCTTTCTTGTCCACATGGAAACGGTCGTCAGCTGGAGAAAGCACTTCACTCTCATCGATATAGTCAATCTCAATAGCCTCTAAAATCTGAGCTTCTACAAAATGCCCGATTCTGACCTTGGCCATCACTGGAATGCTCACCGCTTCTTGGATTTCCTTAATCATCTTTGGATCGCTCATACGGGAAACCCCACCAGCCGCACGAATATCAGCTGGAATTCGCTCCAAGGCCATAACAGCTGCCGCACCAGCAGCCTCTGCGATACGAGCCTGTTCAGGGTTCTGAACGTCCATGATAACCCCACCTTTGAGCATCTGTGCCAAGTTTTTATTTAGTTCATAACGATTTTCAGTCATTTCTTTATCCTCATCATTTGTATTGGTAGCTACCATTTCATTTTAAGCCAGATTAGAATGAAGTACAAGATAGAAAAACAATAATTGTCTGGGTACAGTAACATAAAAAACTATCTGACCTTAATTTAAGGCCAGATAGCTCAGCTATTGTTATTTTTCAGCTGTAAGTGCAGCCATTGTAATGTAGTTGTATGGTTTGTTGAAATGTGGCAAGAAGAATAGGTCTGTCAATGCCAATTTATCAATCGTTACATGCTCTTGGATAGCAAGTGAGAACATGTGGATTCCCATACTGATAGCAGCATCATGTGAAACCATTTGTGCACCAAGGATTTCGCGACTGTCTTTGTCAAAGACAATCTTGATGGCAACCTCGTGGTTGTCATGCTTCATAAATTCTGGTTTTTGAAGATCGTTAAAGCCAGTTTCAGTTGCATTGTAACCTGCTGCTTTTGCTTTTTCAAGAGTCAGACCAGTTGAAACCATGTGAAGACCATAGATTGAAATACCGTTTGATCCTTGCACACCGATTCCTTCCAATTCATGTCCACAAGCGTTATAAGCACCAACGATACCAGTACGTACAGCGTTAGATGCAAGAGCGATGTAGCTTGTATCTTTACGAGCATTGTCATAAACAGTCGCACAGTCACCAACAGCGTATACACCTGGGATAGATGTTTCTTGTTTCTTGTCTACAAGGAAGGCACCGTTGCGGAAAAGTTCAATCTTACCATCTGCAAGAGCTGTGTTTGGACGGAAACCAACAGCAAGAACCACCATATCCACATCAAATGTTTCTTTGTCTGTTACCAAGCGTTCAACTTTACCATCACCTTGGATGGCTTTAACTGTTTGACCAAGTGCCAAGCGGATGTTATGGTCTTCCAAGTTTTTCGCCATCATTTGGGTAAAGTCTTTGTCATAGTAGCCGTTCAAAACAGTGTCTACGATATCAACAAGCACCACTTCTTTTCCAAGACGTTCGAAAGCTTCAGCCAGCTCAACACCGATGTAACCACCACCAACAACGGCAATGCGCTCAAGGTGTTTGCTCTTGTCAGCAAGTTTTTCGATGACTTCTTCTGCATTTTGGTACAACTTAACAAATTGTACATTTTCAAGTGTTGCTTTGAATTCGCGGTTACCCTTAACGATTTCAACACCTTCGATTGGAGGCAAGATTGGAGTTGAACCAGTTGCAAAGATTAATTTATCATAAGACTCTTTGTGTTCTTTACCTTCAACTTCAGCAGTCACAACTTTGTTATCGTAGTCAATTGAAAGAACTGGTGAGTTCATGTAAATTTTAGCACCTTTTGCTTCTAATTTTTCTTTATCAGAGTAGAAGAGACCTTCTGGGCCATCAATTTGTTCTCCGATCCAAAGCGCCATTCCACAACCAAGGAATGAAATATTTGAGTTTTGGTCAAATACTACGATTTCGTTCTCATGACCAAAGTTATCCAACATCGTATTAATACAAGCTGTACCAGCGTGGTTAGCACCAACTACAACGATTTTACTCATAGAAAAATTCCTACCTTTAATTTTTGATTTACTTTTCTAGTATATCATTTACTGTTAGCGTTTACAAGACATTTGCTCAGAATTCTCTTTTTTTCAGAAAAAAATACACTTAATATTAACAAACCTTATTTTTCTATCGTTTTCATTCTAATTTTGAGCATATTTCTTGACTTTTTGTCAAAATACATTTGTGAAAACGCTGACTTTATGGTATGCTAGTTACATGGAAATAAAATGTAAGGGGTTTACTTTTTCTTTAACCAACTTATATTGAATGATTTCCTATGAAAAGAAAGGAGCTGGTAGTTTGCCTCTTCATTCACGTTCTGAACGGCTAATGGGAACAACTATCACGATTTCATTAGTAGATGAGCGGGCAGAAATCCTGCTTCAGGGCGCTTTTGACTTGCTCAAGGAGCTCGAATACCGCTTCAACGCCAATAGTCAAGAATCCGAACTGATGGAAATCAACTACCAGGCTGGAATCACACCTGTTAAGGTTCATCCTGACCTGTTTGAACTGATTGCTCTTGGACTAGAGCACAGCCTAGCTCCCTCTAGCCATCTAAATATCAGTATCGGTCCCTTGATTCAAACCTGGCGAATCGGATTTGCAGATGCACGACTTCCAGAGTTAAACGAAATCGAAGCTGTCTTGCCCCTAGTTGACCCGCATTTTATCAAGTTGGATCCGACTAGCTCTGCTGTTTTTTTAGAGAAGAAAGGAATGAAGCTTGATTTAGGTTGCTTAGCCAAAGGCTATAGTGCAGATAAGGTTGCCCAGTATTTGAAAACACACGGTGTCACCTCTGCCTTGATCAATCTCGGAGGAAATATCCTCACCATCGGGAATAACCAAGCTAAAGAAGGGAAAGCCTGGCAGATTGGGATTCAAGATCCGCGAAATCCTCGTGGCAGTCATCTCCTAACTATCCCTGCTTCTAACAAATCCGTTGTCACTTCAGGTATCTATGAACGCCACCTGACAGTAGATGGAAAAGACTACCACCATATCTTTGATAGTAAGACAGGATTTCCTGTCGAAACCGATCTTGCTAGCCTAACGATTGTCTCTGATAAATCCGTTGATGGTGAGATATGGACAACCCGCCTTTTCGGAGAACGAAGCGCTTCTATCCTCTGGCAAGTCGAAAGTATAGATGGGATTGAAGCCATCCTCATCGACAAAGAGGGACGCCTTGCTTGTTCTTCAGGCCTTCAAAATTGTATTATGTAAAAAGAGAAAGGAAATCTCATGCTAAAACTTATTGCCATTGTTGGAACGAACTCTAAACGTTCTACAAACCGCCAATTGCTCCAATACATGCAAAAACACTTTGCTGATAAAGCTGAAATTGAACTCGTTGAAATCAAGGATATCCCTGTTTTCAACAAACCAGCAGATAAGCAACTTCCAGATGAAATTCTTGAAATTGCTGCTAAAATTGAAGCATCTGACGGTGTGATTATCGGTACTCCTGAGTACGACCACTCTATCCCTGCAGTTTTGATGAGCGCTCTTGCTTGGCTATCTTACGGTATCTACCCACTTTTGAACAAACCAATCATGATCACTGGTGCTTCCTATGGTACACTTGGTTCATCTCGTGCCCAATTGCAGCTTCGTCAAATCTTGAACGCTCCTGAAATTAAGGCAAATGTTCTACCAGATGAATTCTTGCTTTCTCACTCTCTTCAAGCATTTAACCCAAGTGGTGACTTGGTTGACCTTGATGTTATCAAGAAATTGGATGCCATCTTTGATGACTTCCGTATCTTTGTGAAGATTACTGAGAAATTGCGCAATGCACAAGAATTGCTTCGCAAAGATGCTGAAGAATTCGACTGGGAAAATTTGTAAGATAGGAGACCGAAAGAATGAAATTTGTTGGACTTGTTGGATCAAACTACGATCAATCATATAACCGCAAACTCTTGGAATTTATCCGTCGCAATTTCAAATTCAAATTTGAATTAGAAGTTCTTGAAATCGACGAAGTTCCAATGTTTAACCAAGACGAAAAATGGGACGACAGTTTCCAATTACGTTTCTTGTATAACAAGATTACGCGTGCTGATGGTGTCATTATCGCCACTCCTGAGCACAACCACACTATCTCAGCTTCTCTCAAATCTGTACTTGAATGGCTTTCATACGAAGTTCATCCATTTGAAAACAAGCCTGTTATGATTGTGGGAGCATCATACTACGACCAAGGAACTTCACGTGCCCAAGTTCACCTTCGTAAAATCCTTGACGCTCCAGGTGTTAATGCCTACACGCTTCCAGGTAACGAATTCCTTCTTGGTAAAGCTAAGGAAGCTTTTGATAACGACGGAAATATCACCAACGAAGGAACTGTTAAATTCCTTGAAACTTGCTTAGATAACTTTGTAAAATACGTAGGAGTCGTTTCAAAATTGAAAAAACCAAAACCAATCGAACCAGAAGATTTGGATTGTGGAAAACCAATCGCTACAACCATCACAGAAGTTGATCCTGACGATCCAGAATGGGTAGAAAAAGTTGCTGCAATCACTGGAGCTGTTTCTGGTGATACCTATGTCAAACTGGACCACGGTATCCTGACAGTTAACCAAATTGATATGTTCTTGAAAGCTATGCCATTTGAATTGACATACGCTGACGATAATAACCAATTCCTCTACTACAACAACGCTCACCAAGATCCAGACACCATGTTTGCCAAACGTGTACCACCTCAATCAGGTAACCGTATGTCGACTGTTCATAACTCTCTTCCACCAGCACGTATGAAGAATGTAGAGTGGGTTATCGGAACACTTCGCAACGGAAACCAAGAATACGTCCGTACGATCGTTCCAGGTTCTCCTGCAGGTGTCATCAACACTCACAACTACCAAGCGATGTACTATCCTGACGGATCATACGCTGGTATCAATGAAATTGTCTTTAACTTCCAACCATGGCTTGACTGGTACCTAAAAGAGACTGGTCAACGTTTGGTAGGTGGTAGCGGACCATTTGCTCCTGCCGCTGGAGGTCATGGGGACGCTGATGCTACTTCTGGTGCTTCTGATTCAGGTGACGCTGGAGGCCACGGTGGTGGCGCTGACGCTACTTCAGGCGCAAGCAACTAAGAAACCAAAAAGGAGCCATTTGGCTCCTTTTTTTATTGCAACAGAAAAGGGGATTGTAAATCATCTACACCCCCCTTTCATTTTATGAGTTAGGATCATCTAAACTACGACCATGTAAACCTTTTTCACGTTGCACTTGGCGTAGTTTTTCTGGCGTTACGTCATTTCCTTCCTCGTCTACAATTTTAATTCCTTCAATATGGTGACGAACAGCACGACGATAGCCTTCAATGTATTCCTCACGAAGTTTAGCTTGTTCCACCTTTTCAGCAGAAGTTAAGCCTTCTGTTTTTTTCTTTTTAGCGAGCTCGTTGATACGAGCGATTTTTTTTGAATCCATGTTTATCTCCTTTGTAAAAAGATACAGTTTATTTAATAGAGAGTCTACTTGGTATTGATTTGGTTAAAGCGTGCAAGCTTAGCTGCTTTCCTGGTTAATTGCGACAAGATGGCCAAACGATTTTGACGGATAGTCTGATCTTCAGCCATTACCATGGTATTTTCAAAGAATGCATCAATAATTGAGCTAAGTGCAAAGAGTTGTTCTAATTGCTGGCTTGCAGTTCCTGACAAAACGAGTGATTCTACTGCTTCTGCCAAGGCTTTCTCTTCTTCATTCTCAAAGAGAGCAGGATCAACCGTGTCAGAGCCTTCTGCTTTCTCAGCCAAGTTGAAGGCACGTGAGAGCGATTCAACAGATGGTTTGAAATCTTCTTCCTTGCTTGCTTCGACGATAGCACTTGCCGCTTCCAACATATCCGCCACAACAAAGTTCGAACTTGCAAGGACTGCTTCCCTAATGTCTTTTGGAGTAGAACCCATCATCTTATCAACACGAGCCTTGATAAAGTCCATAACCTCGGCTTTATTTTCATAAGTCAAGCTGTCAAATTTCAAAGCATAAAGACTATCAATCAACTCATCCATAGCAATGTGCCAACCAAAAGCATCCAAGATACGAACTACACCTTGAGTCGCACGACGAAGGGCATAAGGGTCATTAGAACCTGATGGAATCAAACCTACTGAGAAGAAACTCAAAATCGTATCCAATTTATCTGCAATGGCTAGAATGGCTCCCACCTTGCTCTCTGGAAGTTCTCCGTCAGCAGATGTCGGCATGTAGTGTTCACGAATAGCTGCTGCAACTGCGGGAGTTTCCCCAGCAAGGAGGGCATATTTCTCACCCATAATCCCTTGAAGTTCATCAAACTCACCAACCATCCCCGTCAACAAGTCAAACTTGTAAATGGCTGCTGCACGAGCTAAGTCAACCGTTTCATCCACTGACAAACCAGCCTTTTCCGCCAAGAGAATGGCAATCTGACCCGTACGAATCATGTGCTCACGAAGGGAACCAATCTTTTCGTGGAAGGTCACATGGTTCAATTTTTCTACAAGATCTGAAATGACCAATTTTTGGTCTTCACGCCAGAAGAATTCTCCGTCTTCCAAGCGGGCAACTAAGACTTTTTCATTTCCTTTGATGACATTTTCCAAATGCTCTGCGTTTCCGTTACGAACAGAAATAAAGTTTGGCAAGAGCTTGCCATCTTGATCACGAACAACAAAGTAACGTTGGTGTTCCTTCATCGAAGTCACCAAGACTTCTTCTGGAACTTCTAGGTATTTGGCATCAAAACTTCCCATGAAGGCAGTTGGGTATTCAACCAAGTTCAAGACTTCGTTCAGCAAGTCAGCATCAATTTCGATACGTACACCATGTTTTGCCTCGATTTCTTTGATTTGGTCAACAATCATTTGCTCACGTTCACGAGGATCCGCGATTACAAACTGTGCACGAAGGTCTTCTTCATAGCTCAATGCTGACTGAATCTTAGTTTCTTGTCCCAAGAAACGATGACCACGGCTCACACGACCCCCCTTGATATCAAGGAAATCCAAATCAAACTCTTGCTCGTCCAAGAGAACTGTCAAAGTGTGTACAGGGCGGATATACTCAAAAGTGTTGTTAGCCCAGTGCATGCTGACAGGGAAAGTCAATGACTTCAAGACGTCTACTACACCTGGAACAATGTTCTCAACTGGTTGGCCCACTTCTTCCTTGGTAACATAGACGTATTCTTCACCTTTGATTTCACGGAATTCAATATCTTCAACTGTCAAGCCTTTCCCACGGACAAATCCTTGAGCTGCTTTGGTGAAGTTTCCATCACCATCCAAGGCAATTTTCTTTGCTGGTCCCTTGAAATCTTCTGTCAAATCAGACTGTTTGTCTGCAAGACCAGTGACACGAACAGCCAAACGGCGTGGTGTTGAGAAGGTTTGAATGGCTTCAAAAGATAGGCGATTTTCTTTGAGAAAGGCTGCCATTTTTTCACCTAGTTGTTTTTCACTTGGAGTTACTACGTAGGCTGGTAACTCTTCAAGACCGAGTTCTACTAATAAGTTTTTTGTCATATTTTTTCTCCGAAAAGTATCTTTTTATTTTCCAGTTTGCCTTATGTGATTGGCACGCAAGCAACCAACTTCGTTGTTTCATTGCTAAAATTGGGGCCAACAGTCTCCAATTTTGCCTAGTATCCTTAGCTTCACTAAGGATACGGCAACTGGCCCAAGGCTCACTCTGTTCGCCCATTTTCGTAATTTGTCACTCTCTTTATTCTGCGTCTTCTGCTAAGAGTTTAGCTCGTGTCGCCTCATCCAAAAGTGGGTAGCCTAGGCGTTTGCGTTCTGCGACAAAGGTTTTGGCTACGACACGGGCCAAGTTACGGATACGAGCGATATAGCCTGCGCGCTCGGTTACAGATACTGCACCACGTGCATCAAGCAGATTAAAGGTGTGTGAACATTTGAGAACATAGTCATAGGCAGGGTGAACCAAGCCCTCTTCCAAGGCACGACCAGCTTCCCTTTCAAACTTATCAAAGTTTTCAAGCAACATTTCTTGATCCGAAATTTCAAAGGAATATTTTGAATGCTCGTACTCAGGCTGGATGAAAATTTCTCCATATTTTACGCCATCAGCCCACTCGATATCATAGACAGAGTCCACTTCTTGAATGTAAGAAGCCAAACG
>ERZ772945.1716-NODE-1716-length-14838-cov-3.812826_pt1 | contig 14838 bp, 11 predicted proteins | sample MGYA00511681_ERZ772945 | MGnify/ENA primary metagenome ERZ772945 (study PRJEB29015, sample SAMEA2737943) | human oral metagenome | biome: human oral; feature: human-associated habitat; material: dental | place: China | collected 2143 ...
TTGTTTTTAGTGCAGTAATGGCTTTAGTTTTATAAGATTTTTGAAAATATAAAATTCATGGAATTTGCCTGTGAGATAGGGGGGCTGTCGCACTAAGTGATTAGTGTGCACCCCCTATATTATTACACAAAAATTGTACCTTGAATGAGGAAGGATATCAACTAAAACTTCCTTTAAATTTAGAAACTATCATTCCGATAGATGATTCTGTGCGATTGCTGAGTCAGTTTGTGGAGGCTATGGATTTAACTGACTTATATTCTACTTATAAAAGAATAAATACAGTTTCGCCAAGAACTCTATTGAAGATTGTTTTATACTCTTATATGAATGGAGATTATTCTTCTCGTTCCATGGAACGAAACTGTAAACGGGATATTAATTTTATGTATCTTTTAGAAGGCAAGTAGGTTCCTGATCATGCTACTTTTGCACGTTTTCGCAGTATCCATTTTGCTCCATGTTCAAAAAGAATACTTGCCGAAATGTCTAATCTTCTTTACGAACTTGGAGAAATTTCAGGAGAAATGATTTTTATTGACGGTACAAAAATTGAAGCCTGTGCTAATAAATACACGTTTGTATGGAAAAAAGCAGTAACCAAAAATCAGGAGAAACTTCTCATTAAAATAGCTGATTTTATTGTAGAATGTGAGCAACTTTATGATATTCGTGTTGTTTATGGTGATATTGTTAAAATGAAACATGTAAAAAGGTTAAGAAAAAAACTATATACCTTGAAACAGAAAGAAAATATTATATTTGTACATGGTATCGGAAAAAGGAAACCACCACTACAAAAGAGTATAGAAACATTAGAAGAATATCTAAATCGTTTAAAAGGATACACACAAAAACTGCATCTTTGTGGGAAAAGAAACAGTTATTCAAAAACAGATCCGGATGCGACTTTCATGCGAATGAAAGAAGACGCAATGGGAAATGGACGGCTAAAGCCGGCATTTAATTTGCAACATGGAGTTGATTCCGAATACATTACATGGTTAACCATCGGACCACACACAGCCTACAGATACGACCACTTTGATTCCATTCTTAAAGGAAACAGAGAAATATTTGGCATTCAAATATCAGAAAGTCATTGCAGATTCCGGATACGAAAGTGAAGAGAATTATGTCTTCCTGGATCAGAATAAACAAATGGCATTTATTAATCCATCGAATTATGAAATTTCAAAAAAGAGAAAATATAAAAAAGATATAGGTCGCGTAGAAAATATGGAATACAATGAAAAAAGTAACTCTTATATTTGTAAAAACAATAAAACACTATCATTTACACAGGTTCGGCGTTCTAAATCTAAAACCTGATATGTCAGTGAGAAAAATATTTATCAATGTGAGGAATGCTCAGGTTGCCCTTACAAGAAAGAATGCATCAAAGGAAACAATTGTAAAACTCCAATGGAAGAACGAAATAAAGTCCTTTCTGTAGCAAAGACATTTCTAAAATATAGAAAAGAAGATTTGGAACGAATTTTATCAGAAGAGGGTATTCTTCTCAGAATAAACAGAAACATACAAGTAGAGGGCTCTTTTGGTGAGTTGAAACAAGATATGCAGTTTCGTAGATATTTGAGTCGTGGTACATCGAAAGTTCTTGCAGAAAGTGTATTACTTGTAATGGCAAAAAATGTGAACAAGCTTCACAATAAGATACAAAAAGGAAAAACCGGAAGGCATTTATTTCCTTTGAAGGGTGCATAAATTTAGAAAGTTCAAAAATTTAAAAACCATTTTGTGGCTTTATTAAAGTGCGTTTTTTACAAAAAACTGTTTTTATACCATAGACTTTGCAGTTAAGTAATAAAAAAGAGCTAAAAAGGAGCCGCCACCTAACGATTGATGAACCGTTAAAGCGACAACCCCCCCTTTTTTATCAATTTTTAGCTTGTTATAATCTTTCAAGTCTCCATCCTTTTACTTCAAAAATAATAATTTCAAAATTTGGAACCAATAGTCACACGTCAAATTGTACACCAAAAATTAAGCAATTTCTATATATAACATAAGAATCGTCAAAATATTCCATTAGTTTTGAAATAAAGTAATCTTCACCCAAATTATCATCTTTTATTTTTGATCATATAAACTTTGCCATCTTTGTTGCTCCTTAAAAAAGAGCTTTAAACTCAGTCAGTATATCGTCCTTAAGTCCAGAACCTCTAAAATATTCTTCTATAAAAGACTCATATACCGGTTGAATTACGGTAATGTCTTCTTCTCCCTTATTTTTAAACTCTATTAATTTTTTATATGATTCTATTTTTTCCAAATACTCAAAATATAATTGAATATGTTTTGGTAATTTCAATTTCCTTGAACAATGCCATTCTTCTATTGCTTTTACTTTCTGAACTATATCAAAGCTTTGCATCTCTCCATTCAATTCATCATTGATAATCAGATAATTAGTTGTTCTTTTTCTGTATGTCTTGGCAAGTTCTTTATCAATGTTAATCTTTTTCACATTTGGTAATTTTTTTCCTGCTTTATTATCCCTCCAATTAATAATCCAGTCTATTGATCCTGTTTTCCTTTTTGGTATAACAAAGTGCTCCAGATTATAGTTTTTTTCTCTACTGTATAAATAGGTTAAAAACTTTTCAGATTTAGAATAAAAATCAACAAATGAAAAAATAAATATTAAAATATTGAAATTATCCGTTTCTGGTATTTCAAAATCCTCCAACTCCGCATTTCTCAATCCCAACGCCAAATCAACAACTCTAGAAATATCGACAGTATCTTTCTCCATCTCCTCTATAATAGTCCTATCTATGTTATCTTTTGATTTCTTTCCACGCTTTAGAAGAAATAAATTGGAGTATGCATATAATGCTGATATAATCTTTCTTAAATTATCATGCTTAAGTTGATTCAAACACTTACTTTTATTTGCAACAAAATGCATAAAAGGAAATTTCTGGTTCCACGCCCCTGTTGATTCCAACAAATTCTGTGAAAGTAGTCTCATTACCCAAATGTCATTATTATCATTTCTGTGAATAGCACAATCTTTCGAAAAATCCACAAAACAATATCTATCAGTATGAATGTTAATATCAAATTCAATTAGTGAATTACCATAATCAATCATGTCCTTTAATAATTTGTCCACTTTATCTATAGGTTTCCCTTCAAGGTAATGCTTTCCTTTAGGAGCCATATTCTCTGGTATAGAACCATCTTTTAAAAGATATAGATATAAATACTGTCCCATATCTCTATACCCAAAATTCTGACTAAACCTCATTGCAACTTTTTTTAAATCAATCCATTTTGTTTTTAACTCTTGATATTTTTCTTCAGGGAATATTTTAAAACAATGTCCCTTAAAAATACTCTCAGAATCTAGTTTTTGAGTTTTTTCATTTATATCTAAAAACATTTGCTCTATTGATCTTATGTCATCATCTGCATCATTTATAAAAACAAGCAATCTAGACGCAAGTAGCTTTTCATAAAATTTTTTACGTTTTTCGATTTTTTCACCTACACCTAGGCTATTTATAAACTCAGTTGCGACCTTGAATACTCTATCAAAATCATTTTTCTGATAGTACACATCATCTTCATCTTGAATTGAAAGCTGAAAAACATCCCCTACTTTTTTGAAGTATTCACTTACAGAATCATTTTCGACAGTCAATTTACCATCAAACATTATGTATGGCAATATAAGTTCCTGTTCCATACTATATCCCGCATATGAATTGTATAAAGCAATTAACGAAATTAAACACGTCGTTAATCTTTGCTGCCCATCTACAATTTCATAATATTTATTCTTTTCATCTAAAATAATTAATCCTAAAAATTTATCTCTGAAATTAACATCTCTTAATATAGTCTCTACTTGCTCTGTAGTCCACCTATACTCTCGTTGATAGAGTGGTATAACCAGTCTTCGTTTATCCTGATTAAAATTAGAATCGACTCCATTATTTCCTGTATTAAGTTTAAGCACTCTTCCGAGCGTAGTAATAAATGATTTCATCTTCCCCTCCAATATAATTATTTTTCTGAATTTATTTCACAATGTCACCTATATGCTTCCAAATACGTTGTATGTATTTACCATAATTCCCATTGTAGAATTTTCTATATTTGCAAACCTGATCGTTGTACTATTACCGTTTAATGACATCCTTTTAAACTCTTTTTAATATTTACATAAATTGCCAACTTAAATAATCAGTTATAATATATACTATTTTTTTATTATTTTCAACAAAATATACGCACTAATTATTTTTTATAGTGCAAATTTTATGTCAGCAAGCACACCCCTTCCGCATGCTTTGTATGGCAAAAGCAGTCAAACACCATCCCTTTCTCAAATCTGTATCTTTGCTTTTTAAAAACCTCCAAATCCCTTGCCAGTGTCTCAGGATTGCAGGAAACATATACCACTTTCTTAGGTTTCAGCCTGCCTACTGCGACTATGAACTCCTCTGTGGAGCCGGTTCTTGGAGGATCCAAGATTACAACATCTATCTTTTCATTAGCTGCCGCCAAATCGTTTATAAAGTGCGTTGCGTCGGCATTATAGAATTTTACATTCTTTATATTGTTTATCTTCGCATTCGTGACGGCATCTTTGTGGGCATCCTTATTTAACTCCACAGATATTACTTCCTTTACGGACTTTGAAGCGATCAGTCCGATAGTACCTATCCCTGAATAGGCATCCAAAAGCACTTCATCCCCTTGCAAACCGGCATACTCTATTGCCTGAGAGTAAAGCTTTTCGGTTTGGTCTCTGTTTACCTGATAGAACGACTTCGGTGAGATCTTGAATGTAAGGCCGCAGAGTTCGTCTGTGATATAGCCCTTGCCATACATCACTATTTCTCTGTCACCAAGTACCATACTGGTATTTTTGTTGTTTATATTTTGAACTATGGTGGTTATCTCGGGATGTTCTCCTCTAAGTACCTTTATAAAGGCGTTCTTATTTGGGAATATTACATTTGAGGTCACCAAAACCACCATGATCTGACCGCTTTTCTTTCCTACACGTATCAGCACATGGCGCAAGAAGCCGAAGCCTGTGTCCTCATCATATGCCTTTATTTTAAATGATATACACATTTTTTTGATGGTCTGTATTATAGAGCCGGCTTTTTCGTCTTCTATCAGACAATTCTTTGTATCCACCACTCTGTGTGAGTTCTTTTCGTAGGTGCCTGCAATGATTTTCTTGTTTTCAAAGCCGAAAACCGCACTTACTTTGTTCCTATAATGATAGGGATTGTCCATTGAGACAATCCCGTCAAACTTGCCATACTTTTTTATCAAAGAATTTGCATTCACAAGCTTTTCTTTGACATGCTTATCATATGGGCTGTTTATATAATCGCAGCCTCCGCATTTTTTTGCGACACTGCATTTTAAATCCTTTTTGGACTTTAAATTTCCTTTGTTACTTCTTTCAGCCATGCCTTCTCTTCTTCATTTAATCCGCCGGATATGGAATCATAGACTTGTTTTTGATAATTATTATAAAGTTCTATATCTCTCTTTGTCATTACATCCACCAAAAGCGGCTCATTGTCAATAGGTGCCATTGTAAGCGGTTCAAATCCTAAGAATCCTTCTCCCTTGTCCACTACAGTCATCAAAATTTCCATTCTGATACCGTGCTTACCGCTTATATATACGCCCGGCTCATCACTCATTATCATTCCCGGCTCAAACTCAAGATTTCTGTATACATCTTTATTTATCTTGTTTCTGATAGATGTAGGCATCTCATGTACAGTGTTTACAAAGCCTACACCGTGACCTGTGCCGTGATTATAGTCAAGTCCGTACTCCCAAAGTGCCTCTCTTGCCTTTATATCAAGACTTACACCTATAGCTCCTCTTTTAAATTTGGTATTTAAAAGTCTAAGCATTCCTATGGTTACCAAAGTATAATGAAGCTTCTCTTCATAGGTATTTTCTCCAAGAGATATTGTTCTTGTAACATCTGTGGTGCCGTCCTTATATGTGGCACCCGAATCAAACAAATAAAGTCCTTTAGCTTCAAGCTTCTTTGCGGTCTCATACTCAGCCTCGTAGTGAACTATTGCTCCGTTGTCCGCATATCCTGAGATAGTAGGGAAGCTTAAATCAAGGAAGAGTTCATCCTCTCTTCTTAGATTGTCAAGGTAGTCTGAAGCGGTCTTTTCTGTAAGGTTTGCTCCGTTTTTTACCTGATTTTTCAGCCAATAGATATACTTTGCCATGTATACACCGTCTCTTAGATGTGACTTCTTTGTGTTGGCAACTTCCACCTCGTTCTTTATATTCTTCAGATATGTTACAGGACTTAGCACGGAGTAGAGCTTGTTGGCATTTTCTTTTTTGCTTATTGAGATAAAAGTCTTATAGCTTACATCAGCCTCGTCAAAGAGTATCTCTTTGTGAGAAATACCTGCCACGGTCTCATCAAAATCGTCATAAGGCTTTATATCAATGCCGTTTTTCTTGAGGTATTCTCTTACTTCGTCAGTCAGTGACTTATCCTGTATAAAGATTGTCGCTCTGTCCTTTTCAAGTATGAAATAGGATAAAAACAGCGGATTACACTGTATATCAAAAGCTCTGAGGTTTGTAAGCCATGCGATATCCGAAAGTGAAGAGATTATAAGCAAATCCTTTCCGTTCATCCTCTCTCTGACTTCATTTATCTTGGTACTTGCCGACTTTCCCGCATACTTTTCATCCAATATAAATACCTTTGTATGAGGTCTTTCAGGTCTGTCAAGCCATATTTCATTTGTGATATCTTTCCCGATTTTTAGCTTAACACCGTTTTTTACCACCTTACCTGCAATGACCTTGCCCTCCGAAAAGCTGAGTACCGAACCGTTAAATCCGAGTACTTCACCGCTCTTTAACTTTTTTTCAAGCAATTCATCCAAAGTAGGTACTCCGGGCTCACCCATCTTCATAAGTGTAATACCTGAGTCCTTAAGCTCACTTTCCGCCTGTAAAAAATATCTTCCGTCAGTCCAAAGATAAGCTTCTTCCTTAAGAACAAGCAGTGTTCCCGCACTTCCTGTAAATCCGCTTAAAAATCTTCTGCATTTGTCATATTCTGTAGGATATTCACTTTGATGTGCATCTGAAGAAGGGGATATCCATGCGTCTATCCCCTCTCTTTGCATTACTTTTCTCAAATCAACAATTGTCGCTCTCATAATGCTCCTTTCACAATACCTTGGCTTAAGCTTGCCAAGGTATTGCATAATCTATTTAATATTTATATAACCGAACTTTTCCAGTGCATTATAGACTCCGTTATCTGTAATATCATCGGTAACATAGTCCGCATATTTTTTTAGTTCCTCTATTGCATTGCCCATAGCTATTCCAAGTCCCGACTCCTCTATTATCTCCTTGTCATTCATAGAATCACCGAAGGCAACCGTATCCTTGATGTCAATATTATAATATTTACACAGTAACTTCAAGCCCTCGGCCTTGCTTGCACATTTTTCTATGACATCCGCTCCGAACATTCCTGCAAAAAGCGGAAGCTTAAGAGTAGGGAAATTTTCTTCTATCTCCTTTGCGCCGCTTGGAGGACCTACATATGTAAGTGTCCTTACAGGCAAATCAAACAGCTTTTCAGGAGGGTAAAACTTTCTGAAGCTCTCCCCCCATCTCTTTTTGTCATAATCATCTATTACATTTTGATTGAAGTAATAGTCCTTATCTTCCAAGGTAAGGCCCAATGAGCAATCCTTACCCTCTACAAACTTTGCAAGCCTTTTTAAAACATCCTTGTCAAAGAAATGTTCAAAAATCTTTTCTTCTCCCACCTTTACCAAGGTGCCGTTAAGTCCTATTACCGCATTAGGCTTTACTATATCTACAAATTGCTTACTGTCACTATTTTCAGGATTTCTTCCGGTAGCAAGTACTATGATATGCCCCTGCTCTTTTAATCTTTCTATAGCAACAAGAGCCGAAGGGGTTATCTTGTAAGTCTTATGCTCCAAAAGTGTCATATCAATATCAAAACTGAAAATTTTTCTATTTTGCATTATCCAACCTTAACTTAGTGAGATGCCAAATATCTCTTACATACTCCTCGATAGTTCTGTCAGATGAGAACTTACCTGCGTTGGCAGTCTGTGTAAGCGCCATCTTTGCCCATCTCTTCTTATCTTTGTAGGCTTTCTCCACTTCATCATGTGCTTTGGCATAACTTCTGAAGTCCTTAAGAATAAAGTATACATCCGCTCTGTCATTGCCCTGTTTCTTTAAAAGTGAATCATAGATTTCTCTAAACTCCTCGGTATTGTTCGGAGAATAGAATCCGTTTACAAGCTGCATAAGCACCGTTCTGATTTCAGTATCGGAGTTGAAGATAGTCATAGGGTCATATCCGCCGTTGTTCTCGTAGGCGATTACCTCATCGGAAGAAAGTCCGAAGATGAACGCATTATCTCTTCCAACTTCTTCCACTATCTCTACATTTGCACCGTCCATAGTTCCTAAAGTAGGTGCACCGTTCAACATAAATTTCATGTTTCCGGTACCTGAAGCCTCTTTACTTGCTGTGGAAATCTGTTCACTGACATCTGCCGCGGCAAAGATTATCTCGGCATTGGATACCTTATAATCCTCTATGAATACCACCTTTATCTTACCGTTTATGCTCTTGTCATTGTTGATAACATCCGCTACTGAATTTATAAGCTTAATAGTCTGCTTTGCTCTTCTGTATCCTGCCGCAGCCTTTGCTCCGAAGATAAATGTTCTCGGATACATATCGAAGTTATCATCATTTTTAAGCTTATTATAAAGATACATTACATGAAGGATATTTAAAAGCTGACGCTTGTACTCATGAAGTCTCTTTACCTGTACATCGAAGATGGAATTCGGATCCACATCTATACCGTTGTGCTCCTTAATATACTTTACAAGTCTTAATTTATTTTGATATTTGATATCCATAAACTCTTCCAAAGACTTGTCATCGTTTAAATACTGCTTTAAGCCGGAAAGCTGTGGTAAATCTGTAATAAATTTATCACTTCCAAGCTTCTTTGTAATCCAATCTGTTAAAAGAGGATTGGCGTGAACAAGGAATCTTCTCTGTGTGATACCGTTTGTCTTATTGTTGAACTTCTCAGGCATCATCTCATAGAAGTCTTTAAGCTCCTGATGCTCAAGTATCTGTGTATGAAGCTTTGCAACTCCGTTTACTGAAAATCCCGCTATGATTGCCATATATGCCATTCTGACCTGTCCGTCATAGAGTATTGCCATCTTCTTTTCTTTTTCAGCGGCATTGTTCGGATATCTGTCTCTTATTTGCACTACAAATCTTCTGTTTATCTCTTCCACTATCTGATAAACTCTCGGAAGTAATGACTTAAACAAGTCGATAGGCCATTTTTCAAGTGCCTCCGACATGATGGTGTGGTTGGTATATGCCATACATCTGCTTGTGATGTCCCACGCCTCATCCCAGTTAAGGCCTTCTTCATCCAAAAGAAGTCTCATAAGCTCAGGTATTGCCACTGTAGGATGTGTATCATTCAGCTGGAATACCACCTTATCGGGAAGCATATGTATATCGCTGTGAGTTGATTTAAACTTATCAAGTGCTCTTTGAAGGCTGGCTGAGATAAAGAAGTACTGCTGCTTTAATCTAAGCTCCTTACCCGCATAGTGATTGTCATTAGGATAAAGCACCTCTACCAAAGTCTTTGCAAGATTTTCCTGCTCAAGTGCCTTCTGATAGTCACCCTTATCAAACTGCTCAAGGCTAAAGTTTGTGATGGCCTCCGCATCCCAGATACGAAGTGAGTTTACCATTCCGTTCTCATATCCGAGTACAGGCATATCATAAGGTATAGCCTTTACGGAACCGTAGTTTTCCTGTATAAACTTCTCCTTACCGTTTACATTCTCAACTCTGACATTTCCTCCGAACTTTACTATATAAGAGTATTCGCTTCTCTTTATTTCAAAAGGGTATCCGTTCTTAATCCAGTCATCCGGAACTTCCTTTTGATATCCGTTTTTTATCTTTTGCTTAAACATACCGTAGTGATATCTGATACCGCAACCATATGCCGGATAATTCAGTGTCGCAAGCGAATCAAGGAAGCAGGCGGCAAGTCTTCCAAGTCCGCCGTTTCCAAGTGCAGGATCGCTCTCCTGATCTTCTATATCTGTAAGGTCAAATCCGAGCTCCTCTAAAACCTCTGCCACTTCTTTTCTTGCGCCTAGGTTTATGATATTGTTGCCAAGTGCTCTGCCTATCAAAAACTCCATTGAAAGGTAGTATAAAATCTTTGCATCCTGCTTATCATATGCCTTATGTGTATTTATCCATTCATCTATAATGGTATCTTTTATGGCATAGGAAAGAGCATAAAAAACCTGCTCTTTACTCGCCTCGTCTATAGTCTTTCTGTACAATACCTTTACATTATCTTCTATAGCCTTTTTTAATTCCTTAGCGTTCATCATCGTAAGTACATCTAACCTTTCTTACTTACTCCAAGGGATGTGTGTTCTCCGTTCAAGTTCCAATCTTTAGTGTATCCCTCTACATTGTTATAAATTATCTCATCTGCTAATGTATCATTCTTGATAACAGCTTCATTCTTCTTTATTATCTCTGCAATTCTGTCATTTCCCGACTGTGAGAGTATTATATGGTCAACGACCTCAAATCCCGCTTCTTTTCTCATTGTCTGAATCTTTGATATAAGTTCTCTTACAAATCCCTCTTCAAGGAGTGCGTCGTCAAGTCTGATATCAAGTACTACAGTCACCTTGTTGTCGGCTTCCGTAACGAAGTTGTCGTTCTTTGCAGTCTCAATAAGTAAATCATCTCTGCCAAGTACCACCTTCTCACCGTCAAAGTCGAAGTTTAATGCTCCGTCAGTGTTAAGTTCCTGCATCGCCTTATGTCCGTCAAGATTTGCAAGCGCTTCTCTTATCTTATTAAGAAGCTTGCCGTACTTAGGTCCTACAGTCTTTAGCTGCGGCTTGAATGAGTAGCTTACAAACTCTTCCACATCGTCCTTAAACTCTACCGCCTTAACATTAAGCTCATCCTCTATAATCTCCACATAGAAAGGACTAAGTACATTCTCAGCCTTTACATACATATTTCCGATAGGCTGACGATTCTTTATATTAGCGGAATTTCTTGCAGCTCTTCCAAGTACCACTATGTCAAGAACCTCGTCCATGCTTACCTCAAGATCTTTGTCGATAAACTCCTCATTTACCTTAGGGAAATCTGTAAGGTGAATACTTTCAGGAGCAGACTTATCCACACTTCTTACAAGATTTTGATATATCTCTTCAGTCATAAAAGGTATCATAGGTGCTGAAATCTTTGAAAGAGTGATAAGTGCCGTATAAAGAGTCATATATGCATTTATCTTATCCTGCTCCATACCCTTTGCCCAGAATCTCTCTCTACATCTTCTGACATACCAGTTACTCATATCGTCTGTGAAGCTTTGCAGCGCTCTTGCAGTCTCTGTTATCTTATAGTTGTTTAAATATTCATCAACGGTCTTTACCAATGTGTTAAGCTTTGATAAAAGCCACTTATCCATTACACTGAGTTTGTCATACTCCAAGCTGTACTTTGTAGGGTCAAAGTTGTCAATATCCGCATAAAGTACATAGAAAGCATATGTATTCCAAAGTGTACCGAGGAACTTTCTCTGTCCTTCCTCAACCGCTTTGTCATGGAATCTGTTCGGAAGCCACGGAGCGGAGTTTACATAGAAATACCATCTGATGGCATCCGCACCGAACTTGTTCAGTGCATCCATAGGGTCTACAGCATTTCCCTTTGACTTACTCATCTTCTGGCCGTCTTCATCCTGCACATGACCCATTACGATAACGTTCTTATACGGCGCTCTGTTAAATATCAGTGTCGATATTGCAAGCAGCGAATAGAACCATCCTCTTGTCTGGTCCACAGCCTCCGAGATAAAGTCCGCCGGATACTGCGCCTCAAACTTCTCTTTATTCTCAAACGGATAGTGATGCTGTGCAAAAGGCATTGAACCTGAGTCAAACCATGCATCCAGCACTTCAGGAGTTCTTCTCATCTCCTTGCCGCACTCAGGACAGGTAATTGTCACTGCATCAATATAAGGTCTGTGAAGCTCTATATCTTCAGGACAGTTCTTTGACATGGACTTAAGTTCTTCAATGCTTCCGATACTGTGCATATGTCCGCATTCACAAATCCAAACATTAAGAGGTGTACCCCAATATCTGTTTCTTGATACAGCCCAATCCTGAATATTCTCAAGCCAATCGCCGAATCTTCCCTTACCTATGCTCTCAGGTATCCAGTTGATTGTATTGTTGTTTCTTATTATATCTTCTTTTACCGCCGTCATCTTGATGTACCAAGACTCTCTTGCATAGTAGATAAGCGGTGTATTACATCTCCAGCAGTGAGGATAGCTGTGCTCAAATACAGGTGCGTCAAAGAGCTTTCCGTTTTCTTCAAGGTCTTTTAATACAAGCTTATCGGCATCCTTTACAAATACGCCTTCCCACTTTGTCTCTTTTGTAAGATTACCCTGTGCATCTACAAGCTGAACAAAAGGAAGATTATAGTTTCTTCCTATTCTTGAGTCATCCTCACCGAATGCGGGAGCTATATGTACAATACCTGTACCGTCTGTAAGAGTTACATAGCTGTCACATACCACATACCATGCCTTACCCTTTACATTAAGTCCGCCCCAAAGCGGCTCATACTCAATGCCTTCAAGATCCTTACCCTTATATGTTTCAAGTACGGTATAGTCATCTTTTAAAACTGTTTCAACCAATGCACTTGCAAGAATATATGTATAATCTCCCTGCTTTACCTTTGAATACTCTTCGTCAGGATTTACACAAAGAGCCACATTACTTGGCAATGTCCAAGGTGTTGTAGTCCATGCAAGGAAGTATACGTCCTCATCCTTTTTCTTAAATCTTACAATAGCGGATCTTTCCTTTACATCCTTATAGCCCTGTGCCACCTCATGGCTTGAAAGCGGTGTTCCGCATCTTGGGCAGTAAGGTACTACCTTAAATCCTTTATAAAGAAGTCCTTTATCCCAAATCTGCTTAAGTGCCCACCACTCGGACTCTATATATGAATTGTGATATGTTACATACGGGTCATCCATATCGGCCCAGAAGCCTATTACATTTGAGAACTGCTCCCACATGCTCTTATACTTCCAAACAGACTCTTTACACTTCTCTATAAAAGGTGCAACACCGTATTTTTCTATCTGCTCTTTTCCGTTGATGCCGAGTTCTTTCTCAACTTCTATCTCTACAGGAAGTCCATGTGTATCCCAACCTGCTTTTCTCGGAACCTTGTAGCCTTTCATTGTCCTGTATCTCGGAATCATATCCTTGATAACTCTTGTGAGTGCATGTCCTATATGCGGCTTTCCGTTGGCTGTAGGCGGTCCGTCATAGAACATATATGTCGGAGCATCTTTTCTGTCTTCGATACTCTTCTCAAAAATATGGTTGTCACGCCAAAACTTCTCAACTTCTCTTTCTCTCTCCACAAACTTTAGATCTGTAGGTACCTTTTTATACATAAAAATCCTTTCTTTGTAAGCCGGATTATAAAAAAGACCTGTCCTGTAACAGGACAAGTCAAAAACTTATAAACCACCTTTACAACATACTGTCATATGTGTTCCTATAACGGGGAAACCGGCTCACCCTACTGATATTTCAGGCGGCAACTCGGGAGTGATCTTCACTCTTGACTCCATACCGGTCTTCCACCGTCACCGGCTCGCTGAAATTTCTGTCAAGAACTACTCTCTCCGTCTCAGTCTTTATAACTAGGGATATTATAATCACTTGTAGATATTCTGTCAATGCCGCAAATCACAGCAACGGCATTATATAAGTTGTCCAGATATGGCTTATCGGCATTGCAAGTATCATAGCAGGTATCATATCGGCCACAGGAAACATCTTTACCTTTATCATTCTGAAACTTGTTGCAAGCAGTATTATTCCGCCTACCGCCTTAAAATCGTCAACCATCTCAGGTGTTGTATAGGGCATAATCATTCCTCCGCATGAAAACAGTGTAAAGAATATAATAAACTGCGGTATGGCAATAAACGATACTACAGGTCCCAACAGACATGAAAAAATCATGGCGGTAAACAAATCAAGTATTGCCTTTGATATAAGTAAAGTGTGATCGCCGCTCATTCCCGATACTATAGAACCGTAGATACCTGTTCCGCCTGCACAAAACAGCACTATAATGGTAAGCAGCATTTCATCGTATTCCTTATCCGATATATCGCTCTCTTTTCTTTTTACAAGTCCGAATATCAGATTTTTTAAAAGCACTCCAAGTCTGTTTATCAGATCTCCGAAATGAATTATAAGACCTAAAGTAGTCCCCGCAACAATGGCAAATATGACAGCAGGCATATTTTTCATAAGCATTACACTTGTAATACCCATTGCCAAAGCACAGGCTCCGAATACCATATTTATCTTTTCCTTAAAATCAACACTCAAATACTTTCCGAACAATGTTCCCAATATTCCACCAATTATAATTGATGAAGAACAAAATATAACTCCTATAGGCATTTTCTTCTCCTCTCATTCACGACATATATAATAATGTAATATTTAACTTATGTCCAACAAAATTCCGGAATAAGTTTTATATAAAGATTTGAATTCCAATATTACTTATAGTTATACTTAACATTCCATTTTTCCTAAATTTTAAACAGAAATATTTTACTAAAATCTCTGTTTTTG
>ERZ772945.1722-NODE-1722-length-14819-cov-8.779870_pt1 | contig 14819 bp, 10 predicted proteins | sample MGYA00511681_ERZ772945 | MGnify/ENA primary metagenome ERZ772945 (study PRJEB29015, sample SAMEA2737943) | human oral metagenome | biome: human oral; feature: human-associated habitat; material: dental | place: China | collected 2143 ...
AAAAGCGTTATGAAAAATAATACTCCATAATACAAAAAAACCGTCCACAAAGGAGTTTTTCCATTAATATTAATCTGTAAAAGCGGCATTTTACTTCCAGCATAAATAAATCCTTCAAATGCACCAAAAATAATTTTTGAAATTAAGACTAAAATTGAATTTAAAAATGTTATTTTTAAAATATTTAAAAGCATTATAAAAAATAAAATTTGAATCACAATTGTTCCAATTGGTACACCAATTATATTTAATAAAAAAGAAAATAATGGCAATTTTTGAAAATAATATAAAAATAAAGGAATACTCGTAAATTGAATTACCAAACTTAAAAACATTAAATCAACAGTATTTCTTAAAATTTCATTTTTTATTTTAGAAAAAATTGACTTTTCTAAAAATTTTTTTATTGGCGGATATACAAAAATAATAGCAATTACAGCCATATAAGAAAGCTGCATTGAAATATCAAAAATCGAGTAAGGATTTAACACAACATTTACAACAAACGATATTAAAAGTGATTTTTTACTCTCTTCTTTCTCAAATAAAATTCTTGCTAAAATCATCATCGCACCCATGATATAAGCTCTTAAAATTCCAGGAGAAAATCCTATCAATGCGCAGTAAAATGTCAAAATAATTAGAGAAAAAATATATTTTGGACGATATGGCAGCGAAATAATATCCAAAAGTTTGACAATTCCAATAATCACAAGAGAAATATGTGTCCCAGAAATTACAATTAAATGTGCAAGTCCTGTATATTTGAATTTATCTTTCATATCTTTTGAAACTTCAGATTTTTCTCCCAAAATTGCTGCTTTGGAAAATGCATAAAGATTTTCTTCAGTCAAAAATAAATTATCAAAAATATTTAAAATATATTTTCTAAAAATATTTAGCTTCGATTCCTTCCAGCCAATTATTTTTCCATCAAAAGTTGTATAATTATTTTTTGTCGTAATTCTTTTTACATCAAATTTTATCAAATAAGTTCCATATTCAAAATTTTTTGTATTTTTTATGGACGCCTGATTTTTTAAATATTTGTTATTTATTTTCAAAATGCTTCCACGACTTCCATCCATTTTTACATAAAGAATTTTTTCACCTTTTAAATTTCCTTTAAAAGTTACAAAATTAAGATAAAAAATAAAAATTATAATGCTAACTAAAAATAAAATAATAATTTTAAAATTATTTTTTATCTCTTCAATTCCAATTTTTTTGTTGAAAAATTTTAAAAAATTTTCTTTTTCTTTTTGAAGTCTTTTTTGTAATTCAATTTTTTTCTTTTCTTTTTCTTGAAATTTTTTCATTTGTAAATCATATTCTTCAAGCGAACTATTTTTTTGTATTTTTTTATTTTTTTGAATTTCTACTTTTTTAAATTTAATTTTATCAAAATCTCTTTTCTCCATTTAAATTTCTTCTTCCCATAAACTTGCTTTCAAATAATCTTCGTTCAAATTTATTGGAGTTTTTGCACGATAAATGCTTATAATTGGATATTTTGCTGCATTTATTGTATTTGTAGAAATTCTGTAATAAATTTTTTCACCTTTTTTATCCAAAAGATAAATTGAAAATCCTTTTTCAAAATTGCCTTCATTTGTAGTATTTCTCAAAAAATCAGCATTTTTATTGGAATTATTTGTCATATAAGACAAATTATCCGAAATTTTTAATTTATCAATTATCTCTTTTTTTCCTTTGACATTATCTAAAAAATATGCCATTTTTTCAGATATTTTAAAATCTAGCGTATAAACTTTTTTATTGTATTGTGCATATTGCTGAATCTTACGGACAAAACCACTTATATTTCGCTTTTGGATTGCAAATTCTTGGAGCTGTTTTTGTCTTTGTAAATTATTTGAGATAGCTAAAAATAAAATAGCTATAATTGAAATGTATAACAAAACCTCAACAAGAGTAAATCCGTTTGATTTATTCTCGTTCATATTTAACCGTCCCCTTTTCTTTTCCTTTTCTTTCTTAATTTTTTTATTTTTCTCTCCCTTTGGTTTTATTATACAATAAAAATTAATAAAAATCAATATATAATTAATTAATTTTTAATTTATTTTTATTATAAAAAAAACTATCTCAAAAATTTAAATTTCTAAGATAGTTTTTTATATTATTATTTTTTTTATTATTCTTCTACTGAATAGTCAATTGATGCTAATCTTCTGTAATAATTCCAAGTTGCTCTTGAATCACTCATATTAGCTTCAAGTAATACTTTCGCTTTTTCTGGGAATTCTTTTGCAAGTGTTGCATATCTTCTTTCACCCAATAAAAATTCCTCATATTTGTCCCAAGCTGGACTTCTTGAATCTAGTTGCAATGGATTTTTACCTTTTTCAACCAATTGCGGATCGAATCTGAATATTGGCCAATATCCAACTTCTGTAGCTAATTTTTCTTCTGACATAGCTTTACCCATACCTGTTTTAATTCCGTGTTCAATACAAGGTGAATATGCTATAATTATTGAAGGTCCTTTGTAATTTTCAGCTTCTCTTATTGCTTTTAATGCTTGATTTTGGTTTGCTCCCATTGAAATTTTAGCAACATAAATATTTCCATATGTCATAAGCATAGCTGCCAAGTCTTTTTTCTTAGATGGTTTTCCAGAGGCTGCAAATTTTTCAACGGAACCAGTTCTTGATGATTTAGACGCTTGTCCTCCTGTATTTGAATAAACTTCTGTATCAAGTACTAAAATATTTACATCTTCTCCTGAAGCAAGAACATGGTCAAGTCCACCAAATCCGATATCATAAGCCCATCCATCTCCACCAAAGATCCAAATTGATTTTTTAACTAAATATTGTTTTAATGCTATCATATCATCAATTTTTGCTTTAACTTCGGCATCAGCTGCAGATTTACTTTCTTTTTCAAGTAATTTTACCAATTCATCTCTAATTTCAATTGTTTTATCTCCATTATCAAAATTTTCGATAAAATTATTAAATGTTTCTGCCAATTCTGGTGAAACTTTTTCTTTAATTTCTTTCATATTTCCCAAAATTCTTTGTCTAATTGTATCATTTGCGTGATACATTCCAAATCCGTATTCTGCGTTATCTTCAAATAATGATGAAGCCCAAGCTGGACCACATCCACTTTCAGCTGTTGTATACGGTGTCGAAGGAACTGAAGCTCCATAAATTGAAGAACATCCTGTCGCATTCGCAACCATCATTCTTTCACCAAATAACTGAGTTACTAATTTTATATAAGGAGTTTCTCCACAACCTGCACATGCTCCAGAAAATTCAAATAATGGTTTTGCAAATTGTGAACCTTTTACAGTATTTTTACCTAAAAGTTTATCTTTGTATGAAACATTATTAAATAAATAATCTGTATATTCAACTTCATTTTTTTCAATTTGTGATTCAATAGGTTTCATAACAATTGCTTTTCCTTTTGGTGCAGGACAGACATCTACACAGACACTACATCCTGTACAGTCAAGAGTCGATACTTGAATTTTAAATTTCAAGTCATTCATTCCACGACCCATTGCTTTAAGTGTAGGCATTCCATCTGGCGCTTTAGACATTTCTTCTTCGTCTATTAAAAATGGTCTAATTACAGCGTGTGGACAAACATATGCACATTGATTACATTGTATACACATATCTGGCTGCCATTCAGGAACTTCTGAAGCAACCCCTCTTTTTTCATAGTTAGCTGTTCCACTTTGGAAAGTTCCATCAACCATTCCATTTTCAATGATTGCTGATACTGGTAAATCATTACCTTTCATCAAATTAATTGGGTCAACAATTCTTTTTATAAACTCTGGTTTTGCTTCATCTATAATTTTTTCATCAACTTCTAAATTTGCCCATTCTGGTAGCACTTCAACTTCTTCCAGTCCATCTGTTCCTTTGTCAATCGCATTCCAGTTTTTCTGAACTATGTCGTCACCTTTTCTACCGTAACTTTTTTTAGCATATTCTTTCATATACTCTTTAGCTTCTTCATAAGGAATTACATTTGCTAAATTGAAAAATGCCGATTGCATAATTGTATTTGTTCTATTTCCCAAGCCAATTTCTTTTGCCAATTTTGTCGCATTTATGATATAAAATTTAGCTTTTTTAAGTGCTAACGCTCTTTTAACTTCATTTGATAAATGTTCCACCAATTTTTCTTTATCCCAAATTGTATTTAATAGGAATGTTCCACCTTCTTTTAGTCCTGAAATCATATCATATTTTCCAAGATATGCAGCCACAGAACAAGCAACAAAGTTTGGTCTAGTTACCAAATATGTCGAACGAATTGGTTTTCTGCTAAATCTTAAGTGAGAACGAGTAACTCCTCCCGCTTTTTTAGAGTCATATGCAAAATATCCTTGTGCATACAAATTTGTTTTATCTCCAATAATTTTAATTGAATTTTTATTAGCTCCAACTGTTCCATCTGAACCTAGTCCATAAAATAAACATTCTTTTACATCTTCATTTCCTGTAAAAATTTCATCTTCTAAAGCTAATGAAGTAAAAGTCACATCATCAATAATTCCAATTGTAAAGTTATTTTTGATTTCTTTTTGTGCCAAGTTTTTATAAACTGCAACAATTTGTTCAGGTGTTGTATCTTTTGAAGAAAGACCATATCTTCCACCAACGATTTCAGGTGCATTTTCTTTTCCGTAATAAAGTGCTTTAACATCTGTATATAAAGGTTCTCCAACTGCACCTTGCTCTTTTGTTCTATCTAAAACTGCAATTTTCTTAACTGATTTTGGCATTGCTTCAAAGAAATATTTGCTTGAAAAAGGTCTATATAAGTGTACATTTAAAACTCCTACATTTTCTCCTTTTGCATTCAAATAATCTACTACTTCTTTTATTGTTTCATTTACTGATCCCATTGCAATTATTACTCTTTCAGCATCTTCTGAACCATAATAAACAAATGGTGCGTATTTTCTTCCAGTATATTCACTTATTTTTTGCATATAGTCATTTATTATGTCAGGTACTGCTTCATAGTATTTATTTTGAGCTTCTTTTGCCTGAAAATAAATATCATCATTTTGTGCTGTTCCACGAGTTACAGGATTTTCTGGATTTAATGCTTTTTGTCTAAATTCACGCAATGCATCTTGATCAATCAAACTTTCTAAAAATTTATAATCCATAACTTCCACTTTGTTAATTTCGTGAGAAGTTCTAAATCCATCAAAAAAATGTAATGTTGGAACTTTAGATTTTAGTGCCGAAAGATGCGCTACTGCCGCTAAATCCATAACTTCTTGCACAGAACTTGTCGCAAACATCGCCCATCCAGTCATTCTTGCTGAATAAATATCTTGGTGATCTCCAAATATTGAAAGTGCATGAGAAGATAGTGAACGAGCTGCCACATGCATAACTCCTGGCAACAATTCTCCTGCAATTTTATACATATTAGGCAATTTTAAAAGTAATCCTTGTGATGCAGTAAAAGTCGTAGTTAGCGCTCCCGCTTGAAGTGAACCGTGAACCATTCCCGCAGCTCCTGCTTCTGATTGCATTTCCACAACTTTAACTGGTTTTCCAAATATATTTTTTTGTCCGTATGCCGCCCATTGGTCAATTACTTCAGACATAGTTGATGACGGCGTAATAGGATAGATTCCTGCTACTTCAGTAAATGCGTATGCCACATGTGCCGCAGCCATATTTCCATCCATTGTTTTCATTTCTTTAGCCATTTTTCCCTCCAAAAATTAAAATTTCATAGATTTCCTATGATTTTATCAAATACATTTTATAATTAAATATGTATTTTTTATTACACAATTTAATAAATTATCCACAATTTTATTAAATTTTATCTTCAAATATATATTTTTAGAAAAAATAATTATATAAAAATGATTTGATTTTTAACAACTACTAATATAAATTCTAATACCTTTTTTCTTAGTTGTCAAGTATTATTATATATTTTTTAAACTATTTTTGTCAATTAGTTTTTTTGTCAAAATTTTTAAATTTTTTCTGATTTATGTTCCACAATATTTTTTATTATAAGAATAACTATTGAAACTAAAACAAGTATTGATGATACTGCAAACGCTGAAGTTATCGCATCCGATGTTCCAGATAAATAAAGCGCATCAATTTCAAGCGGCAATGTAAATGTTTTCCCTCTCGCTTTTGACAAAGCATTTACTGCACCAAATTCTCCTAAAGCTCTTGCTGTACAAAGTATTATTCCGTAAAAAAGTCCCCATTTTATCTGCGGAAAAGTTATTTTTCTAAAAATTGTAAATCCACTTGCTCCCATCAACGCTGCTGCTTCTTCTTCAGCTTTTCCTTGTGCATTCAAAATCGGAATAATTTCTCTTGCAATAAACGGAAATGTGACAAAGATTGTAGCAAGAATTACTCCTGGGATTGCAAATACAATTTTTATATCCAGGACAAAAAATTGATTTATTTTTTCAATAATCGCATTCGCCCAGCCCATTCGACCAAAAGTCATAATAAAGGCAAGTCCCGCTATTACGGGAGAAATTGAAAAAGGAATGTCAATTACTGTCGCAAGAATATTTTTTCCACGAAAAGAAAATTTTGTTATTAGCCACGCAACTGTCACTCCAAAAACAGTATTTACCAAAACTGCCGAAACTGTAGCAATTATTGTAACTTTTAATGCTGATAAGACATTTTTATCCGTTATGCTGCTAAAATAAAACTTCCAGCCTTTTTGAAGTGAATTTAGAATTATTGAAGCGAGTGGCAGCAAAAGCATTGTAAATACAAATAAAAAACTTATTGTGATAAGAACATATTTTATTATATTATTTTCTTTTTTCATCATTATTTTCTCCATTTTTTACTTTTTAAATATTATTTGTTCTTTTAAATTGTTTCATTTGCACCATATTTATTAAAAACAGCAAAACAAAAGAAATTACTAACATAAGTAAAGCTATTGCCGTTGCTGATGGATAATCCACATAATTTAATTTTTGCATAATTACATATGAAATAACTTGCGTGTGTTCTTTAAAACTGTTTCCAGAAATATAAATTACACTTCCATACTCGCCAATTCCTCTTGAAAAAGCCAATCCAAATCCTGTGAGAAGCGCAGGTTTTATCTCGGGAAAAATCACTTTAAAAAAAGTCGTAGTTTTATTTGCACCCAAAATATATGCGGCTTCTTCATATTGACCGTCCAGTTTTTCCAAAATTGGTTGAACACTTCTCACAACAAAAGGAATTCCAACAAATATCAAAGCTATAATAATTCCTGTATGAGTGTACGAAATTTTTATTCCAAATTTTGCAAAATACTTTCCAACCATTCCCGTATCCGAATACATTTTTGCAAGAGTTATTCCTGCAACAGCTGTTGGAAGTGCAAAAGGAAGCTCTAGAAGTCCATCTAAAAATTTTTTTCCAAAAAATTCATATTTTATAAGAACCCAAGCTAAAATTAAGCCAAAAATACAGTTTACAACCGCTGCTAAAAAAGAAAGCGAAATACTTGTAAACAAAGCATAAACAACTGATTTTTGCGAAATTAATTTCCAAAACTGACTTGGTGACAATTTAAATGAATAAATCAGTATTGAAACAAGCGGAATTAAGACCAAAACTGAAAGCATCGTAAGCGTTATTCCAAGCGATAAATTAAATCCAGGAATTGTCGCTTTGGCACTTTTTTTTGCAAAAAAACTTTTCTTTAATTTTAATAACATCTTCCACTTCCTTTCTATTCCATTCTATATCTATTCTATATTTTAACCTATATTTTAATTTTCCATAATTTTGTCAAAAATTTTACCTTCTTCAAAAAATTTCTCATAAACTTTTTTCCATCCACCAAAATCTTTTATTGTTGTTAGTTTCACATCCAAATTAAATTTATCCTTATATTTCTCAAGTATTTCTTTATTATACGGTCTATATCCGCTTTGTGCTATAATATTTTGAGCTTTATCCGAATACAAATACTCCAAATATTTTTGGCTAATTTGAAAATTTCCATTTTTCTTTGCAATCTTATCCACTACAGCAACTGTCGGCTGAGCTAAAATACTCACAGTCGGATAAACAATCTCAAAATCATTTGGATATTCCTTCACTGTTGCAAGTGCTTCATTTTCCCAAGAAATAAGCACATCTCCTTGTCCATTTTCCACAAAAGTTGTAGTTGCAGCTCTAGCCCCAGAATCCATAACCGCTACATTTTTATAAATTTTTTTCACAAATTCACTGATTTTATTCTCATTATTTCCAAATTTTTTCATTCCATAAGACCAAGCCGCTAAAAAATTCCAACAGGCCCCTCCACTGCTTTTTGGATCTGGAGTTATCACTTTTACTCCATTTTTAGTCAAATCTTCCCAATCTTTTATATTTTTAGGATTTTTCCGTCGAACGAGAAACACAATTGTCGAAGTATATGGCGAAGAATTTCCTGGAAAATTATTTATCCAGTTTTTTCCTAATAAATCAACTTTTTCCAAAAGCGAAACATCATTTTCTAGCGCCAAAGTTACAACATCCGCATCAAGCCCTTCAATTACAGAACGAGCTTGAGAACCCGATCCGCCGTGAGACTGCACAATTCTTACATCTTTTCCATATGTCTTTTTATAATATTTTGAAAATTCCTTATTATATTTTTCGTATAATTCACGAGTTGGATCGTATGAAACATTTGTAATTTCTATTTGAGAATTTTTATTTTTAATTTTTGAATTTTGTCTTACAATTCCAATTGTATATAAAATTATTACTGCAAAAATAAGTATTATTGGTATTTTAAAACTTTTTATTCCCATTTTTTCCCCCTTTTTGCAACTATATCACATAAGAGTAATCAGCGCTCACAACTCTTCTATAAGTTTCAAATTTCGCCCATTTATTATGAATTTCAGAAATATTTTTATTTTTTTGCCAGTCTTCTAAAAAGTCTTGCATATCTTGTTTTTTATTAATATTTAGTGCACATCCTCCCGTATCAACAAGTGGAAGTCCTGTGTAATGATAATCAGAAAGTTTAATTATATCAAAAATTTTATAATTTCTCACAAGCACTGCTGCTCCATCTTCAACTGAAATAATGTCAAAATATTCTGGATATTCAAAACTATCCCCTTTTCCAGTAATTTTGTCATCTACGAAATAAGTTTTCTTATTTTCTTCAGATTTAGAAAGTCTTGCGTTTTTTAAATCAAAATACATTTCTTCAAAAATATAACCATTTTTTATAACTATGTCATCTTTTTGAAAATACGGTATTTCTTCGCTAACTTTCACATTTTCTACAACCCCAGCAGCAGCCGTCTGATGTGATAATCTATCAATTAAGATAAGTTCTCCCAAAACTTTATTTTTCTTAAATTTATCAACTATCACTTTATCTGAAAACTCTATTTCACAAAGTGCAATTTCATTTTTAGTTATCGAATTTGTTTTTATCTTTTCTCCAGTATTTACATCAATTTGGTATTCCACTTTTTTTATTATCGCAGGAATTTTTTTAGTTCCAATTTTTGCCAAATACTCTTTTCCAATTGTCAATTTATCATCGTCCATCCAAAGCAATGTTGCACTTATATTTTTTGCTGCAAAAAGTTCATTATTGTCGGTTATAACCGAACCACGGCTCACATCCACTTCCCTATCCAGCTGAATAGTTACCGCTTGTCCTACAAAAGCGCTATCTACGGTTTTATCTCCATTTAAAATTGATTTTACAACGGCAGTTTCATTACTTGGCAGCACAGTTACAGTTTGTCCAACTTTCACTTCACCGCTCTCGATTTGCCCTTGAAATCCTCTAAATTCATGATTTGGTCGACAAACTCTTTGAATTGGCACATAAAAAGATAAATCTTTATCTTCACTTGTAACATCGACTGTTTCCAAATATTCAAGAACACTCTCACCTTTGTACCATTCCATATTTTTTGATTTTGTTGTAACATTATCCCCTTCAGTTGCACTCACAGGTATAATTTTAATATTTTCTAAATTAAGTTCTCTTGCAAGTTCATCAATCTGCGCCACAATTTCTTCAAACTTTTCTTTGCTATAATCTGCCAAATCCATTTTATTTACCGCAAAAACAAAATATTTAATTCCAACTAAAGAACAAATTCTTGCGTGTCTTCTAGTTTGAATTAAAACTCCTTTTGTGACATCCAAAAGTAAAATTGCAACTTGTGCAAAAGATGCTCCAACAGCCATATTTCTAGTATATTCCTCATGACCAGGAGTGTCTGCCACGATAAAACTTCTCTTGTCTGTCGTAAAATAACGATATGCCACATCTATCGTTATCCCTTGCTCTCTTTCTGCAATAAGTCCATCTAAAAGCAATGAGTAATCAATTGCACCGCCTCTTGAACCAACTTTACTGTCCAAAATAAGCGCTTCTTCCTGATCCGCATAAAGTAATTTGGAGTTGTATAAAATATTTCCAATTAAAGTGGACTTCCCGTCATCCACACTTCCGCAAGTTATAAATTTTAATAATTTTGCCATTAAAAATACCCCTCTCTTTTTCTTTTTTCCATACTTCCAGCACCGTTATCGCTGTCAATTACACGGCTTGTACGCTCTGATTCCACCGAACTTAATGTTTCATCTATTATTTCTTCCAAAGTTACGGCACTTGATTCAACAGCACCTGAAAGCGGGTAATCTCCAAGCGTTCTAAATCTCACCATTTTCATTTCAGGAACTTCTCCATCATTCAATCTCATTCGCTCGTCATCCACCATAATCAAATTTGATCCTCTTTTTACAACAGGTCTTTCCTTTGCTGAATAAAGTGAAACTATTGGTATATTTTCTCTTTTTATATATTCCCAAATATCCTTTTCAGTCCAGTTTGAAATTGGAAAAACACGAATACTTTCTCCTTTATTTATTTCCGTATTATAAAGTTTCCACATCTCAGGTCTTTGATTTTTTGGATCCCAAGCCTGATTTGAATTTCTAAATGAAAAAATTCTCTCTTTTGCACGACTTTTTTCTTCATCCCTTCTTCCACCACCAAACGCAGCAGTAAATCCATATTTATTAAGTGCTTGTTTTAACGCTTGTGTTTTCATTATGTCCGTAAAAGACGAACCGTGGTCAAAAGGATTGATATTTTTTTCAACTCCTTCAGGATTAATATATTCAAGCATCTCAATCCCCAATTCTTTCGCTCTTCTATCTCTAAATTCTATCATCTCTCGAAATTTCCAAGTCGTGTTCACATGTAAAAACGGAAATGGCGGTTTTTCTGGATAAAATGCCTTCATTGCCAAATGCAGCATAACAGAACTGTCTTTTCCAATTGAATAAAGCATAACTGGATTTTCACATTCCGCTGCTACTTCTCTTATGATATATATCGCTTCTGCTTCTAATTCATCTAAATGAGATAATTCTTTCATATTTTACTCTCCTTTTCTTTATTTTCTTTATTTTCTTTTTCAAATAAATAATTTTTGTTTTTATTTTTATAATTTATTATCTCATATAATATTTTCACAATCAATTGTATATACAAATATATTAAAGATAATTTTACTTTGATTAACAAAGTACTTTTAAAAAAATAAAAAACCAGCACAAAGCTGATTTTTTTTATAAAATTATTTAAAATATTCTTTTTTTATTTTCTTCTGACATAAAAAGTTTTGAATAGATTTGTTCATAATCGTCTACAAGTTCTATTTTTATTTTGTCTAAAATATTTTTATCCAATTTTTTTATATAATTTTCGTTTTCTTTTGGAATAAAAAATTTTTTTATTCCCAATTTATATGCACCTTCAATTTTCTGGTCAACTCCACCCACTGGCAACACTTCTCCCAGAATTGTAATTTCTCCTGTAAAAGCCACATCTTGCTTTATCTTAACTTTATTTAATGCTGAAAGTATTGATGTCACAATGGTAATTCCAGCAGAAGGACCGTCTTTTGGAATAGCATTTTCACTAAAATGGACATGTATGTCGTTTTCCTTGTAAAAATTAGGATTTTTTAAGTGAAACTCTTCAGTTTTTGTTCGCAAATATGTGACTGCCACATTTATGCCTTCTTTCATTACTTCCGAAAGATTTCCTGTTACTATAATTTTTCCATTTCCTGGCATAATAGCCGTTTGAATTGGTAAAATTTTTCCTCCAAGTGGAGTTACACCCATTCCTAGTACTTTTCCAATTTTTTCTTCTTTTGTATCTAATTTTAGAGAAATTTCTGGTATTTTATCAGCACAAATGAATGAATCAATATTTTTTAATGTTATTTCTGGTATTTTTTTCTTTTCCATCGCATCTTTTGCAATTTTTCCATAAATTTTCAACAAAATTGTCTTTAATTTTCTGACTCCAGCTTCGTTTGTATAATTTTGTATCACATATCTCAAAATATCGTCGCTAAAAGATAATTTTGAACCAATATTCTTATTTATACTAGGAACTAAATATTTTTTTGCAATTTCAACTTTTTGATTTAAATTGTAATCTTCCAAACAAATAATTTCCATACGGCTTTTTAATGGCGCTGAAATTCTACTTAAATCGTTTGCTGTCGCAACAAACATTACATTTGACAAATCATATTCAAGTTCTAAAAATTCATCTCTAAACCTTTTATTTTGATCTGGATCTAAAATTTCAAGCAAAACTCCTTCAATATCTCCATCTCCATTTTTTTTATTAGTTTTATCAATTTCATCTAACAAAATCAAAGGATCATCACAACCACACTTAGCCAAAGTTTTTATAATTCTTCCAGGAGCTGATCCAGAATAACTTTTTGTAAGACCTGTTAATTCAAATGCTGTACTTATACCACTCAAAGAAACTTTCTCAAATTTTTTCCCTAGACCTTTGGCAATTGCTTCAACAATCGAAGTTTTCCCAACTCCAGCAGAACCAGCTAAACAGATTATAATCGGTATTTTTTTATTAGATTTTCCCATGTAATGTCGCAATGCCAAATTTTCTAAAATAGTTTCTTTCACTTTTTCCATTCCGTAATGACTTTTATTTAGAAATTCCCGTATTTTAGAAATATTTATTTTTTCTTTTTTTAGATTTCTTTTCCAATCAAGTTTTTCAGCGTAATTAAGACAATCTTTTACTCTTTTATAATACGCCTCATCTGTTTTTTTATCTTTAAAGTAACCTGTTACATACTCTTTTAACTTTTTTTTATTTTCTTCTGTAGTGTTCAAACTTTCAATTTCTGCAATTTTTCTTTTTATTTCTTCTGTTTCTTTTTCTGTTTCTGTTTCTTCATTTAAATCTCCAATGATAGACATAATTTTCACTCCTGTAATTTAAATTTTTTAAACTTTGTATATCGCATAATTGTGTTTTTTTATCTTAAAAAGTTATTTTTTAACTTTTTACGATAATATTTTACCATATTTTAAAAAAATGTCAAGGATTTTTTCTAAAAAATAAAATTTATTTGCAATTTTTTTCTTAAAAAGTTAAAAAAGTTTTGAAAATTAAACAAATTGTTATATAATCATAAGTAAGATAAAATAGATAATCGCTAAAATTCTTTGTAACAAAGGAGGTTGTACAATGTTGAAAAAAAATTCAAAAGTTATAAAAGAAGAGAGTGACAGAGCTATCAGATTAAAAAAATTAAGAAATTACAACTCTTTTAATTTAAAGACAGTTGCTCAAGAATTGGATCTTTCTCAAATGACAATTTCACGCTATGAATCTGCTGAAATTACAAATATTCCAATAAATAACTTAAAAAAATTAGCTGAGTTATATAAAGTTTCCCCACAATATCTGATGGGGTGGAAAGATTCAAATTATAATGACACTTTAGGAGGTAAGTTAAAAAATTTAAGAAAATTTAAAGGTCTTTCAAGAGAAGATTTTTACAACGAAATTTTTTATAAATTTTTAAAAAATAATAAAAATAATGAGGATTTCAACAAAAAAGTTGAATTAATAAATATTTTGAGATGGGAAAATAATTTGGAAAAAATTCCAAACAAATTTATTATTCTTTGTGCACATTTTTATGAAACTGACATAAAATCTATTGCACCAAATATTTCATTAACTTTTGGTGACAGATTATACAAATATCGAATTGAAAATTTCAATTTAGAAAAAGAAAGAAAGCCAGTATTATCGCTAATAAAAAAATTGGAAAAATCTAGCGAAATTTTAAAATCTGAAATTAAAAATTTGACAAATGAAGATTTTAACAAAATAAATTTATATTTTGAATGGGAAAATGATAAAATAAAACCTGGCAAAGATGTGCTAAAAGAATTCGATAATTTTTTGAACTGTGACAACAAAATTGATTCAGATTCAGAAAATGACAGTCTAGTTAAATTTTTAAACTTAAAGGAAATCTCAAATAACAAAAAAATAATTTCTTTTCAAATTAATTACGAAGATATGACCGAAGAAGAAAAAAAACAAATTATCGGAGAAATCGCCGAATATTCTGAGTACATTAATTCAAAATTCTTGAAACGAAGAAAAGCTAGAGAAAATAATTTTTAGAATAAAAATTTAAAAAAAATATCAACAATAATTAATTTAAATTAAGAAATTAAATTAAATTAAATTAATTAAAGTAAAAGAAAAGAAAAAAAAAAGTAGAGCAAAGCAGAGTAAAGTAAATTAAAATAAAAGAAAAAAAGACAGTAACACAAAAAAATGAAAAAAACAAAGGAAGTGATAAATTAAAAGAAAAATTATTTTGGAATAAAAATTAAATGTGATTATTCTATTTTATCGATATATTTTATTTTATTAATTTTATAAAAAATTATATTATAATTAATAAAAAA